>JFJP01034091.1_pt1 | contig 13992 bp, 7 predicted proteins | sample 431651 | NCBI WGS metagenome assembly JFJP01 (sample SAMN02602958, study PRJNA72255) | Microbial mat metagenome, whole genome shotgun sequencing project. | biome: fresh water; feature: sink hole; material: water; isolation source: purple microbial (photo- and chemosynthetic) mats found in... | reverse complement strand
CCTTGCTGGCAGGGGTTGTCCCCAGCCATCGTTTGGAGCGCTTTCTGGCTCCGCTGGAAAACTTGGCCCAGTTCAACCGCACTCACCGTATCCCCAGCCTGTCGGCAGATTCGGAGGGGTATGACCCCCACGGAGGCTACTGGAAAGGCGGTGTCTGGCCGCCCACCAACTACATGGTGCTGCGGGGCCTCGAGAAAATCGGCCGCTCGGCTCTGGCTCGCGACATTGCGCTCAACCACCTGGATCACGTGGCGAAGGCTTTGCAGAAAACCGGCACCCTTTGGGAGAACTACTCACCGGACGACGACGGAAGTGCCGGGGCGGGGCACTCCACTCCCGATTTTGTTGGTTGGACAGGGCTGGTTCCTACGGCGGTTCTGCTGGAGTTTGTGCTCGGATTGAAACCCGAGGCCCCAAAGAACCGCTTGGTGTGGGACTTGCGAACCCTCGACGCCGTTACAGTGGAGCGCTACCCCTTTGGAGCCGGCAGCTCGGTGAATCTGTCCTGCCAGGCCCGAGCTTCGGTTTACGACGAACCGAAGGTTGTCATCACCGCCGACACCGAACTGACCGTACAGCTGCTTTGGGCGGGCGGCGGCAAAATTCTCACCATTCCAAAGGACACCTCATGCTGAAAATCGGAGACTTTCGGGGAAACCGGAGGCTGGAAAAGCCCTGGAAGAACTGTATTGCCGTGGGCCGGGCCTACGAACTGCTGCGGCAAGACCTGCTGGACCAGTTGGCCCGGGCCCAAAAGGAGATTGGTTTCCGCTATTGCCGGTTCCATGCCGTTTTTCATGACGACATGGCAGTGGTGGTGCGTAAACCCGATGGCGGCCTGGCGTTTCAGTGGCACCACCTCGACAAGGTGTATGACTCGCTTTTAGCTTTGGGGTTGCGTCCCTTTGTCGAGCTCAACCCCATGCCCTCAGCCCTGGCTTCGGGCACACAGACCATGTTCCACTACGCCATGAACGTCACTCCGCCATCTGACTACCGCTTGTGGTCCCAGCTGGTTGAGGCCTTTGCCCGTCACCTGGTGGAGCGTTATGGCATGGAAGAGGTCCGCCTGTGGTACTTTGAGGTGTGGAATGAACCCAACCTGGGCGGGTTCTGGTCGGGAACCAAGGAAGAGTACTTTCAGCTGTACGACGCCTCGGCCCGGGCCCTGAAGGCCGTCGATTCGGGGTTGCGGGTGGGCGGACCGGCCTCCTCAAAGGCCAACTGGCTGACCGACATGATTCAACATTGCCACTCTTCGGGCGTGCCCCTGGATTTTGTCTCCACGCATCTGTATCCCCAGGATGAGTTTGTGGACTACCACGACCGCCAGGGCAGTCCCCACGCCCCGGGAGCCTTCTTTGCCGACACCATCCGCAGTGTGCAGAACCTGGTGCGGTCCTCGGCAATGCCCGGGCTGGAAATTCACTGGACGGAGTGGAACAGCCAAAGCACCGCCTCGACGGCCGGTATCACCTGGGGTGACAACGTTTACGTCGACAACCTGTGGGCTGCCTCCTTTATCGTTAAAAACTGCCTGGCGCTCGACGATGCGGCCCAGACCTTGTGCTGGTGGACAGTCAGCGACCTGTTTGAAGAAGGCGGCATGCCGCACAGTCCGTTTTCCTGTACCTACGGTTTGATGACCATCCACGGTCTGCGCAAAGCCTCGTACAACGCCTTCTGGTTTCTGGAGAACCTGAGGGGACGGGTGTTGCGGGTAGCCGGTTCGACGCCGGAACGCGGGTGTTTCGCCTGTGGTGAGGGAGGGGTGACCAACCTGGTGCTGTGGAACCACTACCAACCCACCGAAACGTCCCCCCGGCCCTGGACACAAACCCTTCGGGTCGGTTCCCGACCGGATACCGTTGACGGTCCCCACCTGTGGATCACCGCTCGGATTGCCGAGGGAGCCGGCAGTCCGTGGGAAACCTGGTGCCGGATGGGGCGGCCCCAAAATCTGTCGCCCTGGGAACAGCAGCTGCTGGAATCGCATTCTCGGCCCCGGTTTGAGGTGGAGCCTGCCGGCGAGCTTATCGACCAGCGATCGTTGAAAGTCACCTTGGCACCCGGCGAAGTGCTGTTTGTGCAGCTGCGGCCAGAGGGACAGCGGGCGTTGCCCAAGGGGCGCGATGAGGAGGACTGGGCTCTGTGGGACAAAGCCATGGGAGAGCAATCAAAGTGAAAGCAGGAACCTGGAACACGTGGGACGTCAACTGTCTGAACGCCGTGATGAGGATGCCCGAGCTGTGCGAGGTGAGGGTCTCGGTCTACGATGACGAGCTCAAACGCCTACAGGAAGAAATGCTGTGGCGCGATGTGCCCACCGAGAACACACCGCTGGGACCGCTCAGCGAGAACCTGCAGCGCCTGGGGCCCCACCATCCGACGGGACGGTATTTTGACCTTGACCTGAAGTACCGCGATTTGGTGTTCAACACCCGCTTTGCCTGCCGGGGCGACTCGTTTGTCTACAAAATCACTCCTGTGGGCGGCCGCCCGGGTCTGAAGTTTTTTATCAATGCGCTGTTCCGCTGGAATGCGGCGGGGTCCCTTGAAAAAACCCCGGCCACGTTGGTGCTGAAAACAGCCGGGCAACAGTTTGTCATCGACTTTTCGGGTGTCGAGGACACGCAGACCCGGCTGAACGCCACCACCCAGGGGTTCCTTTTTGAGACGACCAGTCCCGTCTATGTGCGCTGTAACAACACTCTGACAGTCGCACTAATGGAAGAGTTCCTTGACGAGGCTGAGGCTGCCTGCACCCGGGAACTGGTCAGCGGCCAGGGCCTGCTTGACGGCTGCCCTGAGGCGATAGTGAAAGGCCTGCTCTGGAACACCATCTACGAACCGATCAAAGACCGGGTCTGCACTCCGGTGGCCCGCACCTGGTGTACGGCCAACGGCGCTGGTTTCGGCTCGTACGTGCTGTTCGACTGGGACACCTTCTTCGCATCCATTCTCAGCGGAATTCAAGACAAGCAGCTGGCCTACCAGCAGATCGACAGCATTTTGCAGGAAATCACCCCCTCGGGCTTCGTCCCCAACTTCGGGGCCCAGCGCAGCGCCAGCCTGGACCGTTCGCAGCCACCGGTGGGCTCCTATTGCGTCCTGAAACTCTACCATCAGTTTGGTGAGCGGTCCCTTCTCGAGAACACCTATGGACGGCTGGCGGTTTGGAATGCCTGGTGGATGGGGCACCGCGACGGCAACAACGACGGCCTGTTGGAATGGGGCTCGGACCCCTTCGAAGAAGTCACCAAACTGGGTTATGAGTCGAACAATCTGCAGGCCGCCATGTACGAGTCGGGCCTGGACAACAGCCCGATGTACGACGGGGTGGTCTACAATTCCCAGACCCATACCATGGAGCTGGCCGATGTGGGACTGAACGCGCTGTACGCCCTGGATTGCTGGGCGCTGGCAGAAATGGCAGCCCTGCTGGACCGGCCCGCCGACGCTGAGCGGCACCGCGCTGAATTCCAGCGGATGAAAACCACCATCAATGCCCAGCTCTGGGACGAGGAAGCGGGAATCTACGCCAACAAGGACTGGCAGGGCCGGTTCAGCCCCCGGTACTCGCCTACCAACTTCTACCCCATGCTGGCCGGCCTCTGTTCCCCGGAGCAGGCCCGTCGCATGGTGAGCGAACACCTGCTCAATCCCCAGGAATTCTGGGGTGAGTACGTGATTCCCAGCATCGCCCGCAATGATCCGGCCTTTGGCGACAACGATTACTGGCGCGGGCGCATTTGGGGACCCATGAACTTTCTGGTGGCCGAAGGGCTCAAACGGCAGGGCTTCTACCACGAGTCCTTTCTGTTTGCGCGCAAAAGCCTGAGCCTGTTGATGAGGGAATGGCAGGAAGAAAACCACATCCACGAGAACTACAATGCCGTGACCGGCGACGGCGACGACAAAAAAAACGCCGATGCCCTGTACACCTGGGGAGCCCTTTTGGGCCAGGTGGCCGTGGCCGAATACATCGAGGCGCAGGCCTGGGGAGGGTTGCGCCTCGGCAACCTTTCAGGGGTCGACGGCGGAGTGACCAACTTCTGCCTGGGCGAACAGCGGTGTTCGGTACGCTGCGGTGCGCTGGGGCTATCGTTCGAAATCGACGGGCTGGAGGTTCTGCGCTCCGATGCGCCGATGCTTGTGACGGGGTTTTTGAGAACCGGTTCCACGCTCGGCTTTTCCGTGCAGACCAACAAACCAGGTAAGCTGTGGGTTTGCAAACCCCTGGGTGTTCAAAGCGTGCAGGTGCAAAAGGTTGGTCCCGTGACCGTGGTGGAGCGATGAGCCGAACCGAATTTACACTTTTCCCCACCGATGAGCTGTCATCGGTATTGAAGGCTGTCCGCAAGGCCGTGCCCACCATGGACCGCGATTTGACCGTGACGTTTCGGGGCGGCGACTATTACCTGGAACAGCCTTTGGTTCTGGACGCCGCCTTCAGCGGGCGCAACGGGCACCGTGTGGTGTTCCGCAGTTCTCCCGGCGAGCGTGCCGTTCTGCACGGTGGTGCCAGGGTGGGCTGGTGGGAGCCCTGGTTGGACAGTCCGCAACCGGGAACGATTTTCCGAACCAAACTGACCCGCAGTCATGGGTTCAACAGCCTGTACGTCGGAGGGCGGCGTGCCGTCTGCGCCCGTTACCCGAAAAAGGTGGGCGACACCGCACCCCGGGGCCAATACCAGGTGGGTGCTTTCACCGTCTACGAGGACAGGCACCGTCACATGGGCTTTGCCCCGGGAGATCTCCCCCGGGTAGCCTCGGTGGCCGATCTGCAGATTTATCTGTGGCCGGGCGAAGACGACGGGCGCAACTGGCACCAGGACACGCTGAAGGTGACAACGCTTGACTACGAAAAAGGTATTGTTTCGTGGGATCAGCCTTCGGACTGGGGAGCGGGCAAGGGCAGCCGTTACTTCATCCAAGGGGCTTTGGAACTTCTGACCGAGCCGGGTGAGTATTACCACGACCGCCAAGCGGGGTACCTGTACTATTGGCCCCGGGAAGGCGAGGATCTGACGACCGCTGAGGTTGTGACGCCCTTGATGCCGACGGTGTTCTGCTTGAAGGGCACCGAAGCGGAACCGGTCCGCAACGTCACCCTGGAGGGCCTGTCGGTCTGCGACGGCGACCTGCCCGACCAGTACGGGTTTACCACGGTCGCTCAGGGTTTGGTGTATCTCGAGAATGCAGAGGGAATTGTTGTTCAAGGTTGTGAGATCGCCAACTCCGGCTGGCATGGTATCCACCTGTTTGGCCGCGTCAGGAACAACGAAATCAGCGGCAACGACATCCACCACAGCGGCCATACGGGCATTCAGATTGAGGACCTTCCCCGGGGTGGTTTGGGCCCCTATCGCAACAGCCATGCGCGGATTCTCAACAACCGGGTCTTTGCCAGCGGTGAGGTGGTGGGCTACGCCTCGTCGATGGAACTGATCGATACCGGGCACAACCACATAGCCCACAACCGCCTGGAACATTCACCCCGGTACGCCTTGGGAATGTCGAGCATGTCCCATGACCGTCTTGTGGGTAAAACCGCCTGGGACGGCCGCCTGGTGGATATGCAGAACGTCACAGACTACCAGCACTCCCGAAACAATGTCATTGAATATAACGATTTGTTAGATGCCAACCGCGACAGCCAGGACACGGGGATTTTGGAAACCTGGTGCCCCGGCACGGGCAATGTGTTCCACGCCAACTACCTGCACGACAGCAATATCTATTTTTCCTTCGGTACCGGTTTGTACCTCGACGACTGCGCCAACGACCTTCGGGTGACCGACAACCTGATCTGCGGCTTGCAGAAGGAAGGCAGCGGCTCGCTGGGCAGCGTGGTGGTGGCCAAGGGCATTGGTGACACCATCGAGAACAACGTTCTGGTCGACAACCTGGTGGCTCCGGGGGGCGGTGCCTTGGGCACCACCGATATGGCCCTCAGGCGTGAGAACCACCACCAAAGCGTTCGCAAGAACCTGTTTGTGCGCTGCGGTGCGAACGCCCACGTGTTTTCGACTTGGGACGACGACCGCTACAGCTCGTGCAACCGCAACCTGTACTGGGCCGAAACGCCTATGGGAGTCACCGGAGTCGACAACATCCCCGAGTTTCTCCCCATGGACCAGTGGCAAGCCTGCCACCAGGGCCTCTACGACGGGAACTCGCTGGTAGAGGATCCGGGCTTGATGGATGCCGCTTCGCGCGATTACCGGCTGCGCTACGACTCCCGGGCGCATTTGCTGGGAATTCACGACCCGGACTACCGGGCCATGGGTCTGAAATCGGACTTTCCCCGCGCCACCGCTGACACCTTGGACCGTTTGTTCCTATTTTCCTCCGAAAATCCCCGGGCCAGTTTCGTCCGGCTGGAAAGGGGTGAGGCGTTGAGGTTGCAGCTTTCAGCCCGTACTGCCCGGGGGTTCCTGCTTGAGACCTTGGGATCAACCCCGGTGGACTGGCAATGCAGTGACTCTCGGGTGGCTCAAGTGCGGCCGGATGGTACGGTTCAGGCGGTTTCAGGCGGCGTTGCTATGGTGACAGCACAGGTGCGTAACGCCGACAGCCTTCTGACCGCCCGGTACCATGTATTGGTCGACGATGCCCATGCCTCGATTGAAATTCTGGTGCCGCGCGACCGGCTGGCTGTGGGCGAGACGCTGGAAGTGTGCGCCGCCGTCAAGAGCCGTCGGGGTGGCTACTATCCCGAAGCGTTGATTGTGCTGGTGGCGGCTCCCGTTGGTGTGGTTCAAATTGGCGAGGACAACCGGGTCACAGCTTTGCGGACGGGAGTTGTGGACCTGACCCTGAGCGCGCATTCGCACCGTGGTCCGCTTTTTCGAAGACTCTCGCTGACGGTTGTGGCAACACGACTGACCGGGCTGCGCTTGGAACTCGATTCACCGCTGCTGACCGTCGGCAAGCCCCAGGTGCTGCAGGTGTGGGGTGTGGACAACACCGGAGCCGAGCGCCCTTTGCTCGCAGAGGAAGCGGCGGTGCACGCCCCTGATTTTGCCGTTGTGCGGGGCCGAGACCTGCTGGCAGAGCAGGAGGGAGAGGGCGAGCTGGTGGTGCATGCGGCTGCTGAGGGACAGCGCTTGACGGCCCGTATCAAACTCACCGCTGTTGAGGACCGGGGTTTGCCCCTGGGCTGGGCTGTGTCGCACTACCGGGACGCCGCTGGTGCCGCCTTTTTGAAAGACGGCCGACTGATGCTCATCAGCAACGGTGACAACGTCTGGTTTCAAGCCGACGATGCCACCGTTGCCTACCGCCGCTTCACCGAAGTTCCCTCCCGCCTGGAATGCCGTGTCACTTCGTTGAAACATACCAGTCCCAACGCGCAGATCGGTTTGATGGTCCGGCAGGCCGATACCGCCGACGCGGCCTGTGTCAACTTTCGCGTCAACAGCCGGGGTGAATGCATGGTGGCCTACCGGCGGCAGGCTGGCCAGCGCATTGACAGCCTGCACGGGGTGAGGGGTTCTTTGCCGGCCGTGCTGAGAATGGAGCGCGAAGGCAGTCTGCTGTCGTTTTGGTACCGCGAAGACTCACTGGCGGTGGGCAAAAGCAAGCCCTGGATCGCCATCGGTACTTTGGAGCTTTCTTTGGCAGGGCCTGTCCTTGCCGGATTTGCCGTGTTTTCGAACAACAAAGCCTCTCCTACGACGGGCATTCTTGATGATTTGATTCTGGAAGGAGATGTTTTATGAAGATTCGCACGAAGCTGATGCTGTTGGTGACCGGCAGTGTCGCCCTGATGATGGTTGCAGCCCTGAGCTATTTCGTCATTCTGGCACCGATTGATCAGATGCAGGCGGAAGGGGCTCTGTTTACGAAACTCTCCCAAGCGGCGGCTACCCTCCGCAGCGAGTCAGCCCTGCTGTCAATCAAACCCATGGAGGCGCAGCTGGCCGCTTTGAACGCAGCCCGGAAAAACTACGACGAGGCCAACAAGGCTTTGTCCCAACTGACTTTGTTACCGCAGGTCAACGAGGTGTTGAAGGATGCAGTAAAGGTCTCGGTCAATCTTCAGGCGCTTTCCTCGCAGTCCCTGGATGGGATGGGCGAAAACTTCAATAACCTGATCAAGAACATGACAGCCTCTAATTTGTCACCGGCGGTTCTGAGCCTCCAGAGTCTTTTCTCCAAGGATAAAACTTCCGGTATCAGCGAGGATGCACTGGCCAGCATGAACTACACGGTGTTCCGCATTGTCAGCGGCATTGTCAATATGGATCAGGTGCTGAGCACCACGGTGTCTGTGATTGACGCCAAGACTCTGGTGGTGCAGGAAGAGGTGGCCAAGGTCAAGCAGACCAGCACCTTGATGGCCTTGGTGCTGGTGCTGGGCATTGTGATTCTGGTCGTGGTGATCTCGTTCCTGATGGCCCGAAGCATTGCCGGGTCAATCTCTTTGATCGACAGAACCATTGCTGTTATGAGTTCCGGAGACTTTACCTGCCGGTTCGGGCTCAAGAGCAAGGACGAAATCGGTGTGCTGGGCCGCAACCTCGATGGCCTCCTGTTATCACTCAACGGCTCTTTGGGTAAAATCCAAGACGCCTCCCGGCGCAACCAGATGCTCCGCGATGAATTGATCGGCACCGTATCCGAATCGACCAGCTCCGCCGTTGAAATTGAGGCTAATTCACAGTCCATTCGCGCTCAAATGGAGAGGATGGACGCCATGATCGCCGATTCCTCGACAGAAATTCTCAGAATTGCCACGACCTTGAGCCAGTTCAACCTGCGGCTTTCCACCCAGAACCGGCAGGTGGAAACCTCGGTTTCGGCGGTCAACCAGATGATCGCCTCGATCGGCAAAATCAGCCGCCTTACCGAGCAGGACCGCAAAACCGCCGAGGGGCTGGTCCAGGAAGCAGACCGAGGCCGCGAGGTGTTCGACCATTCTTTTGACAAGGTTGCCGAAATCGCCGAAAGCGTCGATTCCATCCGCGAGATGGCCTCGGTCATCGCCAGCCTGGCTGAGCAGACCAATATTCTGGCACTCAATGCCGCCATCGAGGCTGCTCACGCGGGGGAATTTGGAAAGGGCTTTGCCGTGGTCTCGGATGAAATTGGCAAACTGGCCGCCGCCAGTGCCGCCAGCTCGCGGGAAATCGATCAGACCATTCAGGTTGTTACCTACAAAATCAGCGAGGCGGCCGCAACCCGCAAGTCCACCGGTGACGCCTTCCAGTCGATCAGCACTCACATACAGCAGGTATCGGAGTCGGCCCGTGAAATCAACAGCGAAGTCAGCGAGATTGAAAGGGGCAGCCGCCAGATCCTCGACTCCATGGAGACCCTGAAGGGCAGTTCCAACGACCTGACAACGGAGGCGGGGGGCATTGAACAGTCAGCCCAAGGAATGCAGGTGACTCTGGGCGATATTCAGCGGGTTTCCAATGAAGTCGTGTCCAACATCGGCGAGATCACCTTGGGACTGCAGACCATCTCGACCAGCGTTCGGCAGGTTTCCGGCACGGCCGACAGAATTGGCGAGGTGGCGCAGCAGATGGATCAGTCCATCCAGGTCTTCCAGACCAACGAACAGGCGGACCCTGTTTGAACCAGTCTTTTGTCATCGGCTACTTTGGCGGATCCATCACGGAGGGAGCCGGTGCCTCCGACCCCGAGAAAACCTCCTGGCGGGCCTTGACCACTGCCTGGCTGGCCCAGCGGTTTCCTGAATTCACCGTCACCGGTGTCAATGCGGCGATCGGCGGCACGGGTTCGGACTTGGGGGCGTTCCGCTGCTCCCACGATCTGCTGGTTCATCGGCCCGATCTGGTGTTTGTGGAATTTGCCGTCAACGACAAAGACGGAGCGAGGGAATGGATTTTGCGCAGTCTGGAAGGGGTGGTACGGCAGATCCGCATCGTTCTTCCCCGTTCGGAGATTGTACTGGTATACACCACTACCAAGGACAAGCCCAGCCGTGAAGCTCAGATACACCAGGAGGTGGCCGACTACTACTGTCTGCCTGTTATTGATGTCGGCAAGGCGTTGTGGCAGGCCATTGGCAGCGGGGTGCTCACCGTAGAACAAGCCCTACCCGACGGCGTGCACCCCTCGGATGCAGGGTATGCTGTGTATGCCCAGCAGGTGCGGCGGTTTCTCCAAACCAGAAGCGCTCCTTTTGTGGCCCCTTCCGCAGTGATGCCTTCCAAGCCCCTGGTCGCCAACCCCTTGGTCGAGGCCGGCTTAATCGATGCCTGGGAATGGGCCGGGGAAGGGTGGACCAAGGACCCCGCGGACCTGGCCGGCCGCTATCCCCACCGCCTGTGTGCCGATGGTCCCGGGTCCGAACTGATCGTCGTCTTCCAGGGGAGGGTTATCGGATTGTACTGGCTGGTGGCTCCCGATTCGGGTGATATTGAATGGTCCCTTGATGCGGGTCTGCCGCAGACCCTTTCCAGTTTCGACCAGTATGCCCTGCACTTCACCCGGGCGCACTGCCGCATTCTGGCCAGTGACCTGCCCGATGGTACCCACACGCTGCACCTCAAGGTGCTGGCCACCCGTCAACACGACTCAACCGGCCACGCGCTACGCCTGGGAGCGTTCCTCGTTTCCCGCTGATTCTTCACAAGGAGTTCTGGAATGGACCTGACGCTGCGTCAAAAAATCGGGCAGATCATGTTGATGTTGCCCAACCGGAAAAAGGAACTCGAACTGGGGGGAGGTTCGCTGAAGGGCTTCTTCGACCGCTACCCTGTGTCGGGGTTTTTCATGGGGTGGAAACTGTGGGACGGGGTGGCCTGGGACGACCGGGTCACCCACCTTCAACAGTCTGCGGCCGAGTACCAGGCCGTCAGCTCTGTCCCCCTGATTTTTCAGGAGGATTATGAGAGCGGGCTCGACCTGCCCGGCATGACCGCCTTTCCCAATGAAATGACCATCGGCGCTGCCCGGTCGCCCGAACTAGCCTACCGTTACGGGCAGGCTGTGGCCCGCGAATGCCGGTCGGTGGGAATCCGTTGGGTGCTGCATCCCGTAGCCGACCTCAACCTGAATCCCCTCAATCCGCTGACCAACGTCCGCAGCCTCACCGACGACCCCGACCTGGCCATTGAACTGCTGACCCGCCAGATTGCCGGTTTGCAGGACAACGGGGTGGCCGCCACGATCAAGCACTTTCCCGGTGACGGCGTCGATTCCCGCGACCAGCATCTGATGACCACCTGCAACTCGTTGTCTTTGGTCCAGTGGTGGCAGAACCACGGCAAAGTGTTTCAAGCGCTGATCGACGCCGGAACCGCCTGCATCATGCCCGGCCATATCACCCTGCCGGCGTATCAGAAGGAGCGCACCAACGGGTTCCCGCTGCCTGCCACCCTGTCGAAAGAGCTTCTCACGGACTTGCTCAAGGGTGAAATGGGCTTTGCGGGGGTCATTGTTTCTGATGCCATGACCATGGCCGGGTTTCGGGGCTGGTACGACGACCCGCTGGAAGGCGAAATTCAGAGCTTTCTGGCCGGTGTTGATCTGATGCTGTGGCCTTCGTACGAATTTCTCGACGAGGTGGAGAGGCGTGTTCTCGACGGCCGCATCCCCTTGGCCCGGCTCGACGACGCGGTGAACCGGGTGCTGGCGTTGAAGACGCGTTTTGGAGTGCTCGATCGGGACCACGCCTTGTTGCGGCCTCTCACCGCCGCTGAGAAGGTCGAGAATCGGAACACGGCCGTGGCCGTGGCTTCCCAGGCGGTGACTTTGCTGCGCGACCGTCGGCAGGCCCTGCCACTGAATCCAGCAAAGGACCGCAAAATCCTCGTGGTGGGGGTGACGCCCTTGTCGCGCAAGGGAGGTTCCGGTCCCCTGGCCCAGCTCCGCCATTTCAGCGAAACCCTGGCTCAAGCCGGGTTCGAGGTGGAGTTTCAACACAACATTCTGTACGAAACTCAAGGGTGGGAAGACGACTCTCCCCGCCGCTACGACCGGATCATCGTGGCGGTAGCCCGCAGTCCTCACCACCCCTTTGGACCTTTGGGGCTGTGGGACGATGAGGCGCAGTCGGTTTGGGCCATCAACTCCTTTCCTAAGGACAAAGTGATTGTCGTCAGCTTTGGCAGCCCCTATTTGTGCGACGAGTTTTTCGAGCGGGTCGATACCTGCATCAACGCCTACTCCAATACCCCTTTGATGCACCTAGCTGTGACGGCAGCCCTGACCGGCAAAGCCGGCTTTCCAGGCGTGTCGCCGGTGAAATTGAAAGAGAGGACGAGATGATACGATTTCCGAAAAGCGAGACCCCCCTCACCATTTCGATGTGGGACTATTCCTGGCTCAAGTGCGGCCACCCTGGCGGTGCGTTTCACGACCTGCCGCGCCGGGTGGCCGAGGCTGCTGAACGGGGCTACAACACTCTGCGCATCGACGCCTTTCCGCACTTCTATGTCGAGCCGAGCCATCACTTTGCAGCCCAGGGGATCTCGCGGCGGTTCCGGACTTGGGGCGACGTCTTGCTGCCGCAAGGCTACGAGGTGAATGTGCGACGCCAGGTAGTGGCGCTGGCCGACCTGTGCCGCAAGCACCACATTCAGCTGGCACTCGACACATGGATGTCGTTCGACATTTTGGGGCCTCAATACACCGCCAACGGCGGCATGATCGAACCGTCGCAAGAAGAAGCGGTGTGCCGGGGGTGGTCGCAGGCTTGGGTCAAGGCGCTCAAGCTGATGCGCGACGACGGTGTGCTCGAGCGCGCTGCCTGGATTGCTCCCCTCAATGAGGTGCCGCTGTTCCTGGGTTCCATGATGCGGTCGGTGAAGGTCTCGGATCCCGAAGTGCGCCACGAAGGCCAAACCGGCTTCCGCGCCGACCTGCCCGAACTCGACGCCTTGTTCCAGCGGGTCAACGGGTGGCTGGGCGAAGCCATTGCCCAGGAAGTGGCGTGCGACGGCATCCCCTTGGCGTATTCCTCCCTTGGAGCTGAAAACTACCACGCCCGCGTCACGGACCTGTACGATGTGATCGATGTCCATTTCATGCCCGACGTGTTCCTGGACGAGGCCGACAAGCGTGCCCTCGAAAAGGCTGGTACCGGAGCGTCGAAGTTCTCGCTCCACGACGGCATTGAAGCCCACGACTACGCCGACAACGTGATGAAGCGCTGCACGCTGCCATCGGGTAAGCGCTTGGCCGCAGTGGTCACCGAACCGTACGGGCCGTGCAATTTTCCCGACCATCCTGAAGTCTCTTGGGAAGGCTACAAACTCTGGAACGCCGATGCCGCGCGCATTTTCGCCAGCCGCGACTTTGCCGGTTTGAGCCTGTCGAACCACGCCGAGCCGCTGTTCTCGCTGTGGGACGACGCGCCGTGGCACAGCCGGGGAAACGACTACGTTCACAGTTGTTGCTTGGAGACGTCCTCATGAAAAGCCCTATCCCCGGCTACTCCCTGCGCGCCCCATCGACTCCGCTGGTGGTGCACGACCCCCAGTTCAGCCTGTGGTCAGCCCACAACGCGGCCTCCGAGGGCGGCGTGTCGCACTGGACAAACTACGGCCGCAATCTGATGGTCTTTGTGCGTGTTGACGGGGTGGCCTACCGCCTGCTCGGGGGCGGCTGGGGTCAGCACGATCCAACACTGCCGCAAACCGACTGCACCATCTGGCCTACGCGGACGCGCTACACCTGGCGCGATGCCCGGGTTCAGGTGACGTTGACCTTCACCAGTCCGTTGCTGCCCGACGATCTCGATGTGCTGTCGCGGCCGGTGTGCTATCTGGACCTTGATGTGCAATCGTTGGACGGTAAATCCCATCAGGTCGAGACGCTGCTCGAGGTGGGGGCCGAAATTGCCACCAACCTGGGCACGCAGAGTGCCGCCGTGTTTTCTACCCCGCTGAAAGACGCGCAGGGCAAGGGCTGGAACCTGCTCACGGCCGGCTGCTGCGAGCAGAACGTGCTGACCACCTCGGGGGACGACCTGCGGGCCGACTGGGGCTATTTTCGTCTGTTGGTGGCCGA
>JFJP01039349.1_pt1 | contig 13994 bp, 9 predicted proteins | sample 431651 | NCBI WGS metagenome assembly JFJP01 (sample SAMN02602958, study PRJNA72255) | Microbial mat metagenome, whole genome shotgun sequencing project. | biome: fresh water; feature: sink hole; material: water; isolation source: purple microbial (photo- and chemosynthetic) mats found in... | reverse complement strand
TAAGGCTGGAATGGAAGCCCGATGGCGGCATATCCTACATTGGGCTCAAGGCGCTAAGCCCGCGAAGCAAAGAGGATCAGGAGGCACTCACTCTCAGTTCCGAAATGGGCGATCAGATTGATTATTATTTTATTTCGGGGGATGATATCGATGGCGTTATCAGCGGGTACCGCACAATCACCGGCAAAGCCCAAATAATGCCAAAATGGGCAATGGGATACTGGCAGAGTCGTGAGCGTTACAAAACCGATGAAGAGCTTCTTTCGGTTATCATACTGGCCGGAAGATAAATGGGGATCGCATGAGTTTGATCCGGTTCGTTTTCCCGACCCTGCCGGGATGGTGAAAAAAGTTCATGAAATGAATGCACAGATAATGATCTCGGTGTGGCCTAAATTCTACCATACTACAGGGCATTTCAAGGAATTCGAGGACAAAGGATGGATGTATATGCAAGCCGTGAAGGACAGTGTTAAAGACTGGGTAGGCAAGGGATACATCGGCTCTTTCTATGATGCATACCATCCTGATGCACGTAAGCTCTTCTGGAATCAGATGCACGAACACCTTTATACCAAAGGCTTTGATGCCTGGTGGATGGATGCTTCCGAGCCGGATATCAATTCCAATGCAAGCCTTGAGTACCGGAAGAAACTCAGCGGGCCTACTGCTTTGGGTTCATCCACAAAATATTTGAATGCCTATGCGCTTATGAACGCTGAAGCTATTTATAACGGTCAGCGAAGTGTTGATCCCGATAAGAGGGTGTTCCTCCTTACACGTTCCGGTTTTGCCGGTTTGCAGCGATATTCAACAGCTACCTGGAGTGGAGATATTGGCACACGATGGGAGGATATGAAATCCCAGATTTCTGCCGGTTTGAATTTTGCCATTTCCGGAATTCCTTATTGGACAATGGATATTGGCGGTTTCTGCGTAGAAAACCGCTATGTCAATGCGAAAGAGGGCTCTGAAGATATGAGCGAATGGCGTGAGCTTAACTCCCGCTGGTACCAGTTTGGAGCTTTCTGCCCCTTGTTCCGAAGCCACGGTCAATTTCCTTACCGCGAAGTGTACAATATTGCTCCGCCGAATCATCCCGCCTATAAAAGCATGGTGTATGCAAACAAGCTTCGCTATCGACTTATGCCTTATATTTATTCACTGGCTTCGAAAACCTATTTCGACGATTACACCATCATGCGCCCACTTGTAATGGATTTTAACGGTGATCCTCAAGTACTCGATATCGGCGACCAGTATATGTTCGGTCCTTCGATTATGGTTGCTCCTATATACGAGTACAAAGCCCGGGCTCGGGAGATATACTTTCCATCTCAAACAGGTTGGTACAATATTTATTCCGGTGAATTTGTTAAAGGCGGTCAGAAAATTGTTGTTGACGCGCCCTATGAACGCATGCCTTTGTTTGCAAAGGAAGGCACGATTCTTCCTTTCGGGCCTGAAATCGAATACACATCACAGAAACCGGCCGATGAGATTACCCTGTATGTTTATACCGGAAGGGATGCCGAGTTTACCCTTTACGAAGACGAGGGAGTAAATTACAATTACGAAAAGGGAGCGTATTCAACAATTAGGTTCAGCTATAATGAAGAATCCGGAAAACTTACCATTGGCGAAATCCAGGGAGCATATGATGGAATGCTCGAAGCTCGAACCTTCAGAATCATTTGGGTTGGAAAAGATTCACCAGTTGGGTACAACCCGGATAATAAGGTCGATTCTACATTGTTTTATGAGGGTAAGCAACTTGAAGCGGCCAGGAAATAGGGGCGTTACTTACCTAAGTTCCAATAATACCACATTCTCAACATGGTGGGTATGGGGGAACATATCCACAGGCTGAACTTTTGTTACTTTGTACAAACCCGACAATAATTCCAGATCTCTTGCCTGTGTGGCAGGATTGCAGCTTACATAAACAATCTTCGCAGGGGCAGCTTCCAGTAACGTCACCACAACCGATTCGTGCATGCCTATCCTTGGAGGATCCGTTATCACAACATCGGGTCTTCCGTGTATACCGAGAAACTCATTGCTGAGCAGATCTTTCATATCCCCCGAGAAAAAAGCGGTATTGTCGATGCCGTTGATTTCCGAATTGATCCATGCATCAGCGATGGCTTCGGGTACCGACTCGATCCCGATTACTTTTCCGGCGCTTCTGGCCACGAAATTTGCGATGGTTCCGGTACCGGTATAAAGATCGTATACCAGCTCATTGCCCGTGAGTCCGGCGAAATCTCTTGCAACCTTATATAATTCAAGCGATTGGTGCGTGTTGGTCTGGAAAAACGATTTGGGGCCGATCCTGAATTTCAAACCTTCCATTTCTTCAACAATATGATCCCTTCCCTTGAAGACAATGATTTCCTGATCGTAAAGCGTATCGTTGGCTTTGGGGTTTACGGTGTACATTAAAGAAGTAATTTGGGGAAATTCGTTGCCGAGCGATTCGAGCAGTGCTTCCCGGTTTTCCTTCTCCTCTCTGAAAAAAGCAAGGATAACCATCAGTTCTCCGGTAGTGCTGGTCCTGATAATGAGGTTCCTCAGAAAACCGCCCGAGTCGCGGGTATCGAAGAACTGAAGTTCGTGCTCTTCGGCATACTTCCTGACAAAATTGCGGATGGCATTGCTGGGTTCGGGTTGCAGCCAGCACTTGTTGATGTCTACAACCTTGTCGAACATCCCCGGGACATGAAACCCCAGAGCATTCCAGTTTTTAAAATCGCCCGATGAGTCGAGCTCCTCACGGGTATACCAGCGCCGGTTCGAAAAAGTGAACTCGAGCTTGTTACGGTAAAAATATTCCTCCTTCGAGCCAAGGATGGGAGTTACCTCGGGCAATTCCAGTTTCCCGATCCGCAACAGGGCGTCAATCACTTGTTTCTCTTTGAATTTCAGTTGTTCATTGTAGGGAATGTGCTGCCATTTGCATCCCCCGCAAACACCGAAATGTTCGCATGAAGGTTCAACACGCATATCCGACAACTTATGAATGTGGGTTACCCTTGCTTCGGCAAACCGCTTACGCTTGCGGGTAACCTGCAAATCCACAATGTCGCCGGGAGCCACCATGCTCACAAAGGTTACCATGTCGTTCACACGGGCAATTGCTTTTCCCTCTGCACCAATATCCGTAATCTCAACCTTTTCGAAGAAAGGCAACTTTCTTTTTCCCAAAACTTTAACGTTTAAACCGATTCTACAATTTTTACGAACTTTACGAACTTTATAAATTTTGCAAACTTAAAAAGTTACCTTTGCGGATTATTTGCCAAAGATAGGAAAATACCTTATTATATATTCAATAGCAGGAGAGCAGAATGATTTCAATGGACAATATTAGCGTGCGTTTTGGCGGATTTACCCTCCTTGACGGAATTTCTTTTATGGTTAATCCTCGCGACCGCGTGGGTCTCGTAGGGAAGAACGGCGCTGGAAAGACAACAATGCTAAGACTTATTGCAGGGATGCAGCAACCTTCGGAGGGTAAAGTTATTATTTCCGATGGCGAAGTGGTGGGTTACCTTCCACAGCAGATGATTCACCCTGAGGGGAATACGGTTTATGAAGAAGCTATGACCGCATTTGCGGAGGTCCTGGAAATGGAAAAGCGTATGGATTTTATCGGGCATGAACTTGCCACGCGCACAGATTACCATTCGCAGTCATATCTCGATATGATCGATGAGCTATCGGTGATAAACGAAAATTACGATATGCAGGGAGGAGGAAGTCTTCACGCAGATGTCGAAAAAACCCTTACTGGTCTGGGATTCTCGTCCTCCGACCTCAGCCGAAAGACCTCCGAATTCAGTGGGGGATGGAGAATGCGTCTCGAGCTTGCAAAAATCATTCTTCGCCGGCCCGATTTCATCCTTCTGGATGAGCCCACGAATCACCTCGACATCGAATCCATTCAATGGCTTGAGGAGTTTATGGCTTCTTATCCCGGGGGAGTGGTACTGATTTCGCACGACAGGGCTTTTCTCGACAACGTTACCAACCGCACGTCCGAAATCAGCCTCACAAAGCTTATCGAATATAAGGTTCCATATTCAAGATATGTGATTTTGCGGGCTGAAAGGCGCCAGCAGCAGACTGCGGCTTTCCAGAACCAGCAGAAGATGATCAAGGAAACCGAGGATTTTATCGACAGGTTTCGCTACAAGGCGACCAAAGCGGTTCAGGTGCAGTCGAGAATCAAGCAACTCGACAAGATCGACCGTCTGGAGGTAGACGAGGAAGATAAGGCTGCAATGCACATTAAATTCCCCCCGGCACCCAGATCCGGAACCATCGTTGTGGAGGCTGTTGGGCTCACTAAGAAATACGGCGACAAAACCATCCTCGACAAGATCGACCTCATTATCGAAAGAGGCGAGCGTGTTGCTTTTGTGGGGCGCAACGGAGAAGGGAAGACTACACTTTCAAAGATTATTGTAGGTGAAATAGATCATACCGGGAAACTGAAGCAGGGACACAATGTAGAACTTGGATATTTTGCCCAGAACCAGGACGAACTGTTGGACGGAAATAAAACTGTTCTCGAGACTATCGATCAGGTTGCTGTTGGCGATATCCGGGTTAAAATCCGCGACATCCTCGGCGCCTTTCTGTTTCGTGGCGAAGATGTTGATAAAAAGGTAAAGGTCCTTTCCGGGGGAGAGCGATCCAGACTTTCGATGGCCCGTTTGCTGCTGCAACCCTACAATCTGTTGGTTCTCGATGAGCCCACAAACCACCTTGACATGCGCTCTAAAGATATTCTCAAGAATGCACTGCTGGCGTATGATGGCACGTTGATATTGGTTTCGCACGACAGGGAATTTCTCGATGGACTGGTTGATAAGGTTTATGAATTCAAGGATCAGAAAATCAAAGAGCATCTGGGTGGGATCTATGACTTCCTCCATCGAAAAAAAATCAGTTCCTTTAAGGAACTTGAAATGAAGGCTCAAGCTCCTGTGGAAGTAAAGGCCGAGAAGGTAACCGATAATAAGCAGCTTTACGAAAAGAGAAAAGAATACGACAAGCAGATTCGAAAAGCCAAGAATGAACTAAGCCGGATAGAGAAGAAAATAAGTGAGTTGGAAGAATCGGTAAAAAAAGCTGATATGTTATTCGCTATTCCTGAAAACCTTTCCGACCAGAAGTTGTTCGACAAGTACACCCTCGAAAAGAAGGAACTCGATAGCTTGCTTTCGGAATGGGAAGTGCAACAGAATGAAATTGAAAGGCTCAATTCTGACAGGATATAGCTATTTTTTTGTAATTTTAGCCTCATGATGACTGGTTTTCGGAAAATATCAGCTTTGGTTTTCTTTGTTTCCATTTTCGTGTTCGGCTGTTCAAAGCCTGCAAGCAAAACGGTTATAAAGAGAAATCTTGCCGATATTTATAATCCCGGGAAAAGCAGTATTCATCCTGATTTTTTCATACATCACGTGAACGACTCTAACTCAGTGTTGTATATTAGGATATTTCCCTCAGAGCTTTTATTCAGCCAAGCCAACGAAGAGGGGAAGTCCCTCGCACGACTAAAAATATACTATGAGCTCAGTGAGTTGAATCCTGGCAAGGAAGGCGGTATTTTCATCGATAGTATTTCCATACGAAAGTCACTAAATAAAGCTGAAGTGCGCAACTCATTCTTTTCTGGTCTGCCGGTCAGAGCTTTTCTGGGAAAGAAGTATTCCTTAAAAATTGAGGTTAGTGACGAGGTTCGTGGTATTACCACACAAACGATTCTTATTGCTGATAAATCAACTAAATACGGGGCTCAGAATTTTAAAGTTATTACTGCAAAAAACGGCTATCCTTCATTTACCCGTTATTTTGCTCAAGGGGAGGCTTTCCGGATTCAGGTCAATCAGATCGATGTCGACAGCCTTTTTATTGACTATTTCAGTCTGGACCGCACCCTTCCTCGTCCTGCGTTTTCCTCAACTCCGGAGATTCCCATGAAAACAATCCCCGACACTTCTTTTAACTATTCTTATTCCGATACTGTTCAATATTCGCTCCCGGGCCCAGGTATTTATCATTTTCGCATGAATCGCGATACAAAAGATGGTCTGACCCTTTTTAATTTCGGGGAAAGCTTTCCTAACGTTAAGACTCCCGATGATCTTTTGGGGCCTCTTGTTTACCTGACATCCTCAGCAGAATTCAGGGATATCCGTATGGAACCGAACCGAAAGCTTGCAATTGATAATTTCTGGCTCAAACTGAATCCCGATTTAGCCTCTGCCAGAGAGCTAATTCGCGTATTCTACAAGAGGGTGTATTTTGCGAATATTTATTTCTCAAGTTATAAAGAGGGGTGGAAAACAGACAGGGGAATGATTTATATTATTTTTGGTCCGCCGCGCATGCTCGAGAAAAATGCGGATATGGAGAAATGGACTTATTTCACGAAGAAAGGCGGACCTACTGCGGTCTTTGTTTTTAAGAGAAACGAAAACCAGTTTACAAATCTGGATTATCAGTTGGAACGAAGTGCCGGCTCAAACGCGTTCTGGCGGGAAGCTGTGGATTCGTGGCGAAAAGGAAAGGTTTATTCAATTGATTATTAAATCTAATCCCCGGCACCTTGGTTTAGGTCTATATCCAAACTGCAATAAGTCGCTCTTACTGAATATATACCTCCCATTATTCCATATTAATTGGCATCTTTGTGCAAATTATGTTATAACATGATCTATTAAAAGAGTTTTAAATAATTTAAATTTTGAAAGTGGAAGATTTTATTTTTGGTACCCGGGCAGTGATGGAAGCCATTTCGGCGGGAAAGGACATTGAGCGCGTGCTTCTTCAGAAAAAGGCCGAAAGTGCCAGCGCGCAGGAATTGTTTTTCCTTTTACGGCAAAAAGATATTGAGATTCAGTTCGTTCCTGTTGAGAAACTAAATCGTGTAACCCGTAAAAACCACCAGGGAGTGATCGCCTATATTTCCCAGATAAGCTATACCCCTTTGGAGGAAATCGTTAGCCGGGCGTATGAATCAGGAAAGGATCCTTTTGTGTTGGTACTTGATCATATCTCGGATGTACGGAATTTCGGCGCTATTGCCCGCACGTGTGAGTGCGCAGGAATCGACGGTATCGTTATTCCAGAAAAGGGAAGCGTGAGGGTTACTTCTGACGCAATCAAAACATCTGCCGGCGCGTTGATGACCTTACCTGTGGCCAGGGTGAATTCCTTGCGAGAGACGATTAATTATCTGAGTTTGGCTGGGCTTACCATTGTGTCGGCTACTGAAAAGTCCGACACGGATATCTATCAGGCCGATCTGGGTGGGCCCATGGCTGTTATCATGGGATCCGAAGAGGTTGGTGTTTCATCTTCATTATTGGAACTGAGCAACAAACGGGTAAAAATCCCCCTTTTGGGAGAAATAGGCTCGCTTAACGTTTCTGTTGCAGCGGGAGTTGTTATTTACGAAATTCTACGGCAGAGAAGAAAAGCCTAAAAAGTAGCGGGGATGGGCCTCTCCCAAACGAACGCAGTTTTGCATTGGCGCTTCTAAATGCTTAAGAGGGTTATTGTCAAAATATGCCTGAAATTTAAGTCAAGGGCAACTGCCGGCTGAAGGATTCCTCAAGGGAAATGAATGTCTCGGTTCTGGCAATTCCCGGAATGGCTTGAAGCTTATCAACCAAAACATGCTTGAGATCTTCGTTGTTTTTGGTGTAAACCTTAACAAATATGGAGTAATTGCCGGTTGTGTAATGACATTGGGTTATTTCGTGGATATCCCTTAGTTTTTTAACCACATCGTGGTACATATGAGCGCTCTCCAGAAAAATTCCAATGTAGGCACAAGTAAAATAGCCTATTTTCTTGGGGTTTAGCACAAATTCGGATCCCGTGATCACTCCAAGACGGGTAAGCCTTTGAATTCTTTGATGAATAGCAGCACCAGAAACATTGCATTCCCTTGCCACCTCGAGATAAGGAATGCGCGCATTTCCGGTTATCAGAGAAAGGATCTTACGATCTAAACTATCAATCTGCAAACTTTCTTCCATAGCTATTTTTATTGATTCTCATGAAACGACTTTACCGTTTCGGATTTGAAACTGTAAGGAAAACTTGAGTTTTTGTTTTAAAATGTAAATTTAACCAATAAAAGCAAAAATCAAACCCGGTTTTGAAAAAAGTCCTCTCCCTTCACGCTTTGAAAAACGCGAAGGTCAAATTCGGAGATAACAGCCAACAAATGGTCAAATATATCCGATTGAATACTTTCGTAATTGACAAACCCTTTATCTGTGCTGAAACAATAGATTTCCAGGGGGATTCCTTTATCTGTTGGGTCTTTTTGCCTTACCATCAGTGTTAAATCCTTATTAATCTGAGGCAGTTGGGCAATGTATGCTTCCAGGTATTTTCTGAAAGTTCCCAGATTGGTCATCCTCCTGCCATTTGCGGGACTCGTTGGATCAACCTGATGGTATTCATTGTATTTTCTGATTTCTTCAAGACGCTCATCCATATAAGGTTTCAGTATCATGATTTTTGAAAGCCTTTGGATCATTTCATCATCAAGAAATTTCACGCTTTTCATGTCGATGTTTACTGCTCGCTTGATTCTTCGGCCTGCCGACTCCTGCATTCCTCTCCAGTTTGTAAACGATTCCGAAACAAGAGCGTAGGTGGGTAGTGTTGAAATGGTGTTGTCGAAGTTCTGCACCTTAACCGTGTTGAGGGTTATTTCAAGAACATTCCCGTCAGCTTGCCGGGCGGGCATTTCAATCCAATCTCCCGGCTTAACCATGTCGTTGACGGAAATCTGAATGGAAGCAACCAGCCCTAGTATAGTGTCTTTGAAGATTAACAGGATTACCGCCGCCAGGGCGCCTAAACCGGCCAAAAGGGTATAAGGCCTCGTGCCTGTCAGGTATGCTATTAAAATAATGGCAGTTGCCATATAAAGGAATAGCTTTAAAACTTGCACGTATCCTTTTATTGGTTTATCCTGAGAGATTGGAAAACGCAAATAAATGTCATGTAGGGAATTGATGAATGAATTGGTTACCAATAAGCTGATTATAATTATATAAATAACCGAGATTTTTTTGATTATTGCCACCAGAATCGGCATATCCAGCGAATAGTGAATTGTATAGTAAATAAGCAGTGCCGGTGCAATGTGTGCCAACCTGTTGAATACCCTGTTCTCAAGGAAAATGTCGTCCCATTCGTTCTCACTCCGACGAACATAGCTGCGGATGGATGCCACAATGGTTTTCTTGAGGGCAACATCTATCACAATCGAAAGCAGAAGTATTATGCCAATGACTATAAGTGAGTGAAGTTGAGCTGCCTGTGCCGGGGCTATCCCCAAACTCTCCAAGAATAACTGCAAAGAATCCAGGTATTTGGTAATCATAAGTTGTTCCTTTAGTTTTTATTTTAAGCGCGAAATTATAATTTTACACATCAGGAAAAAATTTTTTCAGTGAAATCATTGATAGATACTGATGCGGAATAATTAAATCTTTATAATCCGGAGCAATTTTTCGATTAACTTTAGCTTTCTTTTTATTTAAAAACCCTTCCTATGAAAAACCTTCTGTTAGTTGTTCTTCTCAACATCCTGGCTTCATTTGCCGCATGTCAGGGGCAATATGCCAAATGGTTCACAGACGGTAGTCTTCGCGTCGATTATATTCTGGCGGGAAATCATGACAATTCTGAAATTTATCTCCAAACACTCAAAAAGGAAGATTATTGGGGTGGGTCAAGGTCGAACCTTATTGATAAAAACAGCTATGGGGAATACCTTTGCAAAGTTTTTACTGCAGATAATTCCGAATTGATTTTCAGCCAGGGATTTTCAACTCTCTTCCAGGAATGGCAAACAACTGCTGAAGCATCTTTAATAAACAAAGGCTTTTTTCAGAGTACAAACATACCTTTTCCTAAACAAACAGTTCGTTTTGAGATTTTTGAGAGAGACAATAAAGCTGAATTTGCCTTAAAACTGTCTGTAAAAATAGACCCCAATGATTATTTTATACAGCCTTCACCGGAATTGGACTATAAGGTCGAAAAGCTGAGAAATTCAGGCGAGCCCCATAATTGCGTGGATATTGTTTTTATTCCTGAGGGATATACACTCGAACAAATGGGAAAGTTTAAGGCGGATGTTATGCGGCTTACCGATTCCCTTTTTACCATTGAACCCTTTTCCAGATACATCGATAAGTTCAATCTCTATGCGGTTCTGGCACCATCATCCGAAGCAGGGGTAGACATCCCCGGGGATAATATCTGGAAAAACACTCAGACAAATTCTAATTTCTACACCTTCGACAGTGAGCGATATCTTACTACTTCTGATTTTTGGAGAGTAAAGGATTTGGCAGCTCTTGCACCTTACGACCAGATTTATATATTGGCAAACTCTCCAAAGTACGGTGGGGGAGGCATTTACAACCATTATAGCCTCACCACCGTTGACAATGAACTTTCCACCCATGTTTTTGTTCATGAATTTGGACATGGATTTGCGGGACTGGGCGATGAGTATTACACCTCAGACGTAGCATACAGCGATTTTTATTCTACAAAAACAGAGCCTTGGGAGCCAAATCTAACAACATTGGTGAATTTCCAATCCAAGTGGGAGGATATGCTTTTGCCCGGTACTCCGGTTCCCACACCACCAATACCTGAATTTGTTAATTCTACAGGGGTATTCGAGGGGGGAGGCTATGTTGCCAAGGGAGTTTACCGTCCGGCCTATAACTGTAGGATGAAAAGTAATACTACCGACAGATTCTGCGACGTTTGCCAGACAGCAATCGAAAAGATGATCTTGCAATTGACACAATAATCGGAAGTGTCGGCCTTTTTTTTGACTAAAGTAACAATTCGTAATTCAGATTCGTTTTTTCTATAGATTTGAACCTGTTATTTTAATACAAAAATACTTGTGAACCGTTATTCATCAAATGAATTAATCCGAGGGATACGAAAACGCGACTTTAGGGTTTTGAGTTATATTTATTCGAAATATTATCAGTCGGTTAAGCATTTTGTAATAAACAACAGCGGAACGGGCGATGATGCCAAAGATATTTTCCAGGATGCGATGATTGTTGTTTTTGAAGCCGTGCGCAAGGATAAGAATTTTACACTTGTTAGCAGTATGCAAACCTATATCTTTTCAATTGCTCGGCTAATCTGGATTAAACACCTTAACAAACTGAACTCGAATATTATCAAGTTAAACGAAAGCCATGAATATGTCGAGTTCGAAGAACCCCAGCCTTTCTTTGAGTTCGATTTCAAATATGCACTCTATCAAAGAATCTTTTTAGATCTTCCGGAAGACTGTCAGCGAATCCTAAAAATGGCAAATAAAGGATGGTGCAACAAAAAAATCACAGAAAGTATGAAATTGAATAGTGAGAAGTATATTGCAAAGCGAAAGCACTTTTGCAAGGAATACCTTATCAAGCTAATTAAAGAAGATCCGGATTTTCATTCCGACAAGCTTTAGACTCCTAAGCGGATTTTGGCATCTGCTTTTTTTCGTCTTTCTTGAATTTCCTGTAATAAACACTAAGAAACCCAAGTGGCAGAAGTAAAAGAACAGCATTAAAGGCTGCCATATCAGTTTTTTGGCTTATAAGCGGGGAAGGGTCTCCAATAATAACATATGAGGCCCAGAAGTAGGGATGTGCCCTCAATTCATCCGCATTAGCCAGAAAATTCAGCTTGGATTCTCTTAACGACATGGGCTTGCTTTTTTGCTCAACAAGGTGTTTGTAAAAATCGGTAATAATCAGAACTGAAGATAAATCCGCAACCGACCAAAGGGTCATTAAGACCGATGGACAACCGGCAAAGGCAAATCCCCGGGCAAGGCTCTGCACACCTTCCCCAGGTTGTACTTTACCGTATCCGCTTGAACAAGAGGACAGTACGGTGAGGTTTGCGTTGAGTTTTAAATTGTAAATTTCGTAGGTGTACAACATGGCATCATCATCACCATCGGGAATTTGAGTGAATACCAGTCTGGATAGCATGGGGTTGGCATTGTCGATTTTAGTATGCATAGCCAAATGCAGCACACGGTAACGGCCGGCAAGCTCCTTGAAAACCGACTCTTTTGCATTAAGGTGATAATAAGCCTCCGTTTTATAGAGTTCTGAGATATTGTTTACTTCAATGCTAACTCCGGGAAGAAAATCAAGATCAAGATAATCCTGATTGCGAAGTTGAAATAGCTGTGTGCTGTCATCAGATGCTTTGGCATATGCAGGAGCAAAGGCAAGAATCTTCTCGCTCGGAATTTTAACATGCTTCAACGGGTTGAAATGTATCGTGGATGAATAGGCGTAACCAACCGAAAAATCTTTTACCAGATACGGAATGTTCCGGTAATTTGGTGTTCCATGTGGGACTTTGGCAGTGAGCAATGCGTCGAAAGGAATATAGGATATAGCCCCATCGGGTATCACAATAAGGTTATTCCCGTTTAAATCATCTTCGATCGGCTTTATGAGAGTGGTGTAAAGTTCATAGGCGAGATCCAAATAACTGCAATAGGTTTCTGTTACTTCATTGGTAAAACTCTTGTTGGTAATCAGGTCTATAAATGTAATGCACTTATCTTCAAACCCTGGGTTCAGGTAAACTTTTTTAGCAGAAAGTTTCTCCGGACTGATAGTGTAAATGATGAGCAAGGAATCCAAAAACGAGTATTCAATCAATACGGTATTGTTTTCTAGGTTTTTCTGTATTTCGAACATATCGCTTACCTTGTCATCAAACTTTAATCGGTAGTATTCGGGGTATTGTCTTTCCAGTTTTCGCAGGAGCAAGGCATAATCTTCGGATGCTTCAAATAGCAGATCTTCCCAGTTGGAAACTTTTACCGGATCGGGATCTGGGCTCATGTTTTCCTTGTAGAGAAGTTCATCATAAAGGGAGATCTGTCTGTTAAGCTCGTTCTCCTGATTTCTTATCTTTGAGGGGATATTGCCAAAATCCATGGCTTTTTGATTCCTCATAGAAGAAAGCAGGGTAAATGCCCGGCCTTTTTCATTTGCCACAAAGGCCATGTTCAGGTATTTCTCGTCGTTTGTGAGTTTGTATTTTTCGAGGGCTACCATTTGGGTCAGACCATAGGCCAAACGCTCGTTTTTTGAAATCAGGAACTGGCTCTCTTCCGAGGTTACCCTGAAACGCGATTTTTGAATAACATCAAGACTCCTAAAACAGTTTCTTAAACTGGCGCTTAGGTAAGAGGTGTCGTTAGTGGATTTTGAATACTTGTACAAACCCTCAGCCTTGTTTTTTATAAGCACTACATTCTGAGCATCTTTAAGGTCTGAAACAGGAGGATCAGATTTGAAGTCGGGATCGGTAAAACCGGGGTAACAGAATTGCAGTGTTTTTTGATAATATTCTAAAGTTTCTTTGTACATTTTTTTGTATTCATAGCAGTTCCCAAGATTTGCGAGAACCTGATAGGCTTCGGTGCGATTCTGCTTTGATGATGTATAAGTCTTTTCCAGTTCCTTGAAAATTTCAATGGCCTCATCAATCTTTTTTAGGTTGTAGTAAAGAAAGGTTGCATACTGTAAGTTTAAATAGTTCTTTTCTTCTTTTGAAATCCCTGAATTATTCATCACATCATATAGTGCAGAAGCTTTTTCATTGTTTTGTTGGTTGAAGTAAAAGGTGAACCTCTTAATATTAACGTCAAACTTTTCTTTTGATGTCAGATAAAGGGATGATTCCATAATGTCGAAACATTCCAAGCCTTCATCATATCTCCCTAACAGAAAGTATGCTGAACTTTTACTGTTATAAACTGATTTAAAAAATTTCAGGTCCAAAGGTTGTGTACGAAGCATTATCTTTTCAGCCTGCTCAATATATTTTAAAGCAGCTGTGCCATCTTGCAAGTAGAGATTTAATTGCGTTCTGCTGTATAGAAATAC
>JFJP01028002.1_pt1 | contig 13995 bp, 26 predicted proteins | sample 431651 | NCBI WGS metagenome assembly JFJP01 (sample SAMN02602958, study PRJNA72255) | Microbial mat metagenome, whole genome shotgun sequencing project. | biome: fresh water; feature: sink hole; material: water; isolation source: purple microbial (photo- and chemosynthetic) mats found in... | reverse complement strand
TTAATAAGAAAATTGTAAAATTTTAAATTTTTATATTAAAAACTCTATTATTTCATAAGCAATATGGCGGCCATACATTTCAATGATTTGCTTTTTTTCTAAAATAAAAAGAAGAGCTAATTTTTGATCACATCCCACCATATTTAATTTGAAATATTTTTGATTTATTTTCTCCTTTTTTTCTTCTTTATAATACTCTTTTTTAAATTCTATGCAAAACCTCATGTTTATCGGATTATAGGCGAAATTATTCATTTTTAATTCAAAACTCTTGATTTTTTCAATTGTTAAATTCAAGTAATCGATTTCGATTAAATTATAGGTCAAGTTTTGATTGAATTGATTTGACATTACGATAAAAAATTTATAAATTTCATTATTTTGAGAATTCTCCTCACTCACAAAGCAGATTTCTGATGGTTCCTTCGACAAATCAATGAATTTATCGTTAATATCTGAAGAAATAAACTCTTTATTTTGAAGATTTATTTGTATGAAGAATACTTTTGGTATAAAGCATTCGTTTTTATGAAAAAAAGTGCTCAGAACAATTTTTTCTTCAGAAAAAATGCAATTGTAACCTAATATTTGTCCTGGATAATATGAATAAATAGAAATAGGTATATAGTCATTTTGTTTGGAACTGTGGATTTTCAATAAATATAATGTTATTATGTTATTATCAATATTTTGTAAAGGACATATTAAAACATATTCATTGTCTATTATTTTAGCATAATTGCTCAAAAGACTTTCATCAGCTATTATCATATCCTGTCTTATAAGTGCTCCTTCTGGAAGTTTATACATCGAAATTTGGTTCATAAACATTTCTAATTTATAGTTCACACATTCGAAAATTAATATTATATCATTATTTTTGTCAAATGGCAAGCTTTTTAACCTAGTTATTTCGTACATTTCAGATAAACGTTGTTCTTGCATCATTTTAATCAATCCTGACATTTCATTCTCAAATTCATTTGTGAACCAAATTTTTGAAGGAAGCTCCAAAAGCACTTTATTTTTAAAAGGTTTTTCTAAAAAAGTGTAGTGAATTCGTTTTGAAATAGGGTCTGAAAAAACAAAATAACTATGCAGGGAGACTGTTAAATGTTTAGCATTTTTCACTATTTTTTCTTCAAAAATGATCTTGTTGTCTACCATATCATAAACTTGACAAATTCCATTTGCATATATCAATAGAATTTGGTAATAATTTGGAAGGCAAATCAGCTCTATTAAAGCAGATTTGAAGATGTTTGTAATAAAAAAATCTTGAGAAACAAGCCAATTTTCTTTCATAATTAAAAATAAAGATTTTTTTTTAAATTATTTATTATTACAAAAAGAAAAATTCATAAACATTTCATTTTTCAAACAATTGTTTCATTGATCGCTCATAAAAACTTTCAATCTCTTCAAACATGTCATCTTTTATTTGAAGATCTTCATCATCAATTTTTTTTCCTTGATTCCATAACCCTTTTTCTTTGAGATCCTCTTCTTTGATCATTATCCCAAGCCCTTCTCTCAATCCAACTTTCCAATAACCAACCCATTTTTTTTGTAACCCCCAAAAGAAAATCCCCAAGCCATGTCTTTTATTGTTAAGAAAATCTCCAAAATACATTTTCCCTGAAATAAACCAGATTACTTGTCCATTTCCATTCATTTTATTATTTTTCCAATTGCCTTGATAAAGAATTTTATAGGATTTGGGCCAGATGTATATGCCATATCCATATATTTCATTTTCCTTAAATTTTCCTATTCACAAATAAAATATTTGGGAAAACAAATTCAAATGTTTATTATATTAAAAAAACCTGTGAAATAGCTGCCATCAGCAAAAATAATATTTCCCTTCCCGTTTTTTTTCCCATTTGAATATAATCCTTCAAATCTGTGTCCTACTGCATATAATTCACTTCCTGATCCTTCTAAATTATTTTGACGCCATATCCCTTCAACTTTCGTGCCTTTATCATCAATATAAACGCCTTCACCTTCAAACATGTTTTCAACAAACATCCCCTCATAATGTTCAGAATTCGGAAAGGATAGAATTCCTTTACCATTTGCTTTATTATTGGCCCAACCTCCCATATATATAATTCCATTTGGCCATTTTAAAGTTCCTTTGCCATGTCTTTGATTTTTTTCATCAACTTGGCCTTCATAAACTAATTCTTTATAGATTACTGTTCGGACATGACTTAGATTTTTAAAGACTATGATTTTTTGGAGGTTGGTATAATGGGAATAATCTAAGATATTATTTGAGGATTGAGGCTCTGATAATAAAATTTTAAAAGGGGTGGTTTAGAATTATTCGTACCATATGATAATGGTATTAGGTTTAAATGAAGAACTGGATTATCATTTTGTTCTTTCTGAATGTGGTTAGAGCCTGATCTGAGAGGATGTTTCTCAATTATCGGATTGTATGTGATAGTTTCTCGGCACCGAGAGCATCCAGCACCCATAAAATAGTCAGTGTGGTGTTAATTTTAAGTATAAATTTTATCTTATTATTTTAATTTTGCTTTCTTACATTTTTTTTTATCAAAAAAAATGGTTTTTTATTTAAACAAAAAAAATTGTAGGTAATTTTAAATTGAAACAAAATTCATTTAAAATTTTTTTAACAGTTTAGTTTGTTTGTTTGTTTTTTTAAGATTAAAAATTTTTGATAGCGAAAAATAAAAAATAGAAAAGGGTTACTATATTATATCAATTCGAGCTCAATTTGATTTACATCAGAATGGATTTCAGTAACAATTTTGAATTCAGGAGGAAGTAGATCATATATTGAATGGCTTTTAAATTTTTTTATTATAATATCTTTTATATTTTTGAAAATTTACTCTAAAATAACTCTTTTTGATTCTTCATCCAAAAGCCTGTAACTCAACCATAAGACTGAATATCATTAATATTTTATGATGAAAATAAATAAATTTTGCTGACTTTTTTCCTCATAATCTTGTGAAGTTTTAATTTTTTCCTCCAAGTTGGTCATAATTTTTTTGAACAAAGGGGTGAAATTCTTCCCTTTAATGAATCTTTTTTCGAATGATTATTTTAAACTTTTCTTTTATTATTTTCATTCAAAATTACCTTATTTTCAATTGTTCAATTTTGCTTTCAAAATTCCTTTTCAAATCTTCGAAATTTTTTATTGTTTCCTTTTAATTAAATAATTATTTATTTTATTTGAAAAAAAATAATTCAGAAAACTTCTTCTGCAAGGAATTCTGAAAATTTATTGGTTTTTAATAAATCAAATAAATGAAATTCAATTGCCAAATTAATGAATTTCACGAAAGAAATTGCCCTTTCTCCTGTGACTGGCACAATGCAATCACTTTTTTCCACGAATAATTTTCTTACTTCATCGAAAATGAAATTTCCTTTTTCAATATGTCTATAAATCAACACAAATTCATGTAGTTCAATATATTGATCTTGATTAAGCTAACAGATAAATTGAATGAATTATTATTTATTTCATTGATTTTTTTACATCAGCTGCGTAAAATAAATATTTTAAATGGTTTTTCATTTTTTCTTTTTGAATTGAATAAACTTCCAGAATTTTTAGCATCAATAAATCGAATTCAATAACTTTTATAATAAATAATTATATTTTGTTGAGGGAATATAATGGGAGACCTGGGGATTTTGAAGAATCATCTTTATTTATTTGAAATTCTTTGACATATTCTGTTAATTTTTTAAACTCCTTTTCATCAATTTGCATTTGAAATAAATTTTCAATAAGGTTCAAAGCCATAAAGGAATCCACAAAAACTTTTTGCTGAATGTTGAATTGGATTTGCTGCGAACAACTTTGAAAGAAAAAAAAATTGTAAAGAATGAGAAATTAGAAAAAAATAAAAAATTGTAAAAAATTAAAAATTAAAAAATTGTATCGAATGAGAAATTATAAAAAAAAGAAAAACTTTTCATTGAAATATTTCATGCATTTGATAAAATATATCCAATCATCTGAATTGCTTTCTTCTTCTTCTTCTCCTAATCCCAAAAGTTTTGAAAATATAGAAACTCTATGGTTTTTATGTTTATTTAGCAAACAAGCTGAAAAAATCTTCAAAATAATTAAAAATTAAAACGAAATTATCATGAAAATTTAACTTTTTTTAAATTTTGATCAACAACATGCTTCAATCCATAACAATTTAAAAGAAATTCGTAGCATGTTACATGTAAAGGAACAGGAATTTGGCTGTTATCTTGCTTCATTTTTTCTTGGTAAACCTTTGACATGAACTTCAGCAACAAATTTAACGTTATTGTAGGTCCAGTCTCATTTTTTTCTGTTTTATTATGAATTTCATGCAAAAGTATATCAGCATTTCTTGTATTCATACTGTAGACTCTTTTTATGCTTTGTTTGAGTTTTTTCTTGTCTAAATTCAATTCAAAGAAAAATAAAATATAAAAATAAAAAAATTTATCATCTAAAAATTCAATAAATAGAAAGAAAAAAAAACTTCATAATGAACACATTCAAATAATAAATCATACTTTTTTTCGAATTTAAAAGGTTTGAAGCTTTAAAAATAGATAAACTATCATCGTAATTCTCTTCTGAATCAGAGTCTAATTTTTTTTCATTTTAAATTTTATGAATTTCGAAAGAAAAAATAATAACTTTCATTTTTTGAATAAAGATGCAAAGAATCTCTTAACTCGCTGATTTTATTCATATTTTTCTGAATTAGTGATCTCTGAGTTTTTTGATATTCGCTAAACTCCTCATTTTCTTTGAATTGATAATCCTGAAGGAAACAATAAACTAAAAAATATAAATAATCTTCTCATAAAACAATTTTCTTATACTATTATCAATAGTGCTCTGAAATTTGCTCATATCCTTTTTGAGGATTTTGTTTTCAAGTTTGACATTCTTATAATCAGTCATTAATTCTAAAATATCCTTTTCTTTTCCCTGATCAAATTCCTTAAATTGATCTCTTTCAATCATCATTTCGTTGATTTCAATCTTCAATTTAGTATTTTGTTCCTTTAAACTGATTAATTCCCCTTCCTTAAAATTATTTTTATTGTTTTTCGACACCAACGTCTTCACTTTATTTATAATAGAATCTGTCACATTGATCAAATGTTCTTTCTCTGACTTTGTAGTCATTAAATCTTCAATAATCGATTCTAATTCAATACAATTTTCTTTCAAAACTGAAAAATCATCAGTTGTTTCAACATCGACACTTTGTCGTTTCTTCCCAAAATCTTTCGAAGTATGTTGAATATCTGTCATAATTTCCTGATCTTTCATTATATTCAGCTCTTCAGTATCGACCCCAATTTCTATTAATTCGAAGATCTGCATTTCTGCACTATCCCCTAAAAAATCTTCAATTTTTTGTTCTTTTGTGAGTTCTCTATTAATTTTTTCAGATATGATTTTTTCAAAAAACAATGACAAAGGAGTGGTCAAAGTGCTAAATATTTTTTTTTTATCTGTTAAAATTTCGATTGTTTCTTTCTTCGCGAAATTCGAATCATTCTTTTGTTCTTTTTCTTTGAATTCTAAGAGATGACTCACTATGGAACTTCCAATAATTGGGACACTGTTAGTAAATTTCCAACTTTTTCTTTGGCGGGGTGCAGGTAAATCAATTAGTTTTGAGTTTTTGGCTTTGGAGATTCTAAGAGAAGTTGGACTCGAAGTTTCATCAGAAATTAGCTTCAAATTATGATTTTCTGTTAATAATTTATCATAATCTCTCCTTAAGCAATCAAAAGCATCTTGTAATTCTAAGGATTTTTGTCTTGAATTTAACAGGATTTTCACTGCATAATTCCTTTCATTTTTCATTTTCTCCAAATCATTCTTCATTGTTTCAAGGTGATTCATTGTAGTGTTACAGCGAGAAGTCATATTGTTTATTTCGGCTTCATAAAGAGCATGGATTCGAGTTATTTCTTTTATTTGAAGAGTCTCGTTTTTATTGTTCTGTTTTTGTTCAAAAATTATGGCTTTTTCAACAATATCCAAATATTCATCCCATATTCTTTGAATTAGGGTACCTCTTTCAGAACAATGGATTGAAACCTGACGAATGAGTTCCTTGAGACACGCTGTGAAGATCAATTGAATATTCATAAAATTTTTTTGGAGATCATCTTGATCATTTATATTTGAAAGCATGAAATTTAGCCATTCTTCTAAAGATTTTATCTTTTTATTTTATAAATTGTTATGTTATGTTTTATTTAAAATAAAATCAATAAATTAAAATGAAAAAATAATTCAAAATAAATAAATAAAAAAAATCAATAAATGAAGAAATTAATTAAGTTTTAAAATAAATAAAATAATCTATAATTGTACTTCTTTTCTTGCAGAGGAGAGTTTAACATCTTTATATTGAGAATCATGTTTATGAATAGAAGTTGAGTTGCTTCTAAAAAGATGAGGCTCTTTCTCTTGTTCACCATGGTTTTCCATCACATAATTTAGATCTATGATTTTAGTTTTCTTTATAGATATTTTGGAGGCATCTTGTTCAGAAAGAAGCTTTTCTCTAATGTTATTAAGATCGGTGTCCAATAATTTTCCATTATGAGAATGTTCAAACACTGAATTATTTAATAATTTAAAAATTAATGAATTTTGATTATATTAAAAAAATAACTTTGCAAATAAACGCTTAATTTTTTTTCCTTTGAAGTCAACTAAAAAAAAATGAAATTTATTAAAAGAAGTGGAAAATACTTCTTGTATAGAAATCCCATCATTCGATTTATAATAATCCTTCAAAATATTAGACTGATTAGTTTTGTTGCCAGCCTCATTCACTTCATTTTTAAAATTTTTGATCGAACTTATATCATTGCAGGTTTGAACTATCTTATTCTCCTTTATTTTATCTATCGATAATCTATTTTGAACCAGCTTACGCCTTTTAATAATAAAATAAATAATCCTTTCCTATAATAATTTTGTTAAAAATGCTCACACTGCCAATAAATCTTCACTTTTCAAAGGATTTTGTATTGATCCAAAACGGCTTTCATTGACACTTTCTTGAGTATTTGATTTTTTAACCGAAAATTTCTGGGAAATTTCTGATAATGTGAACTTCTTTCGTGAAAATTGTGTTGGAAATTTCTGGAAACTATTGTCTTCTCCTTCTTTTTTTTCCAAAGGCAAGAGTTTTAATAATTTATGAGGAATGAATGAATTATTCATATTTTTTGTGGAAATAGAAATTGATTTAAAATAGTCATTATTAATATTGTCTTCGTCTTTTAAAAAGGAAGGATCCAGCATTTTCAAATATTTCTGATAAGTTTGTATGGAATTTTCTCGATTTCTTAATAAGGATCTTGAGGAATGAGAAATTGAAGATTCTTCGTTGTGAAGAGGAGTTCTCATTTTTGATTGAAGAAGTTTGGGATTTCGATCCAAAACAGATTTTTTGGATTTATTTAAGGTGATGTCTGTTAAATCCAATGATTTTAAACCTACTGTATGTTTTTTCATTTCAGTGAGAAAATAAAATAAAACTAATTTTTGATTTTTCAAAATAATTTTTTTTTTTTTTTTTAGCCTTTAATTTAAAAAATTAATAAAATTATAGTGTTCTCAACAACAAAAAAAATTAAAAATCAAAAAAAACATTGATTTTTTTGAAAAATTATCATAAATTTCGGGTTTCATAAAAGAAAAAACTTTTTATTAATTCTCTCATTTTGTTACACAGTATTTATAATATTTTTTTCTTATCAGAAATTTACAGTTTTACGACTTTTTAAATTTTTATAAATTTTAGTTTCTATCGATATTTTTCTTAAATTTCAAATTAAATTTATTGAATTTAACACATTCTTGGTTATTTATCTTCTGAAAATCCTTTTGTCTGATCTCATGTCCACCAACGTTGAAGGGAATTCCCAATTAAAGTCATATAAATTTCAATTCGACATTATCGTTGAGAAAATTGAGTTGACGGTTTCATTTAACTGTCAGGTTTCAGTTCTTTGGAAGCGAGGCTCCAACAAAATCGAGACAAAAAATAAAGCGAATTTAGATGTTAATTCAAACCAAGCAATTTTTAATGAAAAGCTTACGATGTTTTCAAATATGTATTTCAATGAAAAAGGCAAAACTTTTCATGAAAAAAAAGTAAAAATTTGAATAATAATAACGAATTTACCTAAATAATTAGACTAGTTGCTTTGTTAAATAGCAAAATTGTTGAATTAACAGAAAATTATAGATTGGAAAAATGCCCGGATAAAAATGCCAGGATTTTCTTAAAAATAAAGACCAGTTTTTTAGGAGAAGTCAAAGATGTTGATGCTGTGAGGTTCATTTTCCATTAATTCTTATCATAATTAATTGAAAATTGTATTAATTATTTGGAAATGCAGTCAAATAACAGAAGTTTCAAGAATGAATGATTCTTTTGAGCTTTTGACAAGTCAAAATTTAGATAATTTCAATGAAAATTCAACAAATGAGATGAAGAAAAATATTGAGAATATAAATAAAAATAGCATTAATTTGGAGAAAAGTGAAAAATCAGCAATGTCTTTTAATGTAAAGGAAAAGGAATCCTTGATCGAGAAAATTAAAATTTTGGAAGAAAAAAATCGATTTGTTCAGAATGAAAAAAATGAGTTATCAAATGAACTCGATAAAAAGGTTTATTATTTTTTGAAAATCGATTTTTTTATGAAGAAATTTCCTTTAGAAAGCGAAGGAAAAGGAAGATTTCAATAAAATAAATGATTTATCAAAAAAAAATGAAGCATTGGAATCGGAAAAAAATGGCAGTTTTAAAAATATAGCCATTTTAAAAGAAAAAATTGAATTTTTAACAAATAATCAAAATCAAGTAAATATTTCAAATAATTCAATTTTTATCAATTGATTTCAAAGGAAAATGAAAGTGATGATAAAAAAAAGAATTATCAAGCTTTGCTAAAACTTCAAGAGAAATTCGAAGGTGAAAAACAGCTTTTTATTAACCAGCAAGAAAAACTTCAAAATAATTTCAAGGAATCAATGAAAACATATGAAACTCAAATAAAAGAACTAAAAAAAAGAGTAATTTCTCTTTAATAAAAACTCAATGTATTTTATTTTTTATTAATAAAGAACGCAGAATTAACAGAAAACACTTCAAATTATGAAATGAATCTTCAGAAAAATATTGAAACTATCAAGAAATATGAATCAGAAATTAAAGAACTTCTAGAGAAAATTAAAAGGTTTGATTCAGAAGCTCCTAAAGATAAGCAACAAGTTATGAAAAAAAAATCAATATTTATAGCAAAGAAATGGAAAATCGTTTCAAAAAATTAATCCAAGATTCCGAAAAGAAAGAAATTGAAAATAAGGATCTAACCAAGAAAAACGAAATTTTAATTTATAAATTACAAGAAAATGAGAAAAATTTGATTTCTTCCCCGACAAATGCTGCTAAATATGAAACCCTTGCCAAAGAAAATCGGGATTTGAAAAATGAGAACAAAAGCCTTATTGAAGCTTTACAGAATTTAGAACAAAAAATCATTGAATTAGAAGAAAGAATTCAACAAAATAGTGAATTTGATAACAAAAGTGAGAACTATGAAGCTGTATTTCTCCAATATGAGGCTTTAAAAGAAAAATACGATAAATTAGAACTTCTCAAAACTAAATTAGAGAGTGAATGTTCTCAAACGAAAGTTTTTTTTAAAAAAGAAAAACTTTTATATTTATTATTTTTTATAGATGAATTGGGTTAAGACTAATCATGAAATAGGGCTTTTAAGAGAAGAGGTTCTTCAATCTAAAAAGAAATTATCGAAATTAAAAGAACTTGAAGAACAATTTGAGTTTAATCAAGAAGAATTAAGGAAAAATAAACAAAGGATTGGAGATGCAATCAATATTGCTTTCGAGGTTGGAGGGTCAGAATTAGTCGATCGTTTGATCAGTGCTATGAAATTCTAACGTTTCTTTTTATTTTATAAATGTTAAATTTTTTTTTAATTTTTCTATTGAGCACAAAAAAACTTACACTTTTTTCCTTAATTTTATTTAATAATTAACAAAGAAAAAATGAATTTAAATCTTTATTTATAATATTTTCAATTCAATCACATTCAGCAAAAACAAATAAATTTACACATTGTTATTTAATTTTATTACTTTAAAAAAAAAAATGAATTTATAATCTTAAATTGTGCAATTCGTTATGCAAAGCGCTCACAGCATTCTCGAAATCCCTTTTGCCAGTGTTGATATCTACTTCGGTCTCGCTTAAATCCCATGAAGTTTTCTATCAAAATAATATTTTACAATTGTAAATAAAAAAAATTACAGAACAGTTGAGATTTGTAAATGACACACTTTTGATATTTTTTGGAATTATTTTATTATAAAATTCTGATAATTCCGTGTTTTTTTTATTTCTAATCAAACATTTATCTGGGAGATTTGGAGAATATTCTTTTGGCACAGTGACTTGATTTTTCCAGTTACTTCCTATATAATTTTACTAAGTATTTGATAAAAAGTCTGTAATAAACCATTGAACTTATTTAATACAGTTTCTTTTTCTTTTTTCTTTCTTTTCGCTTGATCAATCCTTTCAAAATGTTGAATAATTCCCATTTTATTAAAATTCGTAGGGGGATTTAAAAGTTCATTTGAAGAGTGTGAATGTTTTATTGTTGTCTAAATGTAATTCATAAAAATTAAAAAATAACCAAATAAACTTTGCTAGTATTAGGTCTAAAAGTACAAGGTTCCAAATCTCTACCCTCCATACTTTGGCGTTGTTGTTGCAATTTTTCAATGGCTTTGCTTTTCCAATATGTGTTTCTTTCTATCAAATTCATGTCATTATCCCTTTTGCAAAAATTATAAAAAATATTGAAAGATATTAGTTCCTACCCGTAAAAAATATAATGATTTTTTAACAATTTTGGATGAAAAGTAAGGTTTGGATCATCATATTTTTTAATCTCATTTTCGATTTTTTTTATTTCATTCTCTTTATTTTTCTCTTTATACTAAAAATTATTAGAAATCAATTGAACAAATAATAATATTGAAATCAATACCATTGAATATAATTCCTCCCATCGTGGTTTGTTCTGTATCTCGATTTGCGGTTTTTCGATAGATTTTTCTCTATTTTTTTTAACAATTCTAACTGAAACTTTGTTTATTTCAGGTTTGAAATTATATTTCCCATAGATTTCGTCATTAAGTTGATGCATTTTTTCTTGGTTTCTAGAAATGCTATCTTTGGTCAATCTCAACATTGTATCTCCCATTTTTTCTGCAATCAATAAAGATTTTTTCAAAAGCATAGGTTTGAAACTGTATTTGTCTTAATTTTTAGTATAAGTCTTAATTTTTAGATTAAAAATTTAAATTTTGAAAAAAAAATTAACCATTTTCAATATATTGTTTGGATATTTGTTCTTTTTTATAAGTTTGTTCATTTTTTTTTTCTTTTAAGGCAATGACTTGAGGCTTATAATAATTTTTTATTTGTGGATTTGTATATTCTAATTCATGTGGCATTAAATTGTTTCTCAGAAAAATCATCTCTTGATTTTCAAGATCTTCTAATAGATTTTTGTCATGAGTTATAACTGGTTTCGCAACACGATTTTCTAATCTTTCATAAAGATCAGGTTCAAATCTTTGTGAATTCTGGCTTTTTATAATCCTTTTTTGTTTGTTTTCAAGATTTGAAATTTTTTTTGTTTCAGTTTTTTGTGGAATTTTAACACAATTTTCCTTTGTCACATTTTTTATTATTTTTTCTTTTTCTTTTTTGACATTTTTCTCAATTTTCTTGGTTTCTTCATGTTTTGAAGTATTTTTTTTCTGAATAGGAATAGATTGGTTTAAATTCACAACATTATTTTTTGAAGTTTTTGATAAATGATCTAATTCTTTTTTGTTTGTTTGTTATTTTTTGTGATAATTAAAGAAAATATTTTATTTACCCTTTAGTTCGTTTTGTATTTCTTGCTCAATATCTTCCAACGTTTGAAAATCATGATGATTAAAACTTCTTTGAGATTTCATCAATATAGCCAACTTAATTAAAACTTTTTATTTGATTTAAATTTTTTAAAATTAACTGAATTCTAAAAAAAAATAATTGAAAAAATTTTGGCTGTTTTTATTTTTCAAATTCTCTAAAAAAAAGTTAATTTTTTTTTTCTTTGCACTTTCACTGAATGCATCATTTTTTGTTTAAAAGTTTTGATCTTTCTTCTCTTTAATATAGCGAGCTATCAATCTCTTTTGGTAAAGCCAAAATTTCTGTGTCTAATTCTTGTTCAATTTTTAATAAATTTTCTTTATCATCATCAGTTATGAAGTTTATGGCTAATCCTAAATGTCCAAATCTCCCACTTCGCCCGATTCTATGCAAATAAGTTTCACTGTTTCTTGGGAAATCAAAATTTATGACAACATTGACTGTTGGAATATCAATTCCTCTCGTAAAAAGATCACTTGAAACCAAACATCTTCCTATTCCGTTTCTAAAATTATGGAAGACTTTATTTCTTGATTGTTGGTTCATTTTAGCATGTATATAGTAGCAAGAATATTGCAATTCTGTAATTTTCTTTGCTAATAATTCCACTCTTAACGTGGAATTACAAAAAATAATTGACTGTTGCATATGAAGCTATAAAAAAATAATTGAAGAACAAATGAAAAACTGATTGTTACTTTGGAAAATAAAATATTGAGACAATGAACTTTTTGCTTTTCTTCTAAGTAGACGTAATATTGAGTCACTCCTTTCAAAGTCAATTCTTCCATCAAATTGACTTCCACTGCGTTGGGTATATATCGGTCTTTGAAAGTTTTGACCTCCAAAGGAAAGGTTGCTGAAAATAATAAAACTTGTTTATCTTTGGGCAATGTGTATAAAATTTTCTCAATAATCGGTTGGAAATCCACAGAGAGCAATTTATCAGCTTCGTCCAACACCATGATTTCACATTTCGACAGATTTGCAATTTTTCTTGAAGCTAAGTCAAGAACTCTTCCAGGGGTTCCTAAAATTTTATAGCAGTTTTTCTATAAATAATTTTTATTTTCATGTGCTAACCCACTAAAACATGAACTGTATTTTCCAATCTATAAACATCTTCTTTAAAGGAAGTACCTCCTGTTGAAACCATGCATTCCACTTTAATATATTTTCCTAATTCTTTGACAACAGAAGAAACTTGTAATGCCAATTCTCTAGTTGGAACCAAAAACAAAGCTATTTTAATTTTTTTATCATTAGAAATTTGAATTTTTTTAAAAAAAATTAACCTTGAATATATTTTTTTTCTATATCTAATTTCTCAAGAGTCGGGATCACATAAGCTCCTGTTTTCCCTGTACCGTTTTTGGCTCGAGCTATTAGATTTTTACCAGCCAGGATCAAAGGGATACATTCTTCTTGAACCGGTGAAGGATTATCAAATCCTTTTTCGACCAATCCCATCATTAAATTTTCTTTCAAATAATATTCTTCAAAATCAGTGCCTTTTGTTGCTGTTACATCTGTAGTTTTCGGTCTTAAATCTTTCGGCTGGGGTTTTGTTTGAGGTTTGATCGTCTCTTTTTTTTGAGATGCTCCAGCTGAAACATTTTCAATTTTTCTATAAAAAAATTTGGGGAGAGTGCGGTTTTATATTTGTTAAAGGGAGGGGGAAAAAAACTTCGATGGGTCTTGAATATTACTATTGTTGGCTTGTTCCATTGTGTTGATAATTTTTTTGGTTTTAGTGTTTTGGGAGAGTTGCGAGATTTATTTTTATTTTTTTGATTTTAGAAATCTATCTAAAAGTTTAAAAAATTTATTATTTTTTTTTTAATATTTTAAAAATTGTGATAAACTCTCAAAAAAACTTATAAATTTTTTTAAAACTTATTAATTTTAAAGGTTTTAAAATTAAGAACTTAAAAAATTA
>JFJP01036261.1_pt1 | contig 13997 bp, 13 predicted proteins | sample 431651 | NCBI WGS metagenome assembly JFJP01 (sample SAMN02602958, study PRJNA72255) | Microbial mat metagenome, whole genome shotgun sequencing project. | biome: fresh water; feature: sink hole; material: water; isolation source: purple microbial (photo- and chemosynthetic) mats found in... | reverse complement strand
ATCGACAAGTTCCAGTTCAGCCAAAACCTGCCGTTACGTTCCGATTTCGCCGCTTCCCCGGTGTACGAATATCTCGAGGTATTGGGGGACGAAGAACCCGGCGAACTCGTGGATATCAGGGACGGCAGCCTCGACGATGACGAAGCGGTCACGAACCGCGACGGACTGTTCATGGTATCGATCAAGCCTGCCATGGGAGCCGATGAATCTATCGATGCCGAATTCCAGAAATTGGTCGATTCGGTCCTGCTGTAAGCCGAAGCTTCAACAGCAGTTCGCCGATTTCGCTGAATCCCCTGCCATACCGTTCCTTCGCGACCCATGCGGGCCGGTGCGTCAGCCGGTCGAGCCAGATGTCGATATTGGCCACGGCACAGGCATTCGGAAAATATTCGAACATCACTTCGTCATTGAGCGCATCCCCGATATACAGGACCTTTGACCGGTCCCGTTCGTCCACATAGCCCTCGCGTTCGGTCAAAAATTGGATCGCCGCCTCCCGCTTGTTGAAGGTACCGATCCAGGTATTGATATGTATCGAGCTCGGTTTCGCCTCGCACCCTTCCCGCCCGAAGATGCAGACGATTTCTGCTATCTCGGTCTCCGTAAGGGGCGGCACGATGCGCTCCCCATGATCGATCGCGTAATCGTACAGCCTGAGATGGTTGTCGCTCGCCGGTTTCGCGCGCGGAACGGCGGCGTAGGCGGCCTCCACGGCCCGGCGCAGGGCGGGTGCGGTATTGGGAACCGCCGAAGGGTGGACGATTGTCCCCACGCCCGCCGGGGTCCGGTAATACGCGACGGCGCCGTTTTCGGTTATCGCGCCTTCGATCGGCCATTCCTGCAGATGCACCTCGCCCCAGCCGGCGGAACGGCCGGTGACGGCTATCACGCGAAGTCCCGATGCCGCAAGATCGCATAAGGTGGCGTAGGCGCCGCTGACGAGCTTTCCGTCCTTCGTCATGGTATCATCGATATCTGTCAGCACCCAGCGAATGCTCCGGGCGGTGTCTTCGGACATGAGGGAGATCGGTTTCATGCAGGCATTATCGGAAATGATCGAAGAATGGTCAATGAGAGGGTGCCGGTTTTTTCTCCTGCAGCTTTTCGACGATAGCTTCGTCGGCCGGGGCGAAGAGATAGGCGCCCATCTCGGCGACGGTCACCCAGCGGATGTCGTCGTGGTCGTGCAGCCGTATGCGTCCTCCGAGCAGGATGGCGCGGACGGCCACCAGATGCACGGCCTTCGTTCCGTAGTCATGCACCGTCTCGCACAGCACGTCGCCCGTCTCCAGATTGACGTCGAGTTCCTCGTGCAGCTCGCGCGCGACGCAGGCGGCGGCGGACTCGCCTTTTTCCATCTTGCCGCCGGGGAACACCCAATAACCGCCGAGAAAAATATCGCTCTTGCGGCGCGCGATGAGAATCCGTCCTTCGCGGTTTTCTATTACTGCAGCGGCAACGTCTATCATGCTTCGAGTATACGGAGCTTCGGCAAGATTGTCAAAAAGAGTCAGGGAGTGTATTCTCGTGGACATGAACCATACAGCAAAACTGACGGTCAGGAGCCACGAGCTCGATTCCTACAACCATGTGAACAACGCCATCTACCTGCAATACCTCGAATACGGCCGGATGGAATACCTCCGCGCCATCGGCTTCGATTACGAGGGCTTTTTCGCAGCGGGATACTTCCTGTACATCACCCGCATCGACATACGCTACCGCGCTTCGGCCCGCATGTTCGACGAGCTTTCGATCGAAGTCGAACCGGTCAAGCTCGGCAGGCTGTCCGGCACCTTTCGCCAGAAGATAACGAACCAGCGCGGAGAAACGTGCGCGGAAGCCGAGGTTTCATGGGGCTGCGTGGGCAGCTCGGGCAAACCCTCGAAGATACCCGACAGGTTTCTGGTCCCGGGACTCTCGCCGCACAAGGCCTAGGCGAAACCGAGGGCGGCGGCGCTGTCCTCGGGGACGATCCCCATCGCGGCGGCGAAGGCGTGCGCGTCAAGCCCGGACTCGATGACGTCCTCGGGCCGGTGCGCGTCCGAGTTGCAGATGATCCGGGCGCCGCGCTCGACGGCCAGCTCCCAGAATTCGCGGACGGGATACGGCGAGCGCATGCCGTGGTCTCCGCGGATTTTCGTCCGCTGGAGGCCGAGCCCGTTTATCTCGAGCGGCAGGTTCATCGCGACGGCCGCATCGATGATATCGGCGCAGCCTTCCCGGACCTCGGCATCGAATTTCGTATAACCGGCGAGCAGCAGGTCGGGATGGGCGACGAAATCGTACAGCCCGGTGCGGATGCCCTGGACGCTGAGGTCTACGTACCGCCGCAGCAGCCGCTTGTCGTCCACATCGGCGATGTACAGGAAATCGCCGTTGTCCGTAACCCAGTGGGGTCCATAAGCCAGGTACTCGGCGCCGATTTCGGCGAGCAGATAATCGCGGTACCAGCTTTCGTAAGCCGGATGCCATTCGCACTCGAACCCCATGAACAGGGGAAACGGGGCCATGGCCTTCGCTTCCTTCATCAAGGCAAGGTATTCGGGCATATCGGAAAGCGGCATCCGGCTGCCGCTCCACAAACCGTCAGGATAGGGACAATGGTCCGAAATACCGAGCGCGGAACAGCCGTCGGCTTCCGCCCGGCGCACATAATCGACAGGATCGCCCGACGCGTGTCTGCACAACCGGGTATGCGTATGAAAACTGCTTATATTCACGGAGCCACTATACACAGCGGGCCTCATGCCATGCAAGCGGCCCGCATGCCGCAATAATCGCGTCATCCGATGCAAATTGGAAATCGATGTCCTATACTATAGGATACAGGGGTTTCAATGCGGAAAAGCCGTTCGATCAAACTGGTCATCTATAACGAATATCTTAAAGCCGCCATATTGCCGATTCTGCTCATTGAATTCACCCTGCTTATCACCTATTTCATCATCACCGGATATCTGTCGGATAATTCAAAAAAAACCCTTCAGGCGGAGGCGACTCTCAATATCGGGGAAATCGCCTCCCGGGAAACCCGGATCATCGACCAGCAGATCAAGAGCATTTCTCGGCTCGGCGTCATCCTCCAAAAGGAAAACAGCCGCCTGTTCGAGAATCCCGGCGCATTCGGCATCCCCGCCGGCATACCCGCATTCGCCACGGCACCGAACGGCGTACATTACAAGACGACGCGAAACGGCGGTTCCTCGTTGTGGTATTCCGCGGAGCGCAGCTTCGACGCGACCGAAAAAAACAAGGCGATACTGACCGAAGCGATGGATCCGCTGTACCGGCTCGTCCTGGAGGCGAATCCGAATATCGTCGGCATCTATTTCAATTCATGGGATTCCATGAACCGCTACTACCCCTATCTCGAAAACACCTGGAACGTATACGTGCCTACGATGAAGATACCGGATTTCAATTTCTATTATCTCGCGGATCGCGCCCATAATCCGGGACGCGGCGTCGTATGGACCGATACCTATCTCGATCCCGCCGGACAGGGCTGGATGACGTCGTGCATCATGCCGGTCTACCGCGACGGCTTCCTCGAAGGGGTGACGGGAATCGACGTTACCATCGACCGGTTCGTCGAAAACATCCTCTCCCTCAAACTCCCCTGGAAAGGCAGCGCGTTTCTCATCGATCAGTACGGCGTGATAATCGCCATGCCCGAATCGGTCGAGGGCCTGCTCGGTCTCAAGGAATTGCGGGAACAGGTCTATACCTCCCATGTCGCATCGGACACGATGAAACCGGAGGAGTTCAACCTTTTCACCAACAAGGATCCGCTGATCGCCGGACAAATACGCTCGATTTTCTCGGGTCAAAGATTGATAAACGACTTCACCCTTGCGGGCCATGATTTTTTCCTGAGCCAGTCCATCATACCGGAAACGGGATGGCGCCTGATGATCCTGGTGGACAAAGAGGTAGTCAACGAGCCGGTCGACAAGCTCGACAGGTTGACCAGGAAGGTCGGTCTCCTGGCCTTCGTCGCCATGGTTTTTTTCTACGCGGCGTTTTTCAGTTTTCTCCTCGTCAAATCGAGAAAAACCGCACTGCGGATTGCGACCCCGCTCAGGCTGCTGGGCGAACGCACCACGGGAATCATGAACAACCCCGACGGATCGGTCTTTTCGGATGAAGATACCGGGATTGACGAGATCAACCTGCTCAACAACAACTTCTCCCTCATGGCGAAGGCTTTGGGGGCGATCTACGCGGAATTGGAGAACAAGGTAAAAAGCCGGACGGCCGAACTGGAAAGCGCGCTTGCCAACCTGCAAAACGCCCAGCAGCAGATTATCCAACAGGAAAAAATGGCCTCGATCGGACAACTGGCCGCGGGAGTCGCGCACGAGATAAACAATCCGATGTCGTTCGTCATTACAAACGTCAATCTGTTGAAGGATTATTTCGGCAAGGTATGCGTGTACCTGGAGCGGATCGAAAAAACCGTTTCCGGGGAGGGGACGGAAACCGCCGCCCTCAGGCAGGAAATGGAAATCGGATACATGCTCGAGGAAATCGGACCTATGCTCGACGAAACCCTCACCGGAACCGAGCGCGTCAAGAAAATCGTCAACGAACTGCGGACCTTCTCGCGCCTGACGGTGGAAATGGAAATGACGGACGTCAACGGCGGCATTACGAGCGTGATCGGAATTCTCTGGAACGAGTTGAAGTACAAAGTGGAGGTCAAAACCGACTTTGGCGAGTTGCCGCCCGTGCAATGCAATCCGGGACAGATAAACCAGGTATTCATGAACATCATCCTGAACGGAGCCCAGGCGATCGCGGACAAGGGAATAATGACGATTATCACGAAAGCGGAGGGCGAACGGATCCGGGTCGTCATTTCCGACAACGGATCGGGGATGCCGAAAGAGGTGATGGCCCGAATATTCGAGCCGTTTTTCACCACGAAGGAGCCCGGCAAGGGAACGGGACTCGGCTTGAGCGTATCATACGAAATCATCGCGAAGCACCAGGGAACCATCGAGGTGCAAAGCGAGGCCGGAAACGGCACCACATTCATCATAACACTGCCGGTCTTGCAGCCGCAGGGAGTATCCGTTCCGGTCTTTTCGGAAAAAAACGAGGAAACGAGAAAATGAGCGCCGGCATATCGAAAAAACAGATCCTGTTCGTGGACGACGAACCCTTCATCCTCACCAGCATCAGGCGAAGCATACGCATGCACACCGATGAATGGGACTTGCATTTCGCCGAGTCCGGGATGAAGGCGCTCGAGATGTGCGACGAAAAAGCGTTCGATCTCATCGTAACCGACGCCAAGATGCCGCAGATGGAAGGCAGCGAGCTGCTCGTCAGGCTGCGGGAGAGGGCGGATACCCGCGACATACCGACGATCATGCTGACGGGTTATGCGGAAGACTCGCTGCGAAAGCGGGCGATCGAGGCGGGAGTAATCGAGTTTCTCAACAAGCCGATCGACCCCGACGAGTTGGTGCTGCGTTTGCGGAGCGTCATCAGGCTGAAATCCATCAGCGACGAACTGCGCCTTAAAAACGCGGAACTCAAGGAATCGAGCAAACAGGTGATCCGTCGTCTGGGGAAGGCGGCGGAGTATCGGGACAACGAAACGGGAAAACACGTCATCCGCGTCGCGCATTACGGCAGGATTCTCGCCGAAGGACTGGGACTGGGGCCCGATCTGGTCGAGCTGATCTTCCTCACCGCACCGATGCACGATATCGGAAAAATCGCGATCCCGGACGAGATCCTCAAAAAGAAAGACAAGCTCAAGCCGATCGAGTTCGAAATCATAAAGACGCACTCGCTCGTCGGAAGCAACGTGCTCAAGCCGCTTACCTCGGACGAACTCGGATTTTACAACCAGCACATGTCGATCGGGCGGGACATCCTGGACGAGCAGGATACGCCGCTCCTGCACGTGGCGGCGACCATCGCGTACACGCATCACGAAAAATGGGACGGCTCGGGATATCCCGCCGGACTGAAGGGCGAGGAAATCCCGCTGGAGGGAAGAATCATCGCCCTTGCGGACGTACTCGACGCGCTGACGTCCAAACGCTATTACAAACCGGCTTTCCCGGTCGAGGAATCCTTCAATATAATAACCGAACTGAGCGGGACCCATTTCGATCCGGCCATAGTCGATTGTTTTTTGCTCCAAAAAGACAAGATCGTCGAGATCATCCGGCAGTTCGCCGATGAGCCGGCGGAAGTTAAAAACGCATAAAAGGGAGTAATTGGGATGGAACAGGAAAAAAACGCCATATTGCTGGTCGACGACGAACAGAATATTCTTTTCGCGCTGAAAAGGGAATTGCATTCCTGGGCAAAGGAAAACAATCTCGAAGTACACATCGCCGACTCCGCGCGGGCAGGACTCGAGTTCCTTCTCGCTGAAGGCGATAAAACGCTGCTGATCATATCCGACCTGCGCATGCCCGAGATGAAGGGCTCCGATTTCCTCCTTGAGGTAAAAAGACAATATCCCGCGATAATGACGATACTGCTGTCCGGATACTCGGAAGCCGAAGAGATCGGAAAGGCGGTCAGCGCGGGAATTTTCAGCTATATATTGAAGCCCTGGAATTCCCAATACCTTCTCGCCGAAGTCCAGAAAGCGTACGAGTTCGGTGAAAACAGGAGACAAAACGCGGCATATCACAAAAAAATCGAGGACGAACTGCGCTGGGCGGGCGAAATGCAGAAAAGCCTCCTGAAGCCGAATTTGCCCGGTTCCGAAGGAATCGAATTCCGGGTCACCTACCGGCCCGCACCGGGCTTGTTCTGCAGCGGGGATTACTACGATGTCATCTCCGCAGGCACCGACCGGTATCTGATACTGTTCGGGGACGTTTCGGGCCATGGCGTCAAAGCCGCCATCATAACCGGAATATTGAAGGCGGTCATAGGTCCGGAATACCTGCGCGGAATGAACGGGAAAAAAATCTCGCCGAACGATCTCCTCAGCTGGCTCAACCAGCGGATGCAGTTCGAATTCAGGACCAGCAGCGATCTGTTCATCTCGTTCTTCGCCGGCATACTCGATATTAAGGAAAACTACTTCCTCTACGCTAACGCGGGCCAAAACCATCCATTCCTCATATCAGGCAGGAATATCACCGAATTGCCCATTTCAGGCCCTGCTCTGGGCGTCTCCCGGACACCCCTGTATACCGAAAATGCCGTAAAATTCCTTCCCGATGATATATTGTTTTTTTATACCGACGGCCTGACGGAAGTCGGGCCGGATATTTCCGCAGGGCAACTGCTTCAAAAGGTACCCTACGGTCCGGATTTCCATCAGCGAATCATTCTTGCCGCGCTGGAGACCGCCGGAACCCAGGCATTCACGGACGATGTGACCATCCTGACGGCGAAAAGACGGGCTGCCGATGACAAGAGATGACGTCGTCGATCTGGTACAGATGCGAAACTATGTCAATGACCGGCATTCCGCGGTCGTCGTTTTGCCGCTCGCCGATCTGGACATGGCTTTCGCCTACAAGTTCCAGGATTACCTGACCGACTTGATCCAGTCGATGGAACCTTTACAGGAACTGTATGTGGATCTTTCGAATGTGTCATATATTCCCTCGCTCGGGGTCGGGGCCCTTTCTTCCGCGTTGGTCGCCGCCATGAAGAAAAGAATCCCCTTTTATGTGTGCAACATAAAGCCGAAAGTCCGTTCGGTATTCGACATGCTCGGACTGATGCCTTACTTTACGGAGAAAAAACCGGATGTTTGAGAATTACGAACTGACGTTCAAGCTTTTCAAGATATTTCTCGAAGACGAGACCGAGCACGCGAATATCTCGGCGATAAACGCGATCACCCATACGTTCGACGCGGATGCGGGCGCGATCTTTTATAAAAACAGTCTTCACAAATACATCTTTTCCCTCTCGGGATCCGTTTTCCCGATCGAACTTTCGAAAGAGCGGTGGCAACAGGCCATAAAAAACCACGTAGAACTGGGCGGAGTACAATCGTTCACTGGATGGACGCCGCCCGGTTTCGATCTTCCGGTCCAGAATTGGTTATCGGTTCCGCTCCTTACCTCGGGTACCGAAAACGGGTATGTATTCCTCGGAAAGAACGGATTCGCATGGTCGGAGGAGGAAACGAACGCGCTTCTCGCGATCACCGAGGTCATAAGCGAAATCGTCTCCATCCGCGTCCAGAAACAGATGGAGTCGCTCTCCCGACTCGTCGCGGAAAAGGAACTGGCGCAGACACAACGGAGAATGACCCAGTTTTTCGAATCGTTTCACGATACGATCTACACGCTGAGTCCCGACAGCGTCTTCACCAGCATCAACAACGCAGGGCTCAAACTGTTCGGGCTGGAAAGCGACAAGGAAATCATCGGCAAGCCTTTCCCGGATTTCGCGGTAAACGAGGACGTCCATGATTTTTTCCTCAAAAAAATCAAGAAAGAAGGGTATATCGACGACCTGGAAATTCTCCTCAAAAACAAGGACGGCACCCAGATATACTGCCTTGAAACATCGTATGCGGTGGCGGACGCCGACGGGAAAATCGTCGAAATACAGGGAATGATCAAGGATATAACGGATCGCATAAAAAACGAGCGCGAATTATGGAAGATGAATCTCGAACTGGCCGAGGTGAACGTCAAGCTGCAACAGGCCAACGACTTCATCATCCAGCAGGAAAAACTCGCCTCCATCGGACAATTGGCCGCAGGCATAGCCCACGAAATAAACAATCCGCTCGGCTTCTTGATCAGCAACCAAAAAACGCTAATCTCCTATTTCGATACGATCCGGAAGGTATTCGAGGAATTCCCGAAACTCGACAAGGCGGCGGATTTATCCGCGCTTCTCGAAAGCACCGAGATCGAATATGTGCTTTCGGAAGCGACGCAGATATTCAAGGAAAGCGATGACGGGTTCGGCCGCATCATGCGCATAATACAGAATCTCAAGACCTTCGCCCGGATGGATCAAAATATCAAATACGAACTTTTCGACGTCAATGCGGGAATAGAAAGCACTCTGGTCGTAGCCTGGAATGAAATCAAATTCACCGCGGAAATCGTAAAGAAGTTCGGCGATATTCCGAAAATCTACGCGAAAGCCGGGGAGATCAACCAGGTCATCCTCAATATACTCGTCAATGCGGCGCAGGCTATCGGCGGACAAAAACGGCCCGAAAAAGGCACCATCCGGATATCGACGTCCGTCGAAAACTCCTTCGTGGCGATAGTCATTTCGGATGACGGTCCCGGAATCCCCGCTTCGATAGTATCCCGTATTTTCGATCCCTTCTTCACCACCAAGGAGCCGGGCAAGGGCACGGGACTCGGATTGAGCATCTCATACGACATCGTCGTGACTAAACACAAGGGCAAGCTGTCGGTCACGTCGCAACCCGGCGAGGGTTCTTCTTTCCGCATCGAATTGCCCCTGAACCCGGGCGAAATACCGGTACAGGAATAACCAGGCCAAGGCATGAAAGGGAGGTTCGATCGATGCGAAACCCGACGATAGACGAAAAGGAAATCGCCAAACAGGCGATGGACATCATCCCGGCGGTGCTGTTCGCTGTCGACGAGGACGTACGCCTCCTGTACGCGAATGCATTCGGCGAATCGCTGATCGGAAAGGGATACGAACAGGCGCTGCTGCGGCGCACCGGGGACATCCTCGAGTGCTCCCATTCGTTCGAAGGCGCGGGCGGCTGCGGGACCTCGGCGGCATGCGCGGAATGCGTCGTGCGCAACACGGTACGGAAAGTATTCGCCACCGGCGAAACCTCGCGTTACGAAACCACGATGACGATCGGCGGGCCGTCGAAAAAAATCCTTTCGATCCTGATTACGGCGGGAATCATGGAGGTCGGCGGCGAACGGGCGGTCATGCTGTACCTCGAGGATATCGGCGAACTGCTCGAACTGCGGAAGATCATACCGGTATGCATGAAATGCGGAAAAATACATCTCGATGACGGAAGCTGGCAACGCTTCGAGAGCTACATCGAAAAACATCTCGGCGTGGACATGAGCCACTCGCTGTGCGATAGCTGTCTGGAAAAATACTACCCGGCAAAATAGAGCTCACCCCGCCGCGGGTTCAGGTCCGTTGACGGGCAACTCTATGACGAAAGCCGTTCCCGTCTTGGTCTTCGGATCGAGGTAAAATTTTCCGCCGTGCTTGTTCACGATGATGTTGTACGAAATGCTCAAGCCCAGGCCCGTTCCCTTGCCCGGATCCTTCGTCGTGAAGAAGGGTTCGAAGATACGCGACCGTATATCCTCCGGTATGCCGGGACCGTCATCATACAGCGTTATCCTGATATGGTTATTCCAGACGCCGGTCGAAATATGTATGAGTCCCTTTTCCGGCCGCCCTTGCCCCTGGATTGCCTGCGCCGCGTTGACGAGTATATTGAGAATTACCTGATTTATTTCGTTTCCGCGCGCCCGCACCGGCGGCAACTCGCCCAGATCCTTCGTCACTTCCGCCACGTACTTGATTTCGTTCCAGGCGACGACAAGCGTGCTCTCTATGCCGGCGTTGATGTCTACCATCTCGAAGCCGGTGCCCTGGTCTATGCGCGAGAAGCTTTTCAGGTCGGTGACTATCCTGATAATCCGGTTGAAACCGTCCGCCGATTCCCTGGCGATCATGTCGAGCTCCGAAAATATCAGCGCCATCCGGTTCCTGGCGGAAATCTCCTCTTCAGGGGACGTACCCGCAAGTTCTGCCTCGTTCCAGTTCTTCTTGATTTTCGCTATGTATTTTTCTATCATCGTCTGGTTGCTCTTGAGGAAGCCGAGCGGATTGTTTATCTCGTGGGCCACACCTGCCGCCAGTTATCCGATCGAAGCGAGCTTTTCGTGCTGGACCATGAGAGCCTGCGTCTGCTGGAGCTTCCGGTTCGCGTCCACGAGTTCGAGTGTGGACCGCCACAGCTCCCGTTCGCTGAGGATGCGCTGGGTTATGTCCTTGATGATGCCCTGTACCTCGATGGTTCGACCCGCGGAATCGCGGAGTATCGTCGTGGACTCGATGCAGAATATCGGCGTGCCGTTCGTATGCCTGAGGATAATCTCGTTGTCGGCGGAGTATCCCCGTTCGACCACCCGCTGCAATTCGAAGGGACGCGCTTCAGGGTTCGACGACAGCGAGGAAACCTGTCGGCCTATCACGTCCCGCGCGTCCTGCAAGCCCAGCAGGTTCACGCCGGCATGGTTGATGTTGGTAATCCGGTCCTCGGCGTCGGCCGTGTATATCATGTCGGGAGAACCGTCGAAAAGGTTTCCGAGACGCCGCTCGTTTTTCTGCAAGATGATCTCGGTCGACTGGCGGGCTTTTTCGGCGTTTGTTTTCTTCAGGCGGAAGGCGACGACGGTCGAGATCACCTCGGCGATGTAGACGAGCACTTTAGTCTCGAGCGAATTCCAGCAGTTCTTGTTGCGTCCGAGGAGCAGATACCCGTCATGGTTTTCGTCGCCGAAAAGCCTGAGGGAAATCCAGAATTGCACGTCCTTGTCGAAACCGGGCAGCGCCCAGGGACCGAAGTGGTGCACGTCCGCGCCTTCGCGTGCGATGACGAGACTGTCATTCCAGCGGGTCTCGTCCAGGCCGATCGGAAACTGCGATCCTGAAAGACAGAACCGGTAGCCCTTGTCGGCATCCTCGTAAAAGAGCGCCGCCGAGACGGCGCCCAGACGATCCTTGAGCAACCCGGTCACGAGGAGATTGGCATGCTCGGTCTCGTCTTCGGCGAAAAGCCGGTTTACCGCCGTCAGCAAGGTGAAAATGGATTCGAGTTTTTCCTCAGATACCTGCATGCGGGTGCTCCTTCAGGCCGGCCGTTACAGAAGCTTCGCGGTCAAAATAGTCAGATGATCGGTAAAATCCGTGAACAGGCCCATCTCCGCGGATTTCTGCATCAGTCGGCGGTGATAGTCCGGGGAATACTGGACTTGCGAAAACAGTTCCGCAGGTTTGACCGCGGCCTGTTTCACGCCGTCGTCAAAGGAGACGAGCCCGTCCGTATACATGGTCAAGATATCCATCGACTGGAGGGCGACATACTGTTCGGTAAACATGGTGGAGTTGGAAAATCCGAAACCCTTTCCGCTGACGGGAAGCTCGACTGCGGTTCCGCCCCGGAGCAGGAACGGATGCGTCTGCCCGGCATTCGCATATTTGAGGCCTCTCGCCTTGACGTCGAGCACTGCCGCGAAAAAGGTTATCGAAATTCCCGCCGTTTGGCGCAGTTCGAAATTCATCCGGTTGTTCAGCCAGCTGAGGAACTCGCCCGGAGACAGATCCTTGCTCATCGAGGAGCGGATATATTCCGAAAATATGATCGATTTGAGTATGCCCGTTATGAAAGCGGCCCGAACGCCGCTGCCGCCGACATCGCCGATGAGCAGGAGATATTTGTCGGATGACAGGGAGATGACGTCGTAATAATCGCCGCCGCAAAAAAGCGCGGGAACCGGCCGGTAGCTGACCCGGAATTCCACGCCCTCGGATTTCGGCAGGGACGGCTTCAACAGCGCCTTCTGCATCTCTCCCGCCCATTTAAGCTCGTCTTGCACCGTCTTCAGGTACTGGTCGTTCTGCCTCTTGAGCTCCCCGTGCACGAAGGCCTTGTTGATCTCCGACAACAGATATTCCGAGTCCCAGGGCTTGAGTATATAATTGAAAATGCCGGCCCGGACCGCCTTGATCACCTCTTCGGTTTCCGAAAATCCGGTGAGCAGGATCGTCACGATATCAGGATAGGTATCCCTCACGATTTGCAGGAAATCGGAACCCTTCATCTGGGGCATCTTCAGGTCGGACACGACAATGACGGTGTCCCGGCCTTTTTCCGCCAGGATTTCGAGGCCCGTTTTCGCGAGGCCGGCCGTAATCACCTCGAGCTTGTGCTCGTAGGCCCAGTCGCTGATTTCGCGCTTGAGCGCGCTCAGGATATTCTGTTCGTCATCCACCAAAAGCACGTACCGTTGGGTCATATATCAATCTCCTTCATTTTTGCTTCGGATCAGCCTTATTTCCGCATTGAAAAGGCAGTCGTCCCGATAATCCTTTGCTTGTCGTCGAAAGTGGGATTGTATCTGGTTTCATAGCGGATGCGTTCCAGGGTCCCGTATTCCTCGAGCGCGATATAACTTTCACCGGTAAACGCGCGACCGAAGCTCCGCTCGGCTTTCCTTCGGTCGGCCTCATCGGTTATGCAGTCGAGAATGCTCATGCCGGGCTTGATATCGCTTCCATACGAGTTGAGCATGGTGTTCCGGTGACAGGAGTTGAAGCAGAGATACCGATAGTCGGTATCGACGGAGAGAATGTTCATATCCTTCGGACTTTCAAGGGTCGCTTTCAACAAACGCTCGAATTTCTGCAATTCATTTTCAACCCGGATGCGTTCGGTAATATCGTTCGTCTCGGCGATAAAATGGGAGATGTGCCCGGTCTGGTCGGGGACCGGTGTGACGGTCATTTCTTCCGTCCGGAGCTCACCGTTTTTTTTGCGGTTCACGATCTGTCCGCGCCAGGTATTCCCCGAAAGGATGACACCCCACATGTTCCGGTAAAAATCCGCGCTTTGCTCGCCGGAGTTGAGGAGTTCCTTCGGATTCTTCCCGAGCGCCTCATCCCGGCCATATCCGGTAAACTGCATGAATGCCTTGTTGACCCATTCGATCTCTCCGCTGATGCCGGTAATGATCATCGGATTCGCGGTGGACTCGAGCGCTATGCTTTTTTGTATCAGCTCTTCCTCGATCGACTTGCACTCGCTTATGTCGGTGAGCGATCCGACGATTTCAAGGTCTCCGCCGATGGAGGTGGTCCATCGCTTTTGGTCCCGAAGCCACAAGAAGGTCCGGTTCTTGCGCAAAAAACGATATTCCAGCGAAAGGCTGTTGTCGCCCGAAAGTTTCGCGATGGCGCTCAGGACTCGCGGCCGGTCTACGGGATGGAGATTGTCGAACCACCAATCC
>JFJP01002389.1_pt1 | contig 13997 bp, 14 predicted proteins | sample 431651 | NCBI WGS metagenome assembly JFJP01 (sample SAMN02602958, study PRJNA72255) | Microbial mat metagenome, whole genome shotgun sequencing project. | biome: fresh water; feature: sink hole; material: water; isolation source: purple microbial (photo- and chemosynthetic) mats found in... | reverse complement strand
GCGTCGGAATCAGCTTCACCTGCTTGATCAATTCGATGCCGTTCATGCCGGGCATGTTGAGATCGGTAATCATCAGGTCAGGCTTCAGGCCGGATTTCAATTTGGTCAAGGCTTCTTCGGCAGAAGCCGCCTTTTCTACCTGATAGCCCGCTTTGGAAAGAATGCTGGAAGTGCTGATCAGAACTGTGGCGGAATCATCGACCAGAAATATGATTTTCACATCGACCTCTATTTACGTTGAAGTTTGGCGCCTGGTCCAGGCAGTGAAGTACTGGTCAGCATAACACGCATATGAGGTGTTAATGCGCTGCCGAGGTGGACGATGTTGAATGCACAAAAAAGAACTTTCATGTCCTTTTTAGCGACTATTCAAGCGAAAACTTTAGGATATTTTTCATTGCGCACCAATCTGGCGCACATACACCGAAGTTAGCCGAGGAGCCGCCGTAGGTTGGGCAAAGCGCAGCGTGCCCAACAGCCTGGCCGATGGGTGTGCGATGTTGGGCACGCTTTGCTTTGCCCAACCTACCGCCGCTTTCCGCCTATACCCAGGCCTCCGCGCGGATGTTCAGCCGAGCAAGCCCTGTCGCGCCATGCTGCGCCGCAAATAGGCAATCTGGGTTTGCAGCGGCAATTCCTTCGGACAGACATCGTGGCAGCCAAGCAGGCTCATGCAGCCGAAGATGCCGGTGTCGTCACCGACCAGATCGAAAAACTCGGCGTCAGTCCGCGCATCGCGAGGATCGAGCCGGAAACGCGCGATCTTGTTCATGCCGACCGCGCCGACAAAATCCGGCCGCATCTGCGCAGTGCCGCAACCCGCAACGCAGCAACCGCATTCGATGCAGCGGTCCAGTTCATAAATGGCATCGGCCATCGCCGGTTCCATGCGTGCTTCCAGCGCATCGACATCGGGTTGTTCGCGCAGCTGCAGCCAGGCTTGCAAGCGCTCGCTCATGCCGCGCATCCATTTGCCAGTGTTTACCGATAGATCGGCGATCAATTCAAAACCCGGCAACGGGAACAGACTGATTTCGTTTGGCAGCTGCGCGGTCAACGTGCGGCAGGCGAGGCCGGGACGGCCGTTGATCACCATCGCGCAGGAACCGCAGATGCCGGCGCGACAAACAAAATCGAAACTCAGGCTGGGATCGAGCGTTTCACGAATCCGGGTCAACGCAATGAACAAGGTCATGCCCGGCGTTTCTTCCAGCGTGTAGGTCACCACCCGCGGCGGATTGGCAGCATCGCGCGGGTTGTGGCGAAAAACGTTGAATGCACGTTTCATCCATGGAAGTAGGTTGGGCAAAGCGAAGCATGCCCAACATCGGCGCGTGAAATGTTGGGCACACTACGTTTAGCCCAACCTACAGAACTGGGTTCATGACGAAGCATCATCCAGGCGCGCGTTGCGGCCGCGATATCGCACCGGCAACAAATGCTTGAACGGCATCAGCGCTGATTGGCGCGAATAACGGTCGGGTTTGGCTTCGACAACTTCATCCACTTCGGCCTGACGCTCGGCGCTGGCTGGATGTTCGACGATGTTCTTGACGCCGTAACCGCGAAAACCGGGCGGCAATTCCATCCGCATGACATCGAGTGACTCGTAATCGAGGCTGGGCAAGGTGTCGCCCTCGGGCCAAAAAGCCAGCGTGCGATTGAGCCAGTCACGGTCGTTGCGGGCGGGATGGTCTTCCCGGAAATGCGCGCCGCGACTCTCGGTGCGTTGCAGAGCGCCCAGCGCCACCGTCAGCGCCACTTTCAACATGCGCGGTAAACGGTAAGCCAGCACCAGTTCCGGATTGGCGTCGAGGTTGTTTGCCCGTAGGCCGACCTGTTTGCTGCGCGCCAGCAGATCGGCCAGTTCACCGACGGCGCTTTCCAGATCGGCGCCGTTGCGGAACAGGCCGACCTTGTCGGTCATGATCTGCTCCATCCGGGCGCGCAAGGCGACTGCGCTCTCGCTGCCGGCGTTGGCCGTCAACGCAGTCAGGCTGGCGCGTTCGCGTTCGACGAACTGACGTGCCAGGGCCGGTGACAGATCAACCTGACCGTGGCTGGAATAACAGTAATCGGCGACATATTCGCCCACCAGCATGCCGGCAACGACGGTCTCCGCGACCGAATTGCCGCCCAGGCGGTTGAAGCCGTGCATGTCCCAGCAGGCCGCTTCGCCGCAGGAGAACAGACCATGCAGCCAGGGCGATTCGCCGCGATGGTCGGTACGCACGCCGCCCATCGAGTAATGCTGCGTCGGGCGCACCGGAATCGGGTCTTTCACCGGGTCGATGCCCAGGAAGTAACGGCAGATGTCCTTCACTTCGCGCAGGTTCTTGTCGATGTGCGCCGCGCCCAGATTGCTGATATCGAGCCAGAGATGTTCGCCGTAGGCCGATGGCACGCCCTTCCCCGCCCGCATGTGTTCGGCCATGCGGCGCGATACCACGTCGCGCGAGGCGAGTTCCTTTTTCTCTGGCTCGTAATCCGGCATGAAGCGGTGGCCGTCCTTGTCGAGCAACAAACCACCATCGCCGCGACAGCCTTCGGTGACCAGAATGCCGGCCGGCACGATGGCAGTCGGGTGAAACTGCACCGCTTCCATGTTGCCCAGACGGGCAACGCCGGTTTCCAGCGCCAGCGCGGCGCCCATGCCTTCATTGATCAGCGCGTTGGTGGAAATGCCCCAGATGCGGCCATAACCGCCGGTCGCCACCACCGTGGCGCGCGCCAGATAAGCACTGAGTTCGCCGCTGATCAGGTCGCGCACGACCGCGCCGTGGCATTGCTGGCCATCATGGATCAGCGCCAGCGCTTCCATCCGCTCGTGTACCGGAATCGCTTCACCGATCACCTGGTCGCTGACCGTGTACAACATGGCGTGGCCGGTGCCGTCGGAGGTGTAACAGGTGCGCCATTTGCGCGTGCCGCCGAAATCGCGTGCAGTGATCAGGCCATGCGCCGCGTCCTTTTCGGTCAGCGTGACGCGCTGGCCGTTGATCACCACTTCGCGGTCGCCGCGCTGCACGCGACTCCAGGCGACGCCCCAGGCCGCCAGACCTGCTGGTCGCAGCCCCAGTCGGAACCGCGCACGGTGTCCTCGAAATGCACGTCCTCGTTGTCGCCCTCGCCCTTGAAGCCGTTCGCCAGGCTGGCCTGCATGCCACCCTGGGCAGCAACCGAGTGCGAACGCTTGGCCGGCACCAGCGAAAGAATCAGCGTTTCCAGTCCGCGCCGCTTGGCGCCGATGGCGGTTCGCAAACCGGCGAGGCCGCCGCCGATGACCAGCACGTCGGTATAAATGATCTTCATGGCGCGGCCCTCATGGTTCAACCCTCATCGAGGCTGGAACATAGGGTTCGCCCACATGCGGCGCATGTTCGATGCCAAGCTTGATGTATGCCGCCAGCGTCACCAGCCCAAGCACCAGGAAAAACACGGTGAAGCCCCATTTCATGCGTTTCAGTTTGCGGCGGGCGCTGGCCGGATCGGAAAAATCACCCCACTTCACCGCCAGCCTGTACAGGCCGATGCCGCCATGCAGTTCGACCAGGAACAACAGCACCAGATACAGCGGCCACAGCATGCCGCTCCAGACCCGATCGGCGGATTCATACGGGCCGATCAGCTCCGGGTGGGTCATCATCAAATACAAATGCACCGGCGCCAGGAAGAACATGCCAAAACCGGTGATCACCTGAACGAACCAGAGTGTGGTGTCCTCATGCCGCATCGAGCGCATGTGCGACCAGTACACGCGATGTTGCCGCCATTGCGCCGGAAACTTGCGCAGCGCCAGCCAGGCATGCAGCACGAACAGACCGAAAATGCTGGCGACAAACAGCGACACCAGCCAGGGCAGTCCGTAACCGAAGAAGAAGTAGCCCTCGAAGAAGCGCGCCACCGTCCACATCGCCTGTTCGCCGAGCAGGATGGAGGAGACGAACAGCATGTGCAGCCACATGAACAGCCCGAGCAACAGGCCGCTGACGCTTTGCAGCAAGTCCATCCGCGCCGGCCAGGGGCCGGGTTTTTCCGATGCAGTCATGATCTGGTCATTTACGACATTGAAGTCCGGAAGCGAGTTTACGCCGCCAGCGGCGTGGCCGGATAGACGCGGAGTGGCATGGAGAACGCTTATCGTAGGATGGGCCAAGCTTGCGGGCCCATCAATCCGCAGAGCTTGGTCCATCCACAAGCACGGCTCAATTCGTCATTGCCTTACAAATCGAGCATCGCCTGCTTGATCCAGGCTTCGCTCTCCGCCATTACCTGCGTGGCCTTGCGGCCAGCTGTTGGAATCGGCGGACCGATGCGAACGACGATCTCGCCGGGATATTTGCGAAAACCATTCTTCGGCCAGAAGCGGCCGGCGTTGTGCGCCACCGGCAACACCGGTACGCCCGCTTTCGCCGCCAGCCAGGCGCCGCCCACCTGAAAATTGCCCGATTCGCCGGGCGGCATGCGGGTGCCTTCGGGAAAGATCAGCACCCAGAATCCATCTTTCAAACGTTGCTTGCCCTGCGTCTCGATCTGCTTCAGCGCTTCCCGACCGGCGCCGCGATCGATCGCGATCGGGCTGAACAAGGCCAGGCCCCAGCCGAAGAACGGGATGTAAAGCAGGCTTTTCTTCAGCACGAACGACAACGGCGGAAATATCTGCTGAAACACGATGGTTTCCCAGGCCGACTGGTGTTTCGACAGAATCACCACTGGCTCTGACGGAAGGTTTTCCAGGCCTTCGACGCGGTAGGTAATGCCCACCGTGACCCGCGCCAGCCAGTTGACGATCCAGCTCCATTGCGAAATCACCCGATAGCGGAGCATTCCCGGCAACGGGAAGGTCATCAGCGTGACCAGGCTGAACGGCACGGTCATCGCCGCCTTGAGCAACAGAAAAATCAGGGAACGCAGGATGATCATGCTGCGGTTGCGCCGGCGATGATGGCCTGTGCGGCTTGCGCCAGATTTTCGAACACCGGCACCCCGGCGGGAAGCTGGCCGCCTTCCAGCGTGCGCATGCCCTTGCCGGTTTTCACCAGCAGCGGCTGCGCACCGGCGGTCAGCGCGGCCTGGACATCGCGCAACGCGTCGCCCACGGCATAGACACTGTCCAGTTCAATGTGGAATCGGGCGGCGATATCACGGAACAAACCCGCATTCGGCTTGCGGCAGTCACAACGTGAATCGGCCGCGTGCGGGCATAGGAATACGGCCTCGATGCGGCCGCCGGCGATGGCCACCAGTTTATGCATCTTGGCGTGGATGGCGTTGAGCGTGGACATATCGAACAGGCCGCGACCGACACCGGATTGATTCGTCGCGACCACCACCCGGAAACCCGCCTGATTCAATTGCGCAATGGCTTCCAGGCTGCCGGGAATGGGGTTCCATTCACGCGGGCTCTTGATGAATTGATCGGAATCGAAATTGATCACGCCATCACGGTCGAGAATGACAAGTTTCATGCCTTCACCTCCTGAAGCAAATTGCTGCCTACGCCGCCAGCCGCGACAAATCCGCCACCCGGTTCATCGCCCGCCGCAAACGCGCCAGCAGGCCAAGCCGGTTGGCGCGCAAGCCGGCGTCTTCCGCGTTGACCATGACGTGATCGAAGAAGTCATCCACCGGCGCTTTCAGCGCAGCCAGCGATTTCAGAGAAGCGGTGTAGTCGCCGGCATCGAACGCTGCATCGGCCACCGGCTCGACCTCGCCCAGCGCGGCATTCAGCGCGATTTCCGCTGCCTCCTGGAACAGGTACGGATTGGTCACCGGTTCGACTTCGGTCTCGACTTTCTTCAGGATGTTCTGGATACGCTTGTTGGCGGCGGCCAGCGCGGCGGCTTCCGGCAGTGCGTTGAATTCGCGCACGGCGGCCAGGCGCAGCGCATGTTCAATCGGCAGATGCGTCGCTTCCAGCACGGCTTCGACCATCTGTTCCGAGTAACCCTTCTCCTTCCAGTAACCGACCGCACGCTCGTTGATATAGATGTCAACCAGCTGCCACAGCGGCACACCCTCCTTGCCACCATCCTTGGAGATCAGCGTATCAGGGAAGGCAGCGACCGCCGCTTGTAGCAATTCGCTTTGCGACAGATGCAGTTCCGCCTCGACCAACATGCGCACCACGCCCAGCGCATGCCGACGCAACGCAAACGGGTCTTTGTCGCCAGTCGGCACCTGGCCGATGCCGAACAAGCCGACCAGCGTTTCCAGCTTGTCCGCCAGCGCCACCGCCAGGCCGACCGGATTGCGTGGCAGCGCATCGCCGGCGAAGCGCGGCTTGTAATGATCTTCGATGGCATCCGCAATCTCGCCGGAGAGGCCGTCATGCAGCGCGTAATAACGCCCCATGATGCCCTGCAACTCGGGAAATTCGCCGACCATGTCGGTCAACAGGTCAGCCTTGGCCAGCAGCGCGGCCTGCTCGGCACGCAATGCCAGAGCCGCGTCACCCGAATGCGCGCCAAGCTTCTGACCGATTGCCTTGGCAATCGCGCCAACCCGCTGCACCCGCTCGCCCTGGGTGCCGAGCTTGTTGTGATAAACCACCTTGGCCAAATCAAGTACGCGCGATTCCAGCGTCTTCTTGCAATCCTGGTCGAAGAAGAACTTGGCGTCGGCCAGACGTGGCCGCACCACGCGCTCGTTGCCGCCGATCACCGCCGACGGGTCGGCCGGGCTGATGTTGGAGACGATCAGGAACTGGTTGGTCAGGCGGCCATCGCTTGCCAACAGCGGGAAGTACTTCTGGTTCGCCTTCATGGTCAGGATCAGGCATTCCTGCGGCACCTGCAGGTACTCCGGCTCGAACTGGCAAAGCAGCACATTCGGCCGTTCGACCAGCGCGGTGACTTCATCCAGCAAGGCGTCGTCATGCAGCGGCTGCACGCCGCCACCGACCTGGGCTGCCGCCACCTGCAACTGACGCTCGATTTCGGCGCGCCGCTCGGCGAAGCCGGGAATCACCGCGCCTTCGTCCCGCATCTGCGCGGCATAACTGTCGGCGGTTTCAATCCGCAACGGATGCTTCAACGCTTCGAAGCGATGGCCCTGCGTCTCGCGGCCGGCAGTCAAACCCAGCGTCGAGACCGGTACCACCTCGGCGCCATGCAGTGCAATCAAGGCATGCGCCGGCCGCACGAAATTGACCGTGCTCCAGCCATCGGCGAGTTGGTAGGTCATCACCTTCGGAATCGGCAGCTTGGACAGCGCTTCATCGAGCGCCTTCTGCAAGCCTTCAGCCAGTTCGACGCCGGCTGCGACGGTATCGAAGAACAATGCGTCCGCCTTGCCGTCCGGCATGCGTTTGAGTTGCGGCACGACCGACACATCCAAGCCAAGCGCGGCAAGTCGCTTCAACAAGGCCGGCGTCGCCTGACCTTCGGCATTCAGGCCGACGCTGACCGGCATCAGCTTGTGCAGCACCGGCTTGTCGGCGGCGCGTGCAGCGACCTGGGTGATGTGCGCCGCCAGACGGCGCGGCGAGGCGTAAGGCGTGACGACACAAGCGTCATCGATCAAACCTTGCGTTTTCAGCGTATCGGCCAGGGTTTGCGAAAACGCTTCACCCAGTTTCTTCAGCGCCTTCGGTGGCAGCTCTTCAACGAACAGTTCAACCAGCAGATTCTCGGTATGCATGCTCATGCCGCCTTCTTTTCATTCTTCTCGATCTGCGCCAACACTTCTTCCGCCCACGCTTTCGGCGCCATCGGGAAGCCGAGGCGGGCGCGCGAATCGAGGTAGCTCTGCGCCACGCTGCGCGCCAAATTGCGAATGCGGCCGATATAGGCGGCGCGTTCGGTCACCGAAATGGCGCCGCGCGCATCGAGCAGGTTGAAGCTGTGTCCCGCCTTCAGCACCTGTTCGTAAGCCGGCAAAGCGAGTTGCGATTCCATCAACTCCTTGGCCTTGCGCTCGTAGGCGTTGAACGCGGTGAGCAGGAATTCGACGTCGCTGTGCTCGAAGTTGTAGGTCGACTGCTCGACCTCGTTCTGGTGGAACACATCGCCATAGCTGACGCCGGGCGAATATTCCAGGTCGAACACGTTATCGACGCCTTGCAGATACATGGCCAGACGTTCCAGGCCATAGGTGATTTCGCCGGTGATCGGCTTGCAATTGATGCCGCCGACTTGCTGGAAATAAGTGAACTGGGTGACTTCCATGCCGTTCAGCCAGACTTCCCAGCCCAGCCCCCAGGCGCCCAGCGTCGGGTTTTCCCAGTCGTCCTCGACAAAGCGGATGTCGTTCTGCTTCAAGTCGAAGCCGAGCGCTTCGAGCGAACCCAGATACAGCTCCAGGATGTTTTCCGGCGCCGGTTTCAACACTACCTGGAATTGGTAGTAGTGCTGCAGACGGTTCGGGTTTTCGCCGTAGCGGCCATCCTTCGGCCGCCGCGACGGTTGCACGTAGGCGGCTTTCCAGGGCTCCGGCCCGAGCGAACGCAGGAACGTGGCGGTATGGCTGGTGCCGGCGCCGACTTCTAAATCGTAGGGTTGCAGCAGAGTGCAGCCCTGATCGCCCCAGAACTTCTGGAGCGTGAGAATGATGTCCTGGAAAGCAGGCATGGGGAGTGCATGTCAATTTGAGGAGCGCGGATTTTACCTGCTCCCCGGGGTGCAGCGAGGCTGCTTAAACATCCGCAAGAACAGCAGTAACAAATCCCTGCTGACCCAGAGCGAAGTGAAACCGCCGGCGCTGTCAGAATTCCGTCGGGGTGGACAAGGTTTCGCCGCCGCTTTTCCACAAGCCCGGAAATAAAACGCCAACTCATTGTTTTTTATAATTTTTCAGCATCCGGAGGAGCGGCACACATATTGCAAAGTCATGGCGGAGAGAAAGGAACCCACCAGGAAACCGCCATGACCCTCAACCTGACCCCACGTCTGACCATCCGTATTCGCAAAGCCACTGATTCCGCTCGCCATGTCGTGCGCACGCAAACACGTCGGCTCTCGATCACCAGCTTGTCGTTCCTGAATATGGAAGTGATGGTGTTCAAGTACCACATGAAATGATCAGGGTTGCGCTCAGGCCGCCGCCTTCGCGGTCCGACAACACAATCCGCCAGCCATAGGCATCGGCGAGCTGCCGCGCAATCGCCAGACCCAGGCCGCTGCCTCCCGCCTCCCGGCTGCGTGAGGTTTCCAGTCGAGTAAACGGCCGAAACACCGCCTCGCGCTGTTCAGGTGGAATCCCGGGGCCACGATCCAGCACCCCGATCCGCACTTCCTCCGGCTTGCATGCCAGCGTCAGCGTGACCGGCGCGCCCTGACCATAGCGGCGCGCATTTTCCAGCAGATTTCCCACGATCCGGCGCAACGCCGCCTCCCCCACCGGCACCACGCAAGCCGGCCCGGCCTGCCATTCGACCGGGCCGAGCAGCGCCGCCTGGGTCGCCAGATCGGTCAGCACCCGCGCCAGGTCGGTCTCATGCAGGGTTTCCACTTTCAACGAACGGGCGAACACCAGCATGTCGGTGATCAGCTGATTCATCTCGTCGAGATCGTGTTCCATCCGCTTCACCAGCGTCGCGTCGGCGTCGTCGAGTAACGATAACGCCAGGCGCAAGCGGGTGATCGGGGTGCGCAGATCGTGGCTGACGCCAGCCAGCAACACGGTGCGGTTTTCCAGCAGCGCCTGCACTTCCTCGGCCATGCGATTGAACGCGATGGTGAGTTCGCGCAATTCGTGGGCACCGGTTTCCGGCAACAGTTCGGGCGCGCGGCCCTGACCGACTTCTCCCGCTTTCAGAGCCAGGCTTTTCAGACGCTGGCTGACCTGGCGCACCATGAACAGCGCGGTCAACACGGTCAGCAAGGCGCCGAGCAGAAATACGCCAACCGCCGCCAGCGGCGCTTTCAGCGCATAGCGTTGACGGTCGAAGCCGACGCGCAGCAATTTGTCGGAAACCTGGATTTCCAGCCAGTCCCAATCCGGATCGGCACCGCGTTTCAGCGTAATCGCCTGATTGGCGCGCCGGGTCAGCGCGGCAGCGATCAGATCACCGAAATAATTCGCTTCCGCCGCTTGCGGCAAACGGGTCTTGACTTCGGCCAGCGCGAGATCGTGGCGAAATACCAGTTCCATTTCGTAATCGGCGCGCGTCTGCGGCGGCAATTCGACCCAGGTTTGCGCCGAAAGCAGGATTTTTGCCGCCAGATCGTCGGCCGAACGCGCCGCCAGCGGCTGGATCACCATGAACCAGACGACGCCGAAGGCAATCGCCTCGAACACCAGGAAGGCGACCAGCAAGGCGGCGGCGGTGCGCCCGAACAGGGTTTCAGGCACAAGCGTTTTCGGCAGCAGTTTGAAAAAGAGTGTCAAACCGATTTGCCCTTCGGCGAGAACAGATAACCCTGGCCCCAGACGGTGCGGATGTAGACCGGATTCGCCGGATCGTCTTCCAGTTTCTTGCGCAACCGGGTGACGCGAACGTCAATCGAGCGGTCGAACGGGTCGCGTTCATAGCCTTTCAGGCTGTCCATGATCTGATCGCGCGACAAGGCGCGATTCGGCCGTTCGACAAACAGTTTGAGCAGCGTGAATTCAGCTTGCGACAGCGGAATCTCGACGCCATCGCGCGACAGTGCCTGCGCCGCCAGATCGAGTCCGAACGGGCCGAAGCGCACCACTTCGCCTACTTCCTGGGCCGCATTGCCGGCTTGTCCACGACGTAAAACCGCCCGAATGCGGGCCAGCAACTCGCGCGGATTGAACGGTTTCGGCAGGTAATCGTCGGCGCCGACTTCGAGGCCGACGATGCGGTCGATGTCCTCGCCGCGCGCCGACAGCATGATCACCGGCACGTCGCGTGCCGCTTTCACGCGCCGGGTGAGGCTGAGTCCGTCTTCGCCCGGCATCATCAAATCCATCACAATCAGATCCGGATCCTGAATTGCCAGTTTTTCGTCCATTTCCTTGCCGTCGCGCGCGGTCGCTACGCGCATGCCCTGCTTGGTCAGATAATCGGCAAGCAGATCGCGGATGCCGGCATCGTCGTCCACGATCAGGAGATTCAGGGTTTGGTCTGCGCTGCTGCTTGGGTGTTGATTCAAAATCTTGTCTCCGAAACACTTTGTTACAAATCAGCCCGCGCCGGAAACCCCGGTGTTACGCCAGCTGCCTAGCATGAGCAGCATGGAAAGGAGAAAAACCATGCGTCGCAACCTGTTGATCGCCCTGCTGCTGATGCTGCCGACTCTACCCGCTCTGGCGGATCAAGCCGATAGCGCGATATTCAGCCAGGCGCGATTCTCGTTCAAGATCGTCCAGCTCAGCGCTGAAGAACGGCGAGAACTGCGTGAACGTTGGGAAGAAGCCAGCCCGGAAGAACGTGTCCGGATGCGCCAATTCTTCCAGGATCGTTTGCGTCAGTTGCCGGCTCCAGCTCAGGAAGCGATCCGCATCCCGTTTCCGGATGCCGGAAGACGCGATGTCGAACGAGACAACCGGCGGGGAAGCGATGCAAATCGCAAACCGGAGCGTTCTGTCGAACCCGACAGCCGTTTTGGTTTCGGTTATGAAAAACGTCAGTACGAAGAAGATCGGCCGGAATACCCGGCCTGGCCTGGCAATCGCCGTCAGCGTGACGACTAGCCCCGGCACTGTCATACACACCCGAACCCCGAAGGAGAAACATCATGCGTACATCAAACCCGTTCAAGACCAGTAAATTCATCGCTCCGGCGTTGCTGCTGGCATTGCTCAACAGCGCACCCAGCCTGGCCAGCGGCCACCCGGTCGGCAGTGCTTTCCAGGATTACGCCAAGGTGGTTGCCAGCACCCCGGTGTACGAAGACATCAATGAACCCCGGCGCGAATGCTGGGAAGAGGAAGTGCGTTATGAGCATCGCTACGAGCGGCCGAATCGGCGTGACAGCAATGCCGGCAGCGCGATTTTTGGCGGCCTCGTCGGCGGCGTGCTCGGCAACAGCGTCGGCAAAGGCGATGGACGCAAAGCGGCGACCGCGATCGGCGCGGCGCTCGGCGCCATTGCCGGCGACCACTATGCGGACAATCGGCGTGCCGATGCACGCGACTATCAACGCAGCGAGCCGAGGGTTCGCGTCGAACAGCGTTGCCGTGAGATCGACAACTGGAGCCGCAAGCTGACCGGCTTCGATGTGACCTATCGTTATCAGGGCCAGGAATACACGACTTTCATGAGCCGCGACCCTGGCAACAGCGTGCGAGTCAACGTCAACGTCAGCCTGGCCGACCACTGAATCGAGCGGTAATTCGAACGCGGCGGGCGGAACCGCCACGCCGCGTTTGAATCAGAGTCGAGCGCAAGAGTAAAGTGCGCTCCTTTCCGAAAAGGCAGCGTGGGCGCTTCGTCCCGCATCGACTCAATTGATCACTCGCTTCTTACTGCTGGTTCTGACCCTGAACATCGTTTTTGCCAGCGCCAACCTGCACGCTTCGCTGGAATCCGATTACCAACTCGCGCGCGACGCGGTTCAAAAAGGCAAGAGCGCGCAGTTCGCAAAAATCGCGGCCACGTTTCCGGATGACCATCTGCTGACGCCGTATATCCGGTATTGGCAGTTGAAGGCGGAGAAGGTTACCAACAGCGCCGCCGACCGGGCATCCGGCAACAACGCGCAGCTGGCTTTCATTCGGCAATACGCTGATTCGCCACTCTCCAACCGGCTGCGCGCCGAGCTGGCGCGCAAGGATGGCCTGCTGTCCGATTGGCCGACATTCCTCGCCAACTACCCGGAAATTGTCAAACCCGACCAGGAACTGCTTTGCCTGGCGATGCGCGCCCGTCAGGCGACGGGTGATGTCAACCAGAAAACGCAAGCCGACAACGCCGGTATCGCGCTCTGGCGCACGGCGCGCGATCTGCCGTCGAGCTGCGAACCGATCTTCGACAGCCTGGCCGAGCGCGGTCTGTTGTCGCTGGAAGATCGGCTGGCGCGGCTCCGGCTGGCGCTGGATGACGGCAATCTGCGCCTGGCGCGTGAACTCGATGCGCGCCTGCCGGATGACGCACGCATGCTGCCGAATGCGCTGAATCAAGCGAAGAGCGATCCGGCAAGGTTGATCGCGGCGGCCGAGCCGCAGCGTGCACAACGCGAAGCCGCGCTCTATGCGCTGACCCTGATAGCGAAAAATTCGCCGGAAGAAGCCGCCAACCTCTGGCAACAACAGCAGGACAAATATTCCGCCGCTGAACAGGCTTACGGCTGGGGCCAGATCGGCCTGCACGCCGCGCGTCGCCATGACAACCGCGCGATGAGCTGGTTTTCGCGTGCCGGCAGCGTCGGCAGCGAACTTCAAGCCACCTGGAAAGCGCGCGCCGCGTTGCGCGCCGGACAATGGATCGAAGTTTTTCGCAGCATCGAAGCGATGCCGGAAGCGACCCAGAACGAAGCAGTCTGGCGTTACTGGAAGGCACGCTCGCTGAAGGCGATGAACGCCCACTACCCGGCCAACGTGCTGTTTGCCAAGCTGTCACGCGAGATTCATTACTACGGCCTGCTGGCGGAAGAAGAACTGCCGGCAAAGCTGGAGGCGCGCCCCGCCGACTACAAGATCACCCCGAACGATTTGAAGGCTGCTGAGGCCAACATCGGACTCCGGCGCGCGCTTCTGCTGCGCCGGCTCGGCGACCAGGGCAACGCGTTGGAAGAATGGAACTGGGCGTTGCGCGGAACTGGCGCGGCTAGAGGAATGGTATGACCGCGCCATCGCCACCGCCGAAAGAACCCGCGACGAGCATGACTTCGACCTGCGCTACCTCGCCCCCTACCGCGATCTGGCCAGCGCCTATGCGCAGGAAAATGAGCTCGATGAGGCCTGGGTGTTTGGCCTGATGCGTCAGGAGTCGCGCTTCATCGATTACGCGCGTTCCAGTGTCGGCGCCCAGGGCCTGATGCAGATCATGCCGGCCACTGCGAAGTGGATTTCACGCCAGCTCGGCCTCGGCAAGAACGCGCATGCCGGCGTCGGCAAGCCGGAAACCAATATCCGCTTCGGCACCTACT
>JFJP01012679.1_pt1 | contig 13998 bp, 11 predicted proteins | sample 431651 | NCBI WGS metagenome assembly JFJP01 (sample SAMN02602958, study PRJNA72255) | Microbial mat metagenome, whole genome shotgun sequencing project. | biome: fresh water; feature: sink hole; material: water; isolation source: purple microbial (photo- and chemosynthetic) mats found in... | reverse complement strand
GCGCATCCGCCGGGAATACCGCCACACCCGCCGATACGGTCACAGGCGTCTTTTCCCGACGCAGCACCACCGCTTCGCTTCGCACAAGCTCAACGAACTTCCTGGCCAAAAGCGTGGCATCTTCTTTCGTACATTCCGGAAGGACCACACAAAATTCCTCGCCGCCGTAACGGCACAACAAATTACCCGCGCCCGCAAAATGAGCCTTCATCAGACCCGCCATATGTTTTAAGACAAGATCCCCGGCCGTATGCCCGAACTGGTCGTTATAACGTTTAAAATGGTCCAGATCGAGCATGATGAAGGCTACGGTCTTGTCACGGCGCAAATGCCGGGCCAGCTCTTCCTGCAAACGATCGGCAAGATGCCGCCTCAAATACAAACCCGTGAGGCCATCGCGGATCGCGAGATCCTCGACCTTGTCGTAAAGCTGGGCGTTTTCCAGCGCGACGGCCGCCACATCCCCGATGGTCTTCAGGAACCGCAAGTCTTCCTTGTGGAACCGTGCCGGCTCAGGACTGTCCAGCCTGAGGATACCGATAAGCTTCTTGTGGACGATGAGCGGCACACTGAGGACCGAGCGGATCACGCGCACTTCCTCATCCCGGAGCTTGTCCTGGTCAAAACGAAAATCATTGCGCACATCTTCAAGGTACAGCGGCTGAAGATTCTTCATCATCCAACCGTCAAAGAAATCTCCCCGCTTGCTCTTGATGTTGACCGCCCGCTGGTTGCGCTCGGCCGCCGCGATCGCAAGATCCCCGGAAGCGCCATCAAAAAGATACAGGATGATCGTCGCCTCGCCATGCTCAAAAAGCCGTCCCACTTCATGGCAAAGGGTATGCGCAGAATCTTCCTGGGACAGGCACATGCTGAGCTTCTCGACGAGAACTCTAAGCTGCGAATACGCAATGATCTTCTTGCGGAAAGCTGCAATGACCCGGCCTTCTTTCTCAAGATCAGCCTTGAGCACATTAGCCTTCTCAAAGAATTCCTCACGCTGCAGCTTTAATCCGGATTTTTTCATCTTGAGACGACGATAGAACGTGAACAGGAGGAGGATATTAAGAAGAAGCGCTGCCGTTATAAAAGAGAAAAAGGTTGTTTCATACCTGGTGGCGTAAACAAAGAAACCGACAAGGGGCAAAAGGAGGCTGACAACCAGGAACGCGTAGTATTTAAATGATCGTTGTTTCAGTTTCTGGATCAAAGAAGTGCACCTTGCGCATATCGAAGACCACTTCCATGTCACGGTTGACTTCCGGGCGGTTATGCGCCCCGACACGCGCCATGAAATTGTTCTTCCCGGAGTTAAGATACAAATAAACGTCCGAACCCAGGGGCTCCACCACTTCGCATGTCACGCGAACGGTGTTGTCCGCAGAGGCTTCCGAAATGAAGAGCCTGTCATAAATATCCTCGCTGCGAATGCCGAAGACAACATCCCTGCCGGCATAAGGCGCCATGACATCATTCATCTCATCTACCAGTTTAACGCGGAATTTGCCTTCATCAAAATAGTATTTCCGATCCTTCTTGAGGATCGTCCCTTTGAGCAGGTTGATCGGAGGCGTACCGATAAAACTCGCTACGAACTTGTTCGCCGGCTTGTCGTAGATCGTCATCGGTTCGGCGCACTGATGAATGATGCCGTTCTTCATGACCACAATACGGTCGCCCATCGTCATAGCTTCGGTCTGATCATGGGTGACATAAATGAACGTCGTCTGCAGGCGCAGGCGCAGCTTGTGGATCTCGGTGCGCATGGTCACGCGCATCCTCGCGTCAATATTAGAAAGCGGCTCGTCAAAGAGGAAGACCTTGGGCTTACGGACGATCGCGCGGCCGAGGGCCACACGCTGGTGCTCGCCGCCGGAAAGCTGTGCCGGCCGACGGGTCAAATACCTCTGGATATTGAGGATCTCCGCAGCCTCCTGCACCCGTTTCTCGATCTCGGCTTTGGGGTAATGGCGCAGCTTCAAACCGAAAGCCATGTTCTCGAACACGGTCATGTGCGGGTAAAGGGCGTAATTCTGGAACACCATCGCAATATCGCGATCCTTGGCGGGAACATCATTGACCAGGCGGTCACCGATCCAGATCTTGCCGGAAGAGATCTCTTCAAGGCCCGCGATCATCCTCAGGGTCGTTGACTTGCCGCAACCGGAAGGCCCGACCAGGACAACAAACTCCTTGTCCTTGATCTCGAGGCTGATGCTCTCGACAGCTTTCGCGGTTGCGCCTTTATAGAGATCGCGCTCTACACACCAAGAAGGGCTCTTAGCGTGGTTCTGGCCGTGTCCATAATGCCATTTGATTTTGTGGACAGCTTGTCATATTCATTGCTGAAGATCGTATACTGCTCTTCGAACATTTGATCACTGATAGTGTCGTTCTTTTTAGGCGCCTTGATCTCCCGCCACAACAAAGAAAGCATGCGTTCAATGCGCTCTATCTGATCGACACAACTTCTGTAATTCCTGAAGGATTTATTATCCGACAGAGTTCCCAGACGGGACACAGATATGTTGTACTTCCATTTCGCTTCTTCATAATTCCAGCATTTAACGAGAAAATTCAGGGTCTGTTCATACGCAAAGTTCCTGTTATTGATGATCAGATCACGCAGAACCGATGTTTTGATATTAATGAACTCAGACCTGGGTCTGTTCAACGGAAGGGATCTTATGCTGCGCGAGATCTCCGGGAACCAGTTCGCCAAGAGCGAATAGGTACCGTAAGTATCCACAAGACTTTTTGCGCTGTATTGATCGCCGGTCCTGAAATCACCGATAGCAATATCGGAATGCGTCGTCTCGATGAAAGCCTTGAGATTTTCATAAAACCCGACATCTTCATCAATATAATCGATGTCGCCGGGTATCTGCACGATACGGTCGGCTTCAGGATAATTGTCCAACACGTGCCCCCATCCGGCCAACCAGGTCTGACAGGTATCGACAGACCAGGTCTGCACGACCTCAAGGGTCTTGTAGCGCGCATCCTTGATAAAAGACGCCGCATCTCCCCGGATGACCGTATCCCTGGGCAGGACAACGATCGGTTTAGGATCGATCTCCTTGCAGCGCTCGACCGTCCACCAGAAATACCATTCACACTGCTTATTATTCTCATACCCGAGGTATGGAAAAATAATAACCGGTTTTGAATTGATGCCTTTTTCTGCCAATTTTGCCATAAACGCCAACCTTATGCTTTCCCGCGCCGTGCTTCCAATTGCTTGCGGATCTCGTAAGCTTTGTCTTCAGAAACTTCAAATGTTGCAATGATATAAATGGCCACCAGCGTGGTGACGATCGGAATGCCGACATCGAAGACGCGCATATAAAACAAGGCATGCGGCGTCTGGCCAACACCAAGGGCGATATTAAAACCGGTCCAATTCAGAAGATAACCGCCGATGACCGAAGCCCCCGCCATCCCCAATTTCTGTATCCACCAATAAATCCCGCTGAACATACCTTCCCGGCGGGTCCCGCACTGCAATTCATCATAATCGCAGACATCCGCGACCATGGAAGGAACGATCGTGAAAAGCGAACCAAGGTGGAACGCGAGGAACGGAGCTGCAATGAGAAGCAAATACGGATGCTCCGGATTATAACCCACCCATTTTAATGCATAACCGATGACCGCAAGGGCCATGGTCAGCAAAAATGCTTTTCTCTTGCCGATCTTCGAGGAGATCCATGCCGTCAAAGAAATAGCGCCGAATGCGCACACTGAACTAAGGGTCCCGAAAAGACCGATCAATGTCCCGCCGCTATGCCACATGACATCCATGGCCGAAGTAGCGCCTTCCGGCTGTGAACCGCCATACACATAGAAACAAATAACATAGAACGTGAACGATGACGCGAGCATGAATCCGTTAAAGATCAGGAAGGTCACCGCGCAGAGCTTGACGAACGGACCGCATTTGAAAGCCGTCGCGCAATTATGTAAAAGGTCTTTAATAACATTGCCGTAACCTTTTTTCTTCTCGGGTTTCGGCAAATTACCGTAGATCTCTTTATTGAAGATAGCCGGCAGAATGCCGCCCACCAGGATCATGGCGCCTACAACAATGGCCAGGGTCCGCGCTCCTGCGACCAGATCCGGGAAATACGCCTTGTTGCTCATGACCGAGAAGAACCAGGGCGCGATCATCCACACAGGCTGGGCAAAAAAGCTGGCAAAGGCCTGCAGGCGTGTCCGCTCATGATAATCAGGGGTCATTTCATAACCCAGCGCGATCCAGGGAATGGAATAGCACGCGAACGCGATCACAAAAAGGATCTGGATTGCAAGGACATAGCCAAAATAGAAAAATTCGCTGTGCCCCTTATAAAGCTGGAACATCAAAGCGAGAAGGATCCCCGAAGCCAATGCCCCGAAAAATATCCACGGCCTGCGGCGCCCGTACTTGGTACGGGTATTATCTGACGTATAGCCAATGAGAGGATCTGAGAAAGCATCAATGAAACGCGGGATCGCGCCGATCCAGCCGACCAAAGCAGGATTCACGCCGAGCCCTACGTTCAGGACCGTGATGAGCTGACCGATCGCCGCGGCCTGGAACTGATTTACAAAAGACCCGACGCCATATACGACCTTCTGGGGGAAAGGGATGCGGTCTGCAGGGGCCGTAACATGATGGTGGATTGCCTGATCCTTTGACATTCACTACCTCCGTTTTGGTCTTCACATTAAAAGAACGATCCTAGATCCGGACCTGCCGAAAACTCCAAGGCAGCCTTATTCCCGGTCCCTTTTGCCCGGCTGAGCAAAATCAAGGATCTTGGCCAGTGTTCCCTTCATCTCCCTGCGCACAACGATCATGTCCAGAAGCCCGTGGGCCAGCATGAACTCTGATGTCTGAAATCCTTTGGGCAGTTATCGCCAACTCCGGCAAAAGACGCCATAATACCGCCCATCGTCGGATCTGTCAGGACAGAGATATAAACACACCCGGCTTTGCCGTGACGCGAAAGCGCAGCGCAGGTCTTGGCCATCTGCATAAGGGAAATGCACCCCTCATACATACGCGCACCGCCGCCGGAACCGGAAACAATAACGATCGGGAGTTTGTTCTGCGTCGCATACTCAACAGCCCGCGTGATCTTCTCGCCCACGACAGAACCCATCGAGCCCATGATGAACTGGGAATCGGTCACAGCCAGGACCATCGGACGCCCGTCCACTTTGCCATGGCCTGTGATCGCAGCATCTTTAAGACCCGTCAGCTTCTGGTCCGCTGCCAGTTTATCCTTGTACGTTTTAACACCCTTGAAATCCAGTGGATCGGCCGAAAGCATATCCGGATCCATTTCCTGAAATGTCCCGGCATCGATCAGAAGTTCAATGCGCTGCCTTGCCGTCAGCGTCAAATGATAACCGCACTTCGGACAGACATTTTGATTAGCCTGGACTTCTTTCGTATAGGAGGGCTGCTGGCAATCCGGACATTTCATCCAGACGCCGTCGGGAATGACCTTCTTCTTCGAAACCCTGACAAATGTGTTGTTACTTTTACCAAAGAGGCTCATGCGTTATCCAGATCGTAGAGTGTGATCCCTGAAAGGGCTTTGGGATAAAAATATGTTGTCTTCGGCGGCATCTTCTCGCCATTGAGCGCGATCAGGCGCAGCTGTTCAATCCGCACGGGATTGAGAATGAACGAGGCCTCAGCTTCACCCTGATCAACCGCCTTGAAACAATCATCCATCTCTTTATTGCAATAGGTAATATCCTCAGACTTGATGCCCAGCTTGTCAAACACAAACGCCTTGAGGATGAGTGAATCGAGCGACCGATAATCCTTGGACCCTTCCTTGATGAACTCATCGATCTGGCTCTTGTTCTTCAGGCGCAGCAAATGAATGCCTTTTTTCGTATACATCCCGAAAGCGTGCTCATTGCGCCCGGCTTTGGCCAGCATGACGACAAGGTCTTCGCGTTTCTTGATCGTATCAATGCGGAACAGATCTTCCAGGAATTTGATGTCTTTGGGGAAATGTTTCACAATGCGGTGGATCGGGAATATCTGCAGATCCTTGGAATCGATATTCGTAAAATACGTCATCACATAATTCCACGACTCCTCACCCGTCGCATCCGGGGTCTTCTCCAGCATCATCTCACGGTAACGCTTGGACACTTCATAACGGTGATGCCCGTCCGCGATAAAAAGATTCTGATTCTCGAAGGTGGCCGCGATCTCGGCGATCAGTTCCGGATCATCGAGGCGCCATGCTGTATTGCGTGTACCGTCATCTTCGGTGACATCAACAAAAGGCTTCAGCGGGGCCACTTTCCTCTGGAAAATACTCTCCACGCGCTTCTGACGATCAGAAAAACAGACAAAGATCGGACTGCAGGCCGCCTTAAGTGATACCCACAATTTAAAGCGGTCTTCTTTGGCGCCGGCATGGGTCTTTTCATGCGGATGAAACGGCTGTAACGCTGACCCGTCACTTTATATTCCTGCTTGGTATAATAAATACAGGGTTTGTCATCCCGGACCAGAACGCTGTCTTTAAGCCATTTCTTGTACGTTTCGCCGGCTTTGGCATAACGGGCATCATCATCCCCGTGTTTGGCGTCCGCTTTCGCGAGCATCACATGAATAAAGTTATAAGGACTGCGCTTCTTGAGATTGATCTCATGTTCAGGAGAAATGACATCATAAGGAGGACAGACGACCTTGTTCATGTCGCCAACTTTGACAGAGTTATAAACAATACCATTAAAAGCTTTTATGACTGACATCCGCTGCAAGTCCTTCCATGATTAATAAGAGGTAAATTTCGGATTTAATAAGTATACAAAAAAATGCGGATTTGACAAGGAAAGGTTTGTGTCCTGTGTCATCCTGAAAAAAGGCGGTATTTGGGCCTTTTTCAGGATGCAAATAGAGACATGCTGGCAGGTTGAATATCCAGGATGACCGGAACAAGGCCATTGATGCGGATCTGTTCCAGATCTTGCTGGCTGATCGGTAAAGGCACTCCCTGGCCATCACGCCTGATCTCCATATCCAGCGCGGCAGAATTCATATCAATACCACCATTGATCAAACCCTGATCTGACTTGCGGCCAAGCTGATCGAATGCCTGCGCCTTATCCTCAGACTTGCCGGCAAAAGCCTTGAGCGCGCGCACCCTGGCCCGGTCTTTCCACAAGCGGATGCGCTGCGATAATTTCAGAATAACCCCACCGGTTCCGATCATCGTAAGAATATAAGGATCCGTGAGGATATTGAAGGCCGGCTTGAAATCCCCCAGCATAACGACACCGGTCACAAAAGACACCGGCACAAAAGCCAGAGACGCTCCGGTCACAAACGTCATCGTATAAAGAAGCGACCAGTCCGTTGCCACATTCCTGACCAAAGCATGCGCGGCCGCGACAGCAATATTCGGCTCATAAGCGTTGAATTTGGCGATCAGTTGATCAGCCACCTGATCCACATCTTCCTGTGCAAAACCCATCCCTGCCAATGCCGTGACCACATCTTCTTTCTTGATATCCTTAACCGGATTTTCCAGCACAAAGCGAAGCGCTTTGGCCGGAGATTCTTTCATGCCCAGAGCTCTGGCAATACGCCAGGGCATAACCTCCTCATTCTGCATGGCGGCAATGCGCTTTTTGATCTCCTTGACCTGAAAATCAATACCCATCTGACTATGATCAACCCTGCCTTGCGCATCCATCCGACCCGTAAAAGCTTTCAATGTCCTGCGAAAGGCGTATTGCCGCCACCATTTAACAGCCTGCGACAAAGCTGCACTGCCAGTCCCGAGCACGTAAAACTTTACACTGACACCAGCTCCGATCACGTTCAATGCTGCATCAGGACCATACTTGAGCCCAGCCCCCAAACCAACACCCAGCGGCGCAAAAACAAGGACGGCTCCCAGGATCAGGGAAACCCAGGAAACAATGGGACGGGAGGACATCCTTTCGATGAGGATCTGCGTTGCTGCCAACGCCACAGCAGAAGGATATTGTCCCTCAAACTGTGCGATAAGTTGATTGGCCGCATAATGAGCTGAGGCAAGATCAAGGCCCAGGAAATTTAACTGAAGGGCAATATCCTCGGGAGAGAGCACGTGATCGTCCCTGCCCGCGGCACGTACGGATGCCATGGCCCTGTGCGCAGAAATAAAATTTTCTTCGAACAAAGGAAGGGCCTGGGCCACTTCCCACGGCTCTTTCTCATAATTGCGCAGATCTTCAATATCCATCTTTATCTTTTGAATTTCTTTCAGGATCGCGCTCTGGGCCTCATCACGGCTACGGGCCCGGTCATTGTATTCTTTCTGGAAAGCAAGGATCCCATCAAGGGCCCTGGATGAGGATGCTGCCATCGGGACATACGCCTCTCCTGTCTGAGCCTTGTAGCGTTCAAGGGTAGCCGTCATTTCCCTGAAGAAGATATCCACGTCAGACTTCTCCAAATGCGTGGACCGCATCACAAGGATCGGCATGGCCAACCTCAGGATCTTGTCATAAGCCTTGTCGATCTTTTGATAAGCTGCCTGCAACTTTTCAGGTGAATCCGCCAAGGAGATCAGCGTGAGCATGTCCTGGGCATTATAAAGAATATCGCATAACTTGATGAGCTGAACCCCTCGGATAAAAACATCATCATAAGCCGGCATCCCCGGACGATCATAGAAATCCCTGGGATTGATCATGACTTCGAAATATTTCGCTAAAAGCTCATCGGACGTTCCCTGATTTCTTTCATCTGGTGTCAGTTTGCTCAACATCCTGACCATCAAAAGGACCTGATTGAATCTGCCTAATTTTTCCTGGCCCTCAGGCGTCTGATCCTGCAGGAGCACATTTCTGGCAAAATTACGGAACTGTTCAAAGAACTCGTTTTGATCTTCACGCACATCATGAAGCAGTGCAGCAACAACGAACAATACCGGCGAACGCAGAAACGGCTCGCTATCACCAAACAATTGAATAGCAAGTTCTGCAACCCCTAAAGGATGGGTTGCATAAGGCGTTCCCTGTGCCCTTTTTTGTTCACGGTGTGCATAAAAAACAGTCAGCGCGGTTTTCCTGATGCGGGCCTCATCTTTGGGCGTCAGGGCTGTTTTACTCTTGATCAAAGTCACCAGATCCCCGACCCTTTGCTGCAAGCCGGCGATCATCTCCGTATCCAGTTGATCTTCAACCACACGGGTAATCACATCCTGAAGCGTGACTGCCGCTGAACGGATCTGCTTGAGATCTTCCTCGACCATATCGTCGCTCAACTGCTGTGACGGCATGACCACAGGACGAAGGAAACGCTGTGTGCTGAAATTATCATCGAACTGGGTGGAGAGCCATGTCGCATGGGCCATGCGCGCAAGCATCCGTTCATCCGCTTTAGACAACCGGTTTTGAACCACATCCTGGGCCACTTCTCTCAATCTTCTGCCATCGCGCTCGGCGATCAATGCAACCCCCTCAAGCGTCGCGAAGACCCCGGCCATATTGCGGTAGATCTGTTTGGCATTCTTCTCCATCGTCCACGGGGAAGGGTCGACAACGTATCCATGCCCGCGGTTATACGCATCATCCTGGCGTTTGGCAATATCCGGATATAAACCTGTATTCTTAAGCAGATCATTACGCACTATTTCCATTTCAATGATCCTGGGCAGATCTGTGTCGGATAGATCCTGATTCATCGCATGATCCGCAACAGCATTCATCATCCTCATATTCGTGCGTCTGTTCCAATACCTGACCAATGCACCAATGCCCATCAAGGCGACACTGCCAGCATAAAATTTCAAGGATGTTGCGGTTCCCAGCAACTCTAGAGCATAGTCCAGATTACCTGCGGCAACATGCACGATGCTGGCCGTAAACGGGAGGGCCATGGAAAGGATCCCTAAATAAAAAACTGTGTAATAAACATACAGCCTGTTATTGACGACCAGAAGGTTCGCCGCAGATACCGCCACTTGCTCCGGATACTCGTCACTGAAAAGCTCTACCAGCTTTGTTTGTACGACGGGGACATCCTTACCGGGGATGCCCATTTCTTCCAGCGTGCTCGAAAGCTCTTCTTTACCTGCAGGCGACACCGTTGGACCTTCCCTCAACTGGCGCAAAGCCTCTTCAGCAGAGGAGATCTTCTTCTCCACCATGAATTCCAGTGCAGAAGCCGTCTGAATAGAATCGTGTGTCATTTCCCATAAAGGCCGGATATAAGACTTCAGCGATTCAACATGACGACGGATCGCCCGCGGCAAAGCGGTCTTTCGCGCAACTGACGCATCCTTCAGCACCGCCGGAACACGATCCATCTTCTCAATATTAGCTGCAAAATCAACCGATGCCTGACTGTCATCCGCATTACGGATCACACCCTTATCCGTATACCTATTCTCCGTTCCACCCGAGAAATACTTGCGCGTAACGGCTTCATTGGAGAGAGGATCAACCTCCTCACGGATCATATTAAAGACACCCTGTTTGAACGCCTGCACATACTGCTCATAGATTTGCTGATTATTCGCAGGATCCTGGTCGACACCATTGACCTTGCCGCTATCAGCATAAACCTTACCCAGGATGCTTTCCTTGAGCGCACGCTTGTACCATGTTGCCAGAAGCATACTGCTATAGATCTGACGCAGCGGCGCAAAACTGGCGCCTTGGTTAACCTCTTTTTCGATCTCGGGAATAATGACCTGACGCATGATCTGCTTGGATATTTCGGAAGTAGCATCGGAGGTCGTCGAAGAGCTAGCGCCCTCGGTCGCTTGCACAGGCAGGGCTAGTTCGCTTGGCAACGTGCTGGGGGACACGTAGCCCTGCGGGGCAACATGTCCCCCGGTGGGCATACGGTTGTTCTCCATGGCTAAATAATCACTCTCAACCTGTACCTTTAAATGATTTTCCAGAACATAGACGGACGCGCCCTTTTCATAAATGACGGCTTTGTCGGGGGTGATCCACACCTTGTTGAACGTGTCTGTCGGGATATCCGTTGTGCCGAATTGCTCGTACGTACGGGCATAAACCTCAGCCCAGAATTTTTTGCCCAGGTCCGTATCCGGATCAGTCAATGAAGCGGAAAGCTGTTTGAGAAGATAATCCTGCGCCAGAAGATCCCGGCCCATTTCGGTCCTGCCAAAACCATCAGGAATGATGCGCCCCTCTTCATAGGGTGAAAGGTTAACCCACTGGTCCATATCAGGAACTGCCAGAGCGGCAAGAAAATATTTGATCAGCTGGGGATATTCCGCCTTTTTCTGCTCATCGGTAAGATCCTTATCCCCACGATGCACAATGAAGTCAAACTTGAAAGGATCCATGACATCCATGGTCATGCCCTTCAAATGGGCGGGAACATATGCCGCAGTCAACGTCACAGGAGCGCCAGGCTGGGACATAAGTCCAACAGCTGTAAGTGCTTGTGCAAAACCTTGAGGAGGGTTCACACACCCGGCCAGAAATGCCGCAAGCACAAGATATGAAATGACCTTTTTCATAGGGCGGCCTCCTTTAGGCCAATCCATTAAAGCAAATTTGGGTCACACAAATACCACCAACAGTAAAGATGCCATATATATTAAGGAAAAACAAGGGGAGGGTCCTTCACAAAAAGAAGGAAATGATCAGACAAGATCAGATTTAAAACAAAAACCCGGCTTCAACAGGATTTGCCGGCATGCGGACAGGAGGCCGCACAAGAGGGCTTGGCATCAGGCTTTGGATCAGCCTTAGGGGCGTCTTTTTTCTTATAATCTGTTTCATAAAAACCCGTGCCTTTGAAAATAACGCCACTACCCGTTCCGATCAAACGGTGTAGCTTGGTCTTTTTGCATGCCGGGCATTTTGTGAGCTTGGGTTCGGTCATGGTCTGAAGCGTTTCAAACGCATGACCGCAGGCGCCGCATTCATATTCGTATGTTGGCATATGGGATCCTATTTATTAGGGCGGACACATAGGTCCGCCCCTACACACGCAGGGATTATTTGAATACTTTTTTAATCTTATCTTTAAACGATCCACCGGTGTCTTCACCGCTGGCTTTGGCAAAATCTTCGAGAAGCTTACGCTGTTCCACGGAAAGCTTCTTGGGCACATCGATCATGACGCGCACATAAAGGTCGCCGAAACTCGCACTGTCGTGCACATCCGGCATCCCTTTACCTTTGACGCGAAACACTTTTCCGCTCTCGGTACCCGCCGGAAGCTTCATGGTCACATGTTCACTGAATGTCGGCACATTGATCTCGCCACCCAGTGTCGCTTTCACAAAGCTGACCAGAAGGTCCATTTCCAGATCATTCTTGACCCGGCGGTACTGCGGATGATCCTTCACACGGATATAAAGATAAAGATCGCCTGAACCTCCAGGGCCAACCTCACCCTCGCCCCGCACGCGCATCTGGGAATCATTATCCAGGCCCGGCGGGAACGTCACATCGATATTGCGCACCACGCGATTATGACCGTTGCCATGACAGGCCGGACATGTTTCCTTGATGACACGCCCCTGGCCGCGGCACGCCGGGCACGTCTGTGCCATACGGAAATAACCGCTGTTGATCATGACCTGGCCGCGCCCGCCGCACGTCTGGCAGTCCGCCATGGCCGTACCGCCCTTGGCACCCGAACCGCTGCAATCACGGCATACTTCATTGCGCGGGACCTTGACAGATTTCTTAAGGCCGGTAAAAGCCTCTTCAAGTGTCAGTTCAACTTCATACTGGATATCACGGCCGCGCGCAGGACCGCGTGAACGCCGCCCACCGCCACCGAAAGAACCTCCGAAAAACTGGCCGAGAAGGTCGTCCAATCCGCCACCTTCACCAAAAACACTCGAAAAATCCGCACCGCGAAAAATATCTTCCGATGTGTAATTCTGATCAATGCCGGAATGACCGTATTGATCATAGGTCTGACGTTTCTGGGCATCAGAAAGGACGCCGTAAGCCTCGGAGATCTCCTTGAATTTCTCCTCCGCCGCTTTCTTTTCTTTCTCTTCCACGCGATCAGGATGATAGCGCATCGCCAGCTGGCGGTACACCTTCTTGATCTCGGCCGCGTCAGCGTTCTTTTTTACACCCAGAATTTCGTAATAGTCTTTTTTCATGTATACCTTATACGGGCACGTAGTGACCACAGATGAGGGCCGCCATGGCCACAGATGAGGGCACGCCATGGCGTGCCCCTACGCATTACTAAATTAAAGGGGCGGGTTACAAACCCGCCCCTGCATGCACAGCTTACTTATCGTCGTTCACTTTAAAGTCGGCGTCGATCACATCATCGCCGCCGGGCTTCTTGTCCTCTTTCTGTTCGGAAGCAGACCCCATATCCGGACCCTGCTGAGCGCCTTCGGCTCCCGGAGCACCCTGCTGGGCCTGGGTCGCCTTGTACATTTCCTCGGCGAGTTTATGACTGGCCTTGGTCAGGCTTTCCATGCTGGCCTTGATGCGGTCAGCCGCCTTATCCGTGATCGCCTGCTTGAGTTCCTCAATGCCCTTGAGAATGGCATCGCGATCCGCCTGCGGGACCTTGTCGCCGTAATCCTTGACCGCTTTCTCCGTCGAATAAAGGAGCGTATTGGCCTGATTGAGCAGCTCAGCCTCTTCCTTGCGCTTCTCATCCTCGGCCGCGTACTTCTCGGCATCCTTGACCATCTGTTCGATCTCGGCTTCCGACAACTTCTTCGGGGACGTGATCTGGATCGACTGCTCTTTGCCCGTCGCCTTATCTTTCGCATGCACATGCACAATGCCGTTGACGTCAATATCAAACGTGACCTCGATCTGCGGAATGCCGCGCGGAGCAGGCGGAATGCCGACAAGATCGAATTTCCCGAGTTCCGTATTATCATTGGCCATCTTGCGCTCACCCTGAAGAACGCGGATCGTGACCGCCGGCTGATTGTCTGCTGCCGTCGAGAACACCTGGCTCTTTTTGGTCGGGATGGTCGTATTGCGCTCAATGATCTTGGTGAACACTTC
>JFJP01039265.1_pt1 | contig 13999 bp, 8 predicted proteins | sample 431651 | NCBI WGS metagenome assembly JFJP01 (sample SAMN02602958, study PRJNA72255) | Microbial mat metagenome, whole genome shotgun sequencing project. | biome: fresh water; feature: sink hole; material: water; isolation source: purple microbial (photo- and chemosynthetic) mats found in... | reverse complement strand
AAGAAACGGATACCCGAAATGTGGAAGTTTATAGCAGATTGGTAAATGAGGCCACAAAATATGGAATTCCTGTTGTTGGTGAATATTTCCCAACACACTGCAACACTATTTCAAAAGAAAAGCTGCATGAACAAGTTTTTAAAAGTTGTTGCATTCTTAGTGAGATAGGTTGCGATATGATAAAAACTTTTATACTTACGATTTTAAAAAAGTTACCGAGAGCTGTCCGATTCCAATTTTTGGTTTAGGCACTGAGAAAACTCCAAAACAGATTCAAGCACTTGAATTGGCCGCTGAAGAAATACAGAATGGAGCTAAAGGAGTAGTCTTTGGTCGAAATGCTATTCAGGTTAAAGATCCATTTTCTTTTCAGAATGCTCTGTGCGATGTTGCAAAAAAAAAAGGTAAAAGTCCGGGTGATGCTTTATCTGAATATGGGCTAATTGATAGACATAAAAAAATATGAACAAGAAAGATCTTGAATATACTATTGGCATTGATGTTGGGACTACCTTCAATTAAGGGCGTCTTGTTAGATGCGCTCAGTAACCTAGCTTCATCGGCTTCTAAAGAATATATTCTGATAAGTATATAAGGTTATACAATTCATTAGAAGAATTTTGGATTTAATACGAAAAAATGTAACTCCTAACAGGGATAAAAGTTAGAGTTCTATAAAATAAATCTTGTCTACTATCACAAATAATTCTAAGTTACTACTAAAGTCAAACTAATTAAACTACTTAAGCCTATGAAATAATAAAAACCATAAAAATTCTTCGATCTGCAATTTTAAATTTATTCTGTGGAGTCTCTTGAAAAAAATCCGCAGTGGTTAATAAAAAATTAAAACTTTCAAATTTATGAAAAAAACTAATTCTTTTTCATGCTATCTCCAAAACAATAAAAGGAGATATAAACTACTTGCCTTAAAACTTACGCTAGTAAGCTTTTTGTTATTTACACTTCAGGTTTCGGCGAGTGTAAATTCCCAAGCAAAATTATTTGACCTTACATTACAAAATGTAAGTGTTAAAGAAGTTTTTAAAACCATTGAAACGCAGAGCGAATTCCAGTTCTTTTATAACGACGAACTAAGCGATGTTAACCGTCTGGTGAGTGTTGATCTGAAGAATCAAAAAGTTGAAGAAATACTAACTCAACTTTTCGATAAAACCCGTGTAACCTACAAAGTGCTGGACAATAATTTAATTGTTATTACTCCTACTGGTTTAATGGCCCAGAATCAAAAAGTCTCTGGAACCATCACCGATGGAATCTCTGGCGAACCCTTACCAGGAGTGAATGTTTCCTTAGAAGGAACAACATTGGGCACCATAACAGATGTTTCAGGAAAATATACGTTAGATGTACCTTCAACTTCTGCTGTGCTCCTTTTTTCGTTTGTAGGGTATAATACCGAACGGGTCGAAATAGCAGGCAGAACAGTTGTGGATTTTAACCTTATCCCCGATATTAAAAATTTGAAAGAAGTTGTGGTTATAGGTTACGGAACTTCAACAAAAGCAACAGTAACAGGCTCAATCAGCACACTTGAAGGGAATGAGTTACAATCAGTTCCAACGATCAATGTAACCAATTCATTGGCTGGTAAATTACCCGGATTGGTCGTGGTGAACCGTTCAGGAGAACCTGGATATGATGGAGCCACATTACAGATCAGGGGATCAAATACGCTCGGCGATAATTCTCCTTTGGTCGTCGTTGATGGTATCTCAAATAGAAGTCTGAGTGGTATAAATTCGGTTGATATTGAAAGTATTACCATATTAAAAGACGCTTCTGCCGCTATTTATGGGGCGCAGGCAGCTAACGGTGTTATTTTGGTTACCACCAAACGTGGTAAAGAAGGAACCCCTAAAATATCTTTTTCCCTGAATCAAGGATGGAGTACTCCTACCGTTCTGCCTAAAATGGCCGATGCAGCAACCTATGCACAGATGGTTAATGAGGTCAATTTATATCGAAATCGACCTGCAAAATACTCTCCCGATGAAATTCAGAAATACAAAGATGGTTCCGATCCCTGGGGATATCCAAATACCGACTGGTTTTCGGAAACCTATAAAACCTTGTCGAAACAAAATAATTTGTCTTTTACATTATCAGGAGGAACCGAAAAGTTAAAATATTTCTTTTCTGCGGGTTATAAATACCAGGATGGCAACTATAAAAAAAGTGCCACCAATTATTCTCAGGCCGATTTCCGAAGTAATATTGACGGAAAAATTTCCAAGAATATAAAACTGAACATAGACTTGTCCGGGCGACAGGAAAACAGGAACTATCCAACCCGAAGTGCGAATACCATATTCGGGTCTGCCATGAAGTCCTATCCAACCATGCCTGCCTATTGGCCCAACGGATTGCCAGGGCCTGATATTGAACGTGGCGAAAACCCTGTTGTTATGGCCACCAGTGATACCGGATATGATAAGGACATACGTTATATCATGGAGAGTAATATCAAATTAGATGTTACTATTCCCTGGGTGAAAGGACTTAGCGTAACCGGAAATGCTTCCTTAGATAAAAGTCTACAGAACCAGAAATTATGGGAAACACCATGGACCCTATATTCCTGGGATCGGCAAACCTACGATGAAAATAATATTCCTGTGCTTGTTGCCGGTTTAAGAGGACTTCCCGAACCCAGACTTAGACAAAGCATGGCAGACGGACACCGCACTACTTTGAATGGCTTATTAAATTATGAACGCAGTTTTGATGCGGTTCATAATTTTAAATTTTTGGCAGGAGTTGAGCGAATTAAAGGTTCGTCGATGAATTTCTGGGCATCGCGCAGGTATTACATGAGCACAGTTTCTCAGGAGTTATTCGCAGGTGGCGATTTGGAGAAAGATAATAACGGATCATCAGGCACTAGCGCCCGGTTAAATTATTTTGGCCGTGTAAATTACAATTACAAGCAAAAGTATATGGCTGAATTTGTATGGAGATACGATGGTTCATATATATTTCCAGCCGATAGCCGGTTTGGGTTTTTTCCTGGAGTTTCTTTAGGTTGGCGAGCTTCAGAAGAAGATTTCTGGAAAGAAAATCTAAGCGCAATTAATTATTTCAAAGTGCGCGGATCATGGGGCCAAACAGGTAACGACCGCATCGAACCCTATCAGTACCTTTCAAGTTATGGATTTGGCCACTCTTATATTTTCAATCAAAATGTTGAAAATAAAAGTTTGGATGAACTCCGGATTCCCAATGAGAATGTTACCTGGGAAGTGGCCAATCAAACCAATATTGGCTTTGATGCACTTTTGCTGAACGACAAATTGTCTTTCTCTTTCGATTACTTCTATAACCTTCGAACCAATATTTTGTGGTGGCGAAATGCTTCAGTACCTGCAACTACCGGCTTGGAATTGCCTCGTGAGAATATTGGCGAAGTATTGAACAAGGGATTCGAATTTGATTTGGGTTACAGTAATAAAACAGGTGACTTTAGCTACAATGTATCTGTCAATGGAGCATTTCAGAAAAACGAGATTAAATTCTGGGACGAAACTCCGGGAGTTCCTGAATATCAGCAATCAACCGGTCGGCCAATGAATGCCAATTTGTTCTATCAGGCCATCGGAATTTTTAAAGATCAGGCTGCTGTAGATGCCTACCCTCATTGGGATAATGCACGACCAGGCGATATCATCTTTGAAGATGTGAACAAGGATGAATTAATTGATGCACGAGATCAGGTTAGAAGCGAAAAAACTGATATGCCGACATTTACCGGAGGCTTGAATATTAACTTGTCGTATAAAAATTTTTATACCACCATTCTTTTCCAGGGCGCAATGGGGGCAGTTCAATTCCATTATAGTAATTCAGGCTTGTTTGGAAATTATATTCAGGAAGATGCTGATGGCCGTTGGACACCTGATAACATTAATGCCTCAAAACCAAGAGCCTGGAATTTTACCGAAGAATATTGGATGACGGGCTATAATGCAAATAATACGTATTGGCTTAGGAGTTCTGATTATTTGAGACTTAAGAATTTAGAAATTGGATACAATGTTCCGTCTACCTTTAATAGCAAATTGGGAATAAAAGCATTAAAAGTCTATTTCAGCGGAACAAACTTACTCACCTTCGATAATCTGGAGAACTACGATCCTGAGATGAACAATTTCGAAGGATACCCTCCTCTTAAGGTATTTAATTTAGGTTTTTCTTTAACCTTTTAACAACTGAAAAAAATGAAAAAAATATTTATTTCTAAAGTATTCCTGATTAGTATATTGAGTCTATTTTTAATGGTTTCGTGCAATCAGGACTTTCTCGATCAAAAACCAACCGATGAATTATCTGAACTGGATGTTTTTCAGGATCCGACATTGATAGAAAGTTATATCAATGGTGTATATGGCAGTGTGAGACACCCGTTTGTAGGTTCGAATGGGGTAATGAAAGGTGAGTTTGTTGATGAAGCTCATGATATGTGGTACGGTTTTCTTGAATTTAACAACTCCTTACAAACTTCAGATGATCTTCAGGGTTGGAGATATGAAGATTGGGCAAGTAATTACAGGAGCATCCGGAAATGTAATGTGTTTTTTGAAAAGGTTGATCAGGGGAAATTTAATGACGTACTGATTGATGGTAAAACACTAAAAGACCGGCTTACCGGTGAAGCACATTTTTTAAGGGCCTTCTTATATACTCAGTTGGTAAATTTGTATGGTGGAGTTCCAATTATTAAAACCACTTATGGACTAACCGACGATTTTAAAATTGCCCGGAATACATATTCGGATTGTATCAAATTCATTGTGGAAGAATGTGATTTGGCTGCCGGTTTGCTACCGCTTGACAACACCGGAGGAAATTATGGCCGTGCAACTAAAGGAGCTGCACTTGCTCTTAAATCACAGGTTTTAATCTATGCTGCCAGCGAACTGCACAACAATAATCCAAAATTTTCAGGTTTTGCAAATCCTGCACTGTTGGGTTATACCAGCGGTACAGCACAGGAGCGTTGGACTGCTGCTAAAAATGCAACAAAGGCAGTGATGGATTTGAATTTATACAGTTTATATAAGCCCGAACCTGCAACGGGTGCTGAGGCTACTCAAAACTTTATCGACCTGTTTATTGCAGATAGAACGACAGAAGATATTTACGTGAAGTTCTTTATTCCTAAGGAAGGAGGAACTTCTTTCTGGGATGATAATTACGGGAATAACCTGGCGCTGGTTTCTGGCCCCAATGGTTTTCATTTATGGGGACAGAATGCACCTTCGGGCAATGCTGTTGACGCTTATGAAATGACTGATGGAAGCAAGTTTAGCTGGGCCAACCCTGCCCAAGCTGCTTTGCCTTATGAGAACCGCGACCCCCGGTTTTATTCTTCAGTTTTTTACGAAGGCGTTAAATGGCGGCCTCGCCCTCCGGATGTAGCCATTATGGATCCAGTTGGTGTCATTCAGGTTGGCACATGGGAAACCTGGGACAATGCAACAAATTCAATGGTTGAAGTACCCGGACTTGACACCCGAAATAGTCCGATTGAGGGTTTCAATGGAGGTTATATGGGCTACTATCTCCGGAAATTTATAGATCCTTCGGTCGACGGGCAGTTTTCAGGGATGAAAGTCCCCTGGCGTTACTTCAGGTATACCGAAATCCTGCTCAATTATGCAGAAGCATGTATTGAACTGGGACAGGATGCCGAAGCCCGTACCTATATCAATATGATCCGGAAAAGGGCTGCAATGCCCGTAATTACTGAATCGGGAGCAGCGCTTCGCGATCGTTACCGTCAGGAACGACGTATTGAACTTTACATGGAGGATAAAAGGTTTTATGATGTCCGCCGTTGGGTTCTGGGGCCAGAAACATATATTGATTTAACTGCAGTGGATGTTCGCTATAAACTCAACCCGGACAATACGACTGCCACTGTTCCGACCATTACACCTAAAGTGCATCAAACCCGTAAATGGGATGATAAGTCATATTTCTTCCCAATCATGAGGGATGAGATGAATAAGAATGACATGCTGGTTCAAAACCCGGGTTATTAGTTTTGTCCTATTTTAACTGAAAACAATGAAGGATGTCTGGAGCTTAACCAATAGACAGCCTTCATTATAAAACCCATTCCAAACTCTAAATCAAATTATACTTGAAATTTTAAAGATGAAAACACGCGGGTTATTACAAAAAGTATTACTAACGATGACAGTTATTTTAGCTGTTCACTTAATTTGCTTTTCGCAAAATCAGGAAAATCCTCTAAAAAAAGAGGTCAAGTTGAATTTTTCAAAATCAAGCTTGAAAGTGGATGGTTTTGGAGTAAATATTACTCCTGCCCAATGGAACAATGGAAAGCTAAAACCTGCCATCGATATGCTGGTGGACGATCTGGGCGCAACACTATTCAGGTTTGACTGCACCGGTCTGGCCAATTGGCTGGATCCGGGAAAACGGCAATCCAACGGAACCTGGACTGAATCTTACCTTGATAGTGCTTATAAATCAAAGGTTTTTCTTGATGCATGGGGAACATTCCGTTATCTGAACAAAAAAGGTATCGAACCCATTTTTAATGTCAGCGGTCGGATTCATCCCGGATTAGGAAAATCCAGAGAACCGAACACATTGGCTGATTTTGACGGATATGCAGAAATGGTTATTACCATGTTATTATGGGCAAGGGAAAAAGAAGGGTTAAAATTCAGTCTTCTGGCACCTTTTAACGAAACTGATCTTGGATTTCCTGAAGGACCAAAAATAGATGGAAACAATATGCTTATTGCTACTCGTTCAATACTGAAAAAGCTTGATGCTCATGGCTTGGCTGATATTAATATAATTGCTGTTGATGATGCAGGTCCGAAGTTAGATAAGCTGGAAGCCGTACTTTCAGATTCTTCATATGTGAATCGTATTCATGCCTTTGGGTCACATACCTACGGAAATGGCGATATTGGGGAAAACGAAGCATGGTTTGGTGCGATGACCGATTACGCTAAGTTTTCGGATAAAATAAAAAGCAGCCCTTTCAAAAACGCATCAGTCTGGATGACTGAATATGGTGATCTGGATCAAACCGGTGAAATTGAATATGAATTTGCCTGGCGTTCGACTCGCAGGTTAATGAAAAGTTTTCGCGATGGATTCAATGCAGCCCTTGCATGGGATGCATTTGATAACTTCCATGAACACGATACAGCCTGGTGTGTGTATGGGCTGTTGAAGACTGATACCGTAAATTGGAAATACACCCCTAAAAAGCGTTATTTCGCAGCCAAACAGGTCTATAAGTTCGTGAAACCGGGTTGGAAAATGATTGAGGTTGAAACACCGCAACCCAAAGAATTCGATGTTTATAAAACATGGCACGACTCATTCCGTCACATCCGGATACAGGCCTTTGTCTCGCCCGAAGGCAATGATTTTACGGTTGTTATCATGAATGGGATCGAATCAAACATTGATATGACAATTAATCTGGATGACATTAACAATGGCGCATTGTCAAAAAACGTCAAACATTATGTCACAGAAAAAACGATCAATTGTAATTTAGAAGAAAGCACAAAAGTAGAAAACAAAAAAGTTCGGATACTGCTTCCGGCGAATAGTATTTCAACAATTACCACACTTAAATAATTGTCATGATAAAATATCTTTTTTTTGGAATTCTTGGATTGATGCCATTTGTATTGTCCTCGCAAGTACTTTCTTACCAAAGCGAGGGAAAAAACGGGATTGTGGCCGCGAGCGAGAAAGCACCTGTTCAGGCTGGCCTCGACATGCTCAAAATGGGAGGTACTGCGGCCGATGCTGCTGTGGCTGTCATTCTGGCCGAAACAGTGGTGGATTTTCCCCGGTTTAATATTGGCGGCGAGGTCATATTCATGTTTTACGATGCAAAAATGCAAAAAGTGCAAGTACTCTCAGGACTTGGCGAGGCACCCCTTAGCAAAGAGGGCATTGCGTGGTACATGGACAATGGAATTCCCGCAAGCAGCATTAAGGCTGCATTGGTTCCCGCCGTTTTGGATGTATGCGTCAAAGCGCTGCAATTGTATGGTAACCTGAGTTTTGCCCAGACAGTTGCCCCAACACTGAAATTACTTGAAAGCGGGAAAATTGTATCTTCAGCCATTCCGTATTCGTTGTCGGCAGTTTCAGCCGATACCACCTGGTATTCGAGCCTTGCCAAAACCTTCAGGAAATTGGTTGAAGCTGAGCAAAAGTCTTCAGGAAACAGAAAACAAAAACTTCAGGCTGTTGCCGACCGCTTTTACCGGGGCGATATTGCCGATTCGTTGGACGTTTGGTACAAAGCCACCGGTTCGTTCTTCACAAAAGCAGATCTTGCCAACCATGTTACTGAGGTAGAGGATGCAGTAACCGTCGATTACAAAGGTTATTCAGTTTATAAAGCCGACACCTGGACACAGGGCCCGGTGATGCTGCAAGCGCTGCGACTCATTGAAAACTTCGATCTGAAAAGTTCAGGCTATCTCTCACCGCAATACATCCATGTGGTTACCGAAGCTCTAAAACTTTCGCTGGCCGATCGGGATACCTATTATGGTGATCCGTTATTCGTAAAAGTCCCTTTAAAAAATCTGCTCTCCGATGAATATACAAATCTGCGATACCCACTTATTGACCTCCGGAAGGCATCCGATGAGTGCAGGCCCGGCGACCCGGTAAATATGAAAGCGCTATTGGGGAAAGGTGACTATTTGAGAGTTATGGGAGGTACTACGAATTGCAGTGTGATCGACCAATGGGGCAATATGGTTGCTTCTTCGCCCAGCGGATGGGGCAGTGATGCAGGCGCAGGCGGAAGCACCGGCGTTACCCACGGGACAAGGCTTAAAAGTTTTAATACCTTGAAAGGCCATCCCAATTGCATCGAACCGGGCAAACGTCCACGGGTGACGCTTTCGCCAACGATTGTCCTCAAAGATGGGAAACCGGTTATGGCTTTGAGTTGCGAGGGGGGCGATACACAGGATCAAAACCAGCTTAATTTTTTTCTTGCCATCGCCGAATTTGGCATAAAACCGTATGATGCAGTTACCCTTCCACGCTTCAACACCAACCTATACCAAGGCTCTTTTGAACCATCGAGCGACAGGAACAAAGCGTTGCCCGAAAAGCGCACGCTGGCTATCCGCGAGGGTTTAAGTATTGAAGATTGGCTAAGTTTAAAAGAAATGGGTCATTCAGTTGTTCTGGATCAAAACAAAGTATTTATTGGCCATCCGGCGATTATTTATTTTGATCAAAAAACAAAAGTAGCTTATGGTGCAACCGATCCTTCAACAGCCCGTTTTACGGGAGCTTTAAAATAGACTTTTTATTTTCATGAATTTAGTTTCAAAATCAACACTCAATAAAGTAGTTATGGTAACAAATCAGATAAAATCAACATCACCTTCTTTAGACAGACGGAAATTTATCGGCATGGCAGGCCTCGGGGCAACTGCCTTAACACTCTCGTCACGTTTTGCATTTGCCGGAGAGCAGACCAGTACCCGAAAAATTCGCTTAGGTATTGTTGGTGGCGGATTTGGGACCGATTTTTATTTTCACGAACATCCCAACTGTACGGTTGAAGCAGTCAGTGATTTAAGGCAAGACCGGCGCGAGCGGCTAATGAATGTGTATAAATGTGCCAAAAGTTACGAGTCGCTGGAAAAGTTGCTCACCGATCCCAGGATCGAAGCAGTGTTCATCGCAACGCCTGTTCCCGACCATGCCAGGCATGTGATAGACTCACTTAAAGCGGGCAAACATGTGCTGTGTACAGTTCCGGTCGCCATGACCCTCGATGAATGTTCTGCAATCTTACAAACCGTAAAAAGTACTGGCCTAACCTATATGATGGCAGAAACGAGTGTGTTTCGTCAAAATGCCATTCAAGCTAAAAAATGGTACCAGGAAGGTCTTTTTGGTAAAATATTTAGTGCCGAAGCAGAATATTACCATCCCGGCATTTCGAATCTCTGGTTTGACAAAAATCACAAACCGACCTGGAGGCAAGGTCAGCCGCCAATGAATTATCCCACACATGCAACTTCGTTCCTGATCAGTGTGACTGGTGAAAGGTGTACCCATGTTAGCTGCCTTGGGTGGGGCGATGATGATTTTTTACTCAAAAATAATGTCTATAATAATCCGTTTTGGAACGAAACCGCCTTTTTCAAGACCAACCTAAATACGGCTTTCAGGGTTCAGATATTCCGCAAAGGTGCATTGATGGGAACCGAACGAGCCGAATGGCATGGTGACAAAATGAGCTATTATTCAGACGATCAAAACGGGATGGGCGAGATTGTTGTCAAGGCATCTGAAAGGACTGGAAAAGATGAAGGCGGATTTATTGTACAGGAACCCATCAAAGAAGCATTCGTGTCGCCCCGTTGGTGGAAGACCGACATGCTGCCCGAGCCATTACGACACGATAGCGGCCACGATGGATCCCATACCTTCATTACACACGAATTCATTGATTCGTTGGTGAATAGCCGCAAACCTTTGGTTGATATTTATGAGTCGATTGCCTATACAGCCCCTGGAATTGTCGCACATCAATCGGCGCTTAAAGGAGGCGAATACATGGCTATCCCCAGTTTTGACATTTAAAATTGTTGCTGATATCTTGTGTTTGCAAAATTCATTCTTGCATTTTAACTAATTTTTAAATTTAATATCCATGTCTTTAAAATTTCTTTTTGGGTTTTTGTTGATTGTCTCATTCGTTTCAAGTTCAGCTCAATACAAGGTTGATTCCATGTGTGGGGCAAAAGTTATACTCGATAAATCGGGGAAATTGCTTTCGCGTTACAATCCCGAAAACCCGGGCGCGGGCTACGTTAAAGCCGTTCAACTGGCGGTTGATTTCTGGAAAAACTGTCCGAACAGCAAAACCAACAACTTGCCTTTGTACATTACGCATTGTTCGATGTATCGCGATGGGAAGGGCGGTTTTGTTGGATCAACCTGGCCTCACAATCCAATTGTTGTCAACGCGCAAATGGTGCAAAGTATGGCCATCGACTGGCGAAATTTCTCAGGCGATGAATCGATGATTGGAATAACCCGGAAAGCCCTCGATCATCAGTTAAAATACGGAACAACTCCTTCAAATTGGGAATGGGCTTCGGTTCCATATGCAAGTTCCGAAGCGGGAGATATTATTTACGACGGCGCTTCGAAATTCGACACAGCCCAAACTGCTGAAAATATTGGAAGAGGCGATGGCTCGTTTGTGCTTGAAGTAGATAAAATTGGTGAAATGGGAATCGCCTACCTGAAATTTTATCAAATTACCAATGAAAAGAAATACCTTGAAGCGGCTATCCAATGTGCCGATGCGCTTGCAAAACACGTGCGAAAAGGGGTTCACGGAAAGAGCGGAATAGAATGGAAGAAACTGGTTTTGACCTCGCCATGGCCTTTCAGGGTAAAAGCCGAAACGGGCCAAATCACGGAAGAATATACTTCACATGTGGTTGAAAACCTGAGGCTTTTGGAAGAACTTTACCGAATCAAAGAACGCATAAACCTTTCCGGGGAAAAAGCTGAGAAATACCTGAATACTTCAAAATTAGTTTGGTACTGGCTATATTCGTCCGAAAGCCCCATCAAAACATCCATCTGGAAAGGCTATTTCGAAGATATCCGTATCGACGAGATCAACCTGAACCGGGTAAACAACAGTCCCATGGAGTTTGCGCGTTTCCTGTTAAAAAATCCTGCAAACGATCCAAATATTTCCACAACTGTGCCCGGCCTGATCTGGTGGGTGAAAAACACCTTCGCTGAGCCCGGCATGAATGCCATAAACGAACAAACCGGTTGCTACATGCCGATGGGCAGCCACACCTCGCGGTATGCATCGATTTGTGCAATGTGGTACGAATATTCGGGCGATGAATGGTTTAAAGAAGAAGCATTCCGGAATTTTAACCACGCTACGTATATGGCCGAGCCCGATGGCGTAGTACAAACGGGTCATAACTGGGGCGACGAAATTTGGTTTTCGGATGGGTATGTCGATTTTATCCGTCACTTTATGGAAGGATTGGCAGCTGTTCCTGAATGGGTTCCTGCTGGAAACCACTTGCTAAAGTCAAGTTCTGTGATTCAGAAAATTACCTACGAAACGGGTAAAATATCGTTTACAACTTTTGATGACAACTCGGAAGTGGTATTGCGATTAGTTTCGAAACCAAAGTCAGTAACTGTTTCAGGAAAAACATTCAAAGAAATGGTCAATCCTGAAGCTGAGGGCTATGTTTGGAAAGCACTTGACAAAGGTGGAGTTTTGAACCTGAACTATTCGGGTGGAAATGAAGTGGTTGTTTTAAATTGAGATAGAGGAGTTCAGGATTTATACGGTTCCGTTCCGTTGGCCTGATAGCACAAAAATATGAATTATGAAAGAGTTATTGTTCCGGATTTTAAGGGAGGCAGGCCAAGTCCAAAAGGAGAGTTTTAGAAAGACTCATTCGATTGATATAAAGGAGTCGATCAGTAGTGTCGTGACCGAAGTCGATTTGCGCTGCGATCAAATTATTTCGGATGCTATCCGCCGGGAATTTCCCACCCATAACATACTTACCGAAGAAAGTGGGTTAACCGATCATGGGTCCCGATTTACCTGGGTCATTGATCCGTTGGATGGCACTTCGAATTTTGCGGCAGGAATTCCCTGGTTCGGCGTTTTGATTGCTTTTTTTGAAAATGATTTGCCCATTTTGGCTGGTGCATACCTGCCGATGGATGATCTCCTTTACTTTGCCGAATCAGGAAAGGGAGCTTCTTTGAATGGGATAAGCCTGAAAATTGAACATGCAGTTCTTCGGGACTCGTTGGTCGGATTTGCGATTGACTATACCGAAGATGTCGGATTTCTGAATTGTGGGATGAATTTATATCAACTTTTAATTATGAATGCCAGAAATGTTCGATGTACGAATTCACTGGTCGATTTAATGATGGTTGCTGATGGCAGTATGGGCGGCAGCATCAACATGTGTACAAAAATCTGGGATATTGCCGCACCCTGGCTCATCATTCGTGAATCTGGCGGAACTATGAGAGATGTATACAATCAGGAACTGAAATTTGAATTGGGCGAAAAGCACATTCTTCAAAACTATTCGATTATGGCAGGTTTTATACCATTGCTCGATGAAATATCTATTGCCCAAACTAAACGATAAACAGGTAAAACTGCCATTTAGCTCATCACATCTTCCACTTCGTCAGGAGTAATCGGAATGCGGTCACCAATGATTTCGCAACCCGTTTCAGTCACCAGGATATCATCTTCCAGTCGGATTCCGCCAAAATCAAGATATGTTTCCAATTAATAAAATGTCTAATGTTTAGAATTTTATATTTAACATAATGAAAATTATAGATCATTCTGAATTTGGTTAAACTATAGTAATTCAATTAATTGCATTCTTAAGAAAACCGTAATTTATAATACTCAATTACTAGTGATGCGTTAACTTTTGCAAAATTCGCTGAATGTATTGATTTTATGGGCATACAGAGTGGATCTCTATTTTTAGATTTGAAATAAAACATTATTCAATGATAAATAAATTCAATTCAATCATCTGATATTATGCAATTTGATTATTCAAATATTTATGTTTTTCTAGAATTAAACCTTAAACGCATCAGTAGTAATACTCAATCACAAGTTTTTCAGATTTCTGGTCTGAAATTTTTAACCTACGGAATAAAAAATGTAAAATAATTCAAACCTAAAAAGGGTTTTCCCGTAAACGAGGATCAAATATAAAACTGATACATAAAGACATAATCATACATAGTAGTAGTAGTTAGTTAGTAGTTGAAAAGGCGGTTCTGGGAAGCACGGCCTTTTTTGTTTTTAAGTAAGAAGTGCTATCATCCCTTATTTTCATTGATCACCTCACAAATATACAATGTATCTTACTACTTGACAATG
>JFJP01019001.1_pt1 | contig 13999 bp, 8 predicted proteins | sample 431651 | NCBI WGS metagenome assembly JFJP01 (sample SAMN02602958, study PRJNA72255) | Microbial mat metagenome, whole genome shotgun sequencing project. | biome: fresh water; feature: sink hole; material: water; isolation source: purple microbial (photo- and chemosynthetic) mats found in... | reverse complement strand
CGCAGTCCCTGAAACGCAATCTGCAAGACCTTGCGGTACGGTAGAATCACTATTTTCTGCATCTCACTCATACATCCCCGCCCCTAGCTTTTCATTTCCATCGCAATCAATCCCTTGGTCAACAACGTGCGCATGAACTTGGTCACGGCCATTTCCGATTCCGGGAGGCTCACGCGCACCGCCGTGGCGAAGCGCTGCACAATCGATTCAACCGTCTGCCGGCCATCGCAAAGTTCATAAACCCTGCGTCCGTAGGCATCCATCCCGAACGTCCGCTCGCAGGTTTCGGCCCCTCCCATCAGCCGCTGCCAGCGCGGCCGCATATACTTCACGGTCACATACAACTTGCCGTCCTTCTCCTCCTTGCGCACAGCGGGCAGGCAATGCGGATGCCCCGACAGAGCCGTCCGACGCATGGCTTTCTTCTCCTCAACACTTTGGCCACGCCGTCCCGCCATCAACCCATCCTCTCCTCAGCCACATGCTTGTTCATGCGTTCAATCGCCTGTACGCACAGCGTCTCATCCGCCCGGTCGGCAGACTGGTGCTCAACCATCAGGAGTCGGTTTTTTGCACTATCCTGAACCGCCATGGCGCAAGACCAGCGTGGGGCGCACCATCCCAGCGGCATCCCCAGCCGCTTGCAGCCCACCCGACGCACACCGTTCAACAGCGAACCCGACGCATGATTCCACGGGGTGATCGTTACACTGCGCCGCCGCAACCGCCGGTGTTCCTTGAACGGGGAACTTTGCAGCCAGCGTTCAAACGGACGCCGGCCAAGCGCGAGATCGCCGGGATACACCTGACGCAGCAGCAGCGTTTCGCGCAGTCCCCGTGTGAAATTCAGGGCCAGGTCACCGGAATAAAGGTGCTTATGCTCAAGTTCGAATCCGGCGGGCACCTCGAAACTGACATCGTACATGGCCCAGATGCCTGGTGCGTTGATTGCGGTCGTACGCAGGGACGGGAAGACTCCCCCTGTCAGGGTCGTGCGAAGCTTGGATGACAAAACGCCATTGACCGTGACCGCCAGCAACAGACCGGCCGGTTCGGCATACCCGAACCAGTGGGTCGTTTGCTTATCCTCCTCGGTCTGCACGGCCGTCGCCCAGCCGCAGGCGGTAAAGTGATCCTTCGCCGGCGGATTGGCATCCGCCAGCACACCGAGTTTGGTGAGGCGACCCGAGACCCAGTCACTGCCGGCGGCCACCGTCATCGGGCGGGTACGTTCCCACTGGATACTGAACATGGCGCATTCGGTGTCCCCGACAATCATCTGCCCCTTGCGCGAGGTTCCCGAAATCTTGAGGGGCTGCCAGGCTTCCGGCATCTCAAGCCGCCAGCCAGCCCAGGCAAGCAGCACATAGCGGCCCTTTATGCCAGCTTGCCGCCCTCCTGTGTTATGCCCCTGCACGCTCATTCGTTATTAACTCCTGAAAACCAACACCTCAACCCGACTTACAACTTACAACACGGTGGCCGGGGTTGAACCCGGCCCTCCCGAACACCGAACTTACAACACGGTGGCCGGGGTTGAACCCGGCCCTCCCGAACACCGACTTACAACACGGCGGCCGGGGTTGAACCCGGCCCTCCCGAACACCGAACTTACAACACGGCGGCCGGGGTTGAACCCGGCCCTCCCGTGGGGTTTATAGCGGCAATACCACGTTCACGCTCTTGAGCATGAACACCACCCCCAGCGACATCATCGAGACCAGGCCAAGCCCGGCCCCGAAGCCTGCCGCAAAGACGATCCGGTACTGCGGCCACTTGTCGCCAAACCATTTCCGACAGCCATACCGACCGATCATCGCTCCGATAATCGTCGGAATAATCGCATGGGGCAAGGATTGATCCAGACCGCGGATCATGCCATACACCAGGAACACGGGCAGGTTAAAATTCACCAGCAAGGCATAGAGCAGCAGCGCCCCGCCGAAACCTGCCCCGAGATAGTCCAATCGGAAGGCCTCACGGAACGGGCTGGTCGCCGCATCGGGCAGCGTGGAGGTCGCGATCAGCCCCTGCTGGTAGGCGTTCAGCTCCCAGAATTCGTTGGCGTACGGGAACATCTCGCTGGGCACCGGTCCCATCGACCAGATAAACTGGGCAAAGAACAAGGTACTCACGATCATCAGCGGATAGGTAATCGCCTCGGCTTTGATCAGGGAGGAGAACCGGGTACCCGTCAGCTCCATCGTACGGAAATCCAGCACCTGCCCGGCATAATTATGCAAGGGGATCGGCGCATACCAGATGGCTGCCCCCTTGTAGCCCGAGAGCATGAATGAGGCCTCGCGGATGAACGGGATCTGGAACTGCATGCCGACCAGGCCCTCCATACGGGCGGACATGTAGCTGATGAACGGCGTCCATATAAAGCCATAGAACATCAACAGCCACAGCGGGAAGACATCGCCCGCCAGCGGTCCGGACCCGTAGTTCACCAGATAATAGGCCAGGCCGATATAGGTCAGCGTGGATCCCAGATAGATCACCATACCGACCCAGATCGGGATATCGCCGCGCTCGCGCTTACGCTCCAGCAACTTGCTCCAGCGCACCTTCGTTGCGCCTAGATCGTCGGCCTCCTTCTTCCTGGCTTTCAGTTTGGAGTACATGTGGAGAAAGCCGATCACGGCGACGGCGAACATCAATCCCAGGTTGAAACTGAAGTAGAAGTCAAAGACGTTGGCACGCACCACTTCCATGGCATTCAAGCCGGGCTCCCAGCTCATCAGCACCCCGGTATGATGCAGCACCGGATTGATTACCATGGTGAAAACGACGCCGAAAAGACTGCCCATAATGGCCATGAACGGCATGACCATGCCCGTGACAACCAACCCAAGGTCGAACGAGAGCATGATCGGCATAGCCGGCAGGACACCTTCGGTATAGCTGGTCAGGTCCACGAACGGAATGGGGATGATACGCAGGGGTTTCCCGAGGATGGCCGCACTGATGCTAGGCAGGCCGATATAGATCAGGCCGAAGAAGATACCCAATGCACCGCCCATGGCGAAAACCTTGGTCCGCCAGGTTTCGCGCTCATTGGATGAATCGGCCAGGGCGGTCATCCCTGCCGCGCCAACCGGCGCCATCGGGAAGGGAAGCTCCTCGACATCGGCCGTAAGCTTGTACATCACATACCCCAGGCCGAAATGGTCGATCCGAGTCAGCAGCATCATCAATGCCCCGATACCCAGTGGCCAGAGCCACTCGATCATGAAGAAGTTGCGCTGCCCCAGCACGGCCGGATCGGTCGGAACAAACCAGGAGGGCAGGAACTCGGTCAGGCCCATCTTGCGGATTTCCTCGCTCTGTGCAAAGAACTGGCGCCATAGCCCGCACATGTAGAAGAGCACGAAGATCTGTGCCCGTTTAAGCTTCATCAAGGCGCGCCGGGCAATCTCGACATACAGCAGCACGGTCACCCACTTGGCGGCTCCGCCCATGTGCAACCCGGCCACCAGGTTCATGTACACATTGGCCGGTGCCATAACCAGGCCGACAAACAGCCCCATCAGCACGGTACCCCAACTAATCCCCTCATCGAATGTGTCGGGGGGCTTGATCAGGTTCCGGTATTCCTGGAATTCTTTATCTTCTCTCACGCTACCATCCCTATACGGATTGCCTGCACGCGGCAGGGTTCACACCACTAACTCACACCCCCGACGACGCCCGGTTGATATATTCCAAACGACGCCCGGTTGATATATTCCAAAAGGCGCTCGGTACTCAATTTCCGCCAGCCCAGCATCTGCCGCCGCAAATCCGAGAAGAACGGGCGGTTAAGCCGCCACCAGACTTTCGGCGCACCGGATTCGTGATGTAGGCAGACGCTGATGGCGCAGGCACCGTCATCAGCGGCTTCAACCCTCAGGCGCATGGTCTGCCTCACACCCATATCATACGGTTCAAGCCATAGCCGCGCATCCAGACCCGTAGCGGGGGCACCCTTGGCCGGGGCGACAAGTTGGACTTGATCGATATCGAAGGCGCCCAGCACGCCATCGCGATGGGCTTCCAGATAGTCGTGGATAAACGCGATCAGACCGGGTGCCGCCTGGGGACTGACCGTAAAGGGGAGCATATCGCGGATTTCCCCATTGACCGGTTCCGGCACGCGCCAGTCCATCTCGGAGGACGGAGCGGCGATCTTGCCACAAACTGCACCAGCAGCATGGTCTTGATCACGGCCGTCCCGGAATAGTTCAGGGTAATTCCCTCCATCATCCCGAGCCCCGTCAGGAGGGTGGCGGTGCCCTGTCCGGCAATGTACCCGAAGACCGCGCCCATCAAGCCATAGGTGAGCGCCTCGGCCAGGAACAGCGCCCCCACATGGGTCGGCGCCAGCCCCAGACTGGTATAGACGTAGATCTCGCCCCGTCGCTCGCTGACCGAGTTGAGGATGGTCGTAAAGATGATCATGGCGGCAATAATCAGCGGAATCGCGATATTCTTGGGGGGCATCGCGATCAGCGGTGTCGACACCAACACATTCACCCCACCGTCGCGGTTGGTGTAGTAGGCCGGGAACGCAATCGTCTGAGCCAGCCGATCCGCCAACTCGGCCGCCTGGTCGACCGTCTCGCAGGCAATGCCGAAACTGCGCAGCGATCCGCCCAGCCGTCTCGCCACCTCATTCTCCAGCACCATAAGATCATTGGCAGAGATATAGCGACTGGCCTCATTGCCACCGGGCTGCATGGCCGACGACGATCCACTCTCCTGCTCCATCACGTTCTGGGACGTTCGGTCGAGCCAATCCTGTTCCAGCTTGCTGTAATCATACGGCAACAAGCGCTGGCCATCGAGCTGGGTCACGTCCTCCAGGCGGAGCGGATCGTAGACCCCTCGCAACACCAGTTCCTGTCCACGGACAACGACCGTTTCACCCGGCGCAACACCCAGTAGCGTGGCCGTATCGGCCGCCAGGTAGCATCCCCCACCCTTCGCAAAATCTGGCCAGTTGGGCAGGACGCTGTCCACCCCGCTCAATTTGTCCTCGTTGGGCGGCAGTCCCAGGCCGCCATTCAAGGCGACTTGCTTGCCCGATCTCGGATTGATCACGTTCAGTTTCCATGTGATTTCCCCCATGCCGCCATTCAGCCAGACCCGCGCCCCGCAGGCGGGGGCGTGTTCATTGATCAGGTTCTTCAACACATCCACCGAGGTCCATGGCAGGGGGTCGAACGATGTACGGCGCACCAGCACGGAGGGCTCCGCCACCGTGCCGCCATCGATCCGGAAGTCCTTACGGTCCACATAACTACTGGTTGACGAGAAGCACAGCAGGGCAAACGTTACCAGCACGACGGTCGTACCGGTCAGCAAGGTCCGAACCTTGCGCTTGCGCATGTTCGCGATGCCGAGGAACACGGCACTGGCGATCAGGCCGCCCCGGCTCATCTTCGCCGCACTGCCCTCGGCCATGGAACTCTGGAACTCGCGCACCGAGGCCTTGAACCGGGACAGCACCATTCCGATGACCACGATACTCATCGACAGGATCGTGAAGGCCATGACGATCACCAGCGGCTGGGCACTGATCCGGAAGGCCGGATGGAAACTCCAGAGCAGCAACGTCATCACGGTAAAGATCGATAGCGAGGCCATGATCTGGCGTCCGATTCTGGCACTGGCAAAGAGCAGCCGCTCCATGGCCACGCAGAAGGGCACCAGCATCAGCATCAGGAAAATCGCGCCGCGGGCAACATCGAGTCCCATTTCCTTGACGGCCTGGTAGGCACGGATCTCGTTCGACAAGGCCACGACCGACTGCCTTTGCAGGGCGGCACCATCATCGTTGACAACCGCCTCATCCGCCGACTTTAGCGCCGCCTGCGCCACGGTCCGGATCGTGTCGATCTTATCGCTCTTGATACCCGCCGACCGGTAATCGGCCAGACGCCAGTCGTTCAGTGTCGCGAGGTCACGCACCGCCACATGGGCCGGAATCGAAGGCAACACATCATCAATTGCATAGCCCCGCAGGAAGGTCTCCCGTTCGGTAAGCCCCCGTTCGCGACCATCCTTCAGGGCATTCAGCAGCGCCATCCGCACACGGGTCGCCCCGGCCCGCACGATCAACTGCCAACGGATATCGCGATTGACCAGACCCCACATCTGGCCGTTCCGCTCGACCGAGAAATGCGCCTGTTTCGGAGCCCCGCCGCGGACCGTGTCCAGCAACTGTCCTTCCTTGAGCGGCTCCATGAAGCGCGCATCAAAGAACGCCGGCCCATTGAGTTCGCGGCAAGGGAACGTTACCGCCCGCGGCAACTGCTCGCCCGGACGGGAATTGAGACTGAAGGAGGTCGCCAGCCGTACGGAAACCATGGATTCCGTAGTGGACAGCGACTCGACGATGGCACCGTCAGTCGCCAGCTTGAAGGCGGCCATGTTATACCCCTTGAGCCAACCGTCCATCTCAGCGCACAGGATGGGCAGGCGGAAACTGCCGTCATGCCCGGTCAAGGCGAATTCATGACAGCGGATCCCGTCCGTATCCATGCGCGTCTGGGTATTCACCAAGGTCACCAGGAAGCCACGCCGGGGCACCCTCGGAACGGTCTCGCCGGACGAGACATCCACGATGCGCCCCATGCCATGACGCCACTTCCCGCCGAGGTTCTGTTGTGTTTTAACAGGCAGGTTCAAATCGCGGGCGGTCAGTATCCACGAGAGGAAGCGTCGGGTGGCGGGTAGTTGCGGCCCGATCCGTTTCCAGTCCAACCGTTCTGCACGATCCAGCGGGGAATCGGCCAGGAAGCGCGGTGCATCGTCGGTGATCCAGGTCAGGTGCGACAGATCGAAACTGGCAACCGCCGACGTGATTAATGCACGCCTGCCAACATAGCCACGACCGCCACTACGGCCCTCGATAGAATCCATATTGACGGCCGCCCGCTGCGGATCGCCGACCGGCCAGAGTTCGCCGCGCTGCACCGCCCGCTTGAGCGGACGGTCAATGTCGCGGCTGACCGCCTCGATCATATTGTACGGGCATTTCCCGCCCGGACCAACCTGGATACCACAGTCGGAAAGATCCAATCCAACGACCAGAGAACACAGCACGTGCGAAGCCGAGGCGTCGGGCATACCCAAGCCCGTGGCAATCGCCTGGCGCAATTGATCGGTGGTGTCAAAATAAGCAACCCGTTGCTGTTGTTCAGCCAACTGCCCCTGCACCCGTTCCGCCATACGATTCCACACCGACCGAGCCACCGGCAGATCCTCTTCCGCCATCGAGGTTTCGGCACTGAGCACCGCCCCCAGCACCCGGTTGCGCATGCGCAGCGGCGTCACGATATAGGCCAGCAGTTGCACGGCCTTGGCCTTGGCTTCATCAAATTTGCTCCAGGGGCCATCGACCTCCGATTGCCCCGCCTCCGCAGGGCGCTGCCGCTCACTCTCGGCAAAGGCCTGAATGCCCTCGATCTCGGCCCGTTGTGCATCCGTGAACTCATCAACATGATGCTCCAGCAGCCATTGCGACGCATCCGCCAGCGCGGCAATGATGGTCGATCGTGTCACTGGCGTGTTTTCCTTCTCGCCACGTAGCGAGGCCAGGCGCACGTTCCCCTGCAGGGTGCTCAGGCGCAGGATATCGGGACCGATCGCATCCTTGAAAAACCGGCGCAGGTATTTGGCATCCGTCGTGCTGCGCAATCCGACCAGACCGGCATCCGCATCCTTGAACGGGATTAGTTCATCAGCGGCAAGGCGGTAGTCGGCCAGATCCTTTTGCTCCAGCTCACCATAGGCGTAACGCGTCTTCTCACCGGGAATAATCGACATCACCGCGCCCATCTGGCGCATGCCGAGCTGATTGATGTGGTAGGCATCCAGAAAACCGAAAAGCAGCGGGCGGGAGGGCGCTGCCGCCTCCTCGCGCAGAACATTGAGAAGCACCGCACAATCCAGCGCGGCATCGGCCCCCGGCGCCAGGTCCATCACGCGACTCATGGCGTCATACGGGGCCACCAAGGCATAGGGCGTAACGCCAGGGATTCCTTCCGGACGCACCCCCGCATAAAGATTGCGGGCGGTCACGGTCTTCCACTGCGCCCGACTGGTGATCCGGGCCGAGGGAATGCGGTTTTCGCGCAGGGCGGCGGCCAAGGCGGCATCGGCGACATAATAACGGGGCTTATACACCGATTGGCGCGTAGAGACCGGCTCGCCAGGGGTGTTGGATTCCAGGAAGATAACCGCCACCGCCCCGAGATCAAACACGCGGTGGTATCGTTCCTGTGCCCGCATTTCCATCACCGCGATGCTTCCCTTCAGCCGCTGCGCAGGCAACTGGTCATACGCGGCATCCCCGACATAGACCAGGCTGCCTTGGATGCCCGCTGCCGGTGTGGTGTTCAATCGGGCAACATCCGGCCAGAGCGGCAGGATCGCATGCGGTCCGGGCAGGACGCCCCCGTCTGCATGGAAAACGGTTTCCTCGTGTACCGGTACAACCACCGGGAATTCATGAGACCACACCTGCACGCCCGGAATGGCCTGCAAACGGGACTGCAGGTCGGCCTGCAGCCGAGCATGCGGGGCCGTGCCGATCTGGCGCGTCCCGTAGGACGCCAGCCACTCGGTATCCGCCTGAACCTGCGCCAGGAAACTGGCATCATCGGCAGCGGCCTGCGCCTCGACTCCCCATGGCAGGCCGATAACCGCCAGCGCAAGACATTGCACGAAACACGGAAGGACCTTGCGAGCCCGACTGATCAGCACATTTTTACGATTCCGTTCCATCGCTCTATTATTCCTCATCACGCGGTGTTCAACACACATCCCAAAAGACTAAGGGTATCGCATCAACATATAGCGGGGCACATCTGCCGGATTCGCCCCGGTCAGCCAGATAATGATCACGGGAACCAGCGTCCAGATGATAATCGACAGCAGCTCGCCAATGATCAACCCCAGGAAGAACGGACGCGATTTACGGTAGGCCCCACCGCCGAAGAGGCGGGTAATGGCCGTCTTGAAAAGCCAGCCCAGGAAAACGCTGAACCACATCAGGTTACCGATCGATATACGGCAGAAGATAATTCCTACGGGGTGGATCGGCCAGGAGGGAAAGCGCGAGCAGGCCCACAACAACCCCAGCCCCCCCCCCATTCCGACCGCCTGATCCGTCCGCTCGGGGGTGAAAAAGTGGTACGGTTCCCGTTCCATCCGCGACCAGTCGTTGATGGCGGCGGCACCCACCTTCGCCTGTGTGGTGATCTGCGAGCTGTGATAACCCATGTTCAGGTGAACGGCACCGCAGATGACGAACCCCAGCAGCAGCACGGCTAGCCCGCCCAGCAGCAGACGCGCCTGTGTCTTCGGGTTGGCAGTACGATCCATGCCCAATGCCAACGTCGTGATCACCGCTGCGCTCATTGCCGACATACGTCCGACTAATACACCTAACACGCTCGAGAACAACAGGATAACCGGAGATAGCCAGCTTGCGGGCAGAAGTGCCGTAAGCCCAGCCACGCTCATCCGTCCCATCCAAAGCACCGGAATACCGGTCTCGGCAATGATCCGGGCCATCAGCAAGGCCACCAGCGCACAGCCCACCATCGCCAGCACACTCCACCAGAGCGAGCAACCGGCCCAGTAAAGCCAGAGCACGATTCCCGCTCCCCCTAGGGCAAACATCCACCCGGCGACCGCATCACGGAAATTCTCGTCACTGCCGCGTGCCCGTCCCAGCATCGCCCGCCCCACCGTGGCCCAATGCGACCGACCCAGCCACAGGACCCACACGGCAATCGCCAGCAGTGCCCCGAACGCCTGGTTATCCACCTGTCCCTCCCGGAAGGCGGGGATATAGGCATTCCCCAGCGTGATATACCATGCATAACCGTAGACCCATCCCCAGATCGAAATGGAATAACGGCTGGGGATAAAGAATGCCACGCCCACAATCGAGAAGAAAATCATTTGATTCTTCAAGGTTCCTGACGCACTCCGCATGAGTCCATCGGTGAAGTAGGGCGATAGATCCCAGGACAGGGGGAAATCGGGGAACGCCCCGTGTGTGAAGATGCTAAGCCCCCGGAAGGCGTGGATGATCATGACACTGATGCAGCCGATCCAAAAGACCTTGTTATAGAAACACGCGGGCAGGACACGGGCCGATACGTCATCCTCAGGATCGCCAATCAACGCATGATAGACATTCAACAACGGGAACGGCAGACGCTCCTGCTCTCTCCACTGCGGATAGACAATCCCTCCCAACCCCGTCATCATCATCCACAGCGCAAAAATCAACATGCCCCAGGCCGCCATCGGCACCACCCAAGCCGACCAGGGCACGGATTGCCCTTCGTAAAGCTCATCAAGGAACTGATCCGAGATGGGCGTCTCGTAGGTTCGCACTTGCCCGTCCGCCGTCAATTCCGGCAGTGGGTCAGGAAAGAGAGACGAACGGAAGCCGACCTCGGCGGCAATCTTCGACGTGACTCCCCCGGCATTCATCTCCTGATTTATCTGAGCGACAAACCGTGGGAACATACGCATCAGGCCGTTGCCCGGAAGGATTGCAGAGAACAACATAAGCCCGCTGATCAAAGCCACTTGCGAACGCGACAAAACCCAGCGGGGGCCCACCAGGCGAAGCAGCGGATTGATCAGCAACACCAGCAAGAGCATCAAGGCAATCACGATTTCCGGAATGAAACTGTCCGAAATATACGTATTGTTCAAGCTGAAGTTATTATAAGGAACAACGCCCCAGATGATGACGCTTCCCAGCAGCGCAACCAACACGGCGATCCCGTTGCGTATCGAAAACCAATTTCTCATAACACTCCTGCGTGCCTGCAACCCACCATCCACACCGCGCGAAACACCGCGCGAAAGCCCTATTCTCTCACGGAAATTGGAAACATAGCATATCGGTAACGGTTATGAAAACCTTTTATTTGCCTTTTTTCTGCTTTCCATCCAAATCCTCATCGTAACATAAAACTTTTGCCAAAATCTGCCGGTTTGATGCAGTTCTTCTTGTGCGCTGGCTCGAAAGCAGACCTCAAAGACGGATAACCCATAGCAAACAGTGACTACCCCTTGCCCATTGCCCTTGGACGGCCCATGACACGAACAGTAGCATATTGCTTTTTATCGAAAACAGGGTGAGGCACTTGGGGTCGGTTGTCGCTTGAGAACTGGCCGAAAGCGCGCGAGAAGGTCGATTCGGAAGGAACCTCTCCGATCAGGGGCCGCCGTGACATTGCCTTCATAAGGAAATCTCCGCTATTTGTATCCACACCTGTTTTTAAGAAAAATGGGTTGGCAATCACAGACATCCGGGCTAATATCCCTCGCATCGTGTTTTACGGCGGAATGGTACTAACTTAGGAAACAAGGGCGGGGAGGATATGCCAGACGTTCCGTTGATTCAGAACTGAAGCATTATACTTTACAAAACCCCTCGCTGTGCCCGGCTTCAAGCGGGCACAGCGAGGGGTTTTGCAAGAGCCTCAGGGTATGTTATGAAACGATTTTACAAGGATAGCCGTTATGACAACAATCATTGAACCAGCCCAAACACTTCCCGTTGCAGGCACGGATGATGTGGCTGTGGCCGGTGGTGGCCCGGCGGGATTTGCCGTATTCATGGGATTGATCGTGTTGCTGCTGCTGGCGGCGGTCTTGCCGATCGCTGGCGACCGCTCCGCCGCCGCACTGTATCATTCTCCGGTCATGATCCTGCTATTGGGGCTCCTGGCGGGGTCGTGCGTGTGGTGCTGCTGCCGGACGAAGCGCAGCGGCTGGCGGTTGATCGGCTTCCTGCTGGCCCATCTCGGGATCGTCACCGTGCTTGCTGGCGGCATGCTTGGGTTCCTCTTTGGGATGCGCGCCATGGTCAGGATGCCGGTCCATGACGAACGCCCGATCGATACGGTGATGGTCGACGGCCAGCGCCAGGTGCCGCTCGGATTCAAGATCGCCGCCCGCGATTTCAAGATTGCCTTCCATCCGCCCACCTATGTCCGTTGGCACCCCTTGCCGCCCGAGCAGGTGGGTCCAGGAGAGGTGCCCTTCCGGGAGGGTCAGGCGTTCGAGACAGGGAAGGCCGGCCCGTGGGATCTGGGCGACGGACAGTCCTTAGCGGTTTCCAATCTGTGGAATGTGTTTCGCTCGGAGTGGGTCCCGCAGTACAGCCTGCCGGATGGATCGATTCTGGCGATCTCGCAGCAGACCCCCAGCTTTTTCGGTTTCACACTGGTGGTTATCGAGGGCGAGGGGCGATCAGAAATCCCTGTCGCAGTGAACCAGCCTGCAAGCGTTGGCGGGTGGATCTTTTATCTGATGTCCTATGATGCACAAGCCCGTTCCTATATCGACATTTCCGCCCGCCGCGATCCGGGCCGCGGGGCGGTGATCGCAGGGATATGGATGATCATAGGCGGCGTTTTCATCCTTTCCTTCCGGCGCACCGAGGAGACTACCGATGCAACTTGATGAACTGGTCAATCCCCTGTTGATCGGGGCCTCCCTACTATACGTCGTTTCGGGAACGTTGTTTGCGCTCAAGCGAATCAGGGTCGCCATCATCGCCATCGGGGCAGGCTGGGCCGCAAACTTGGCGGTATTCGGTGTGAACGCACTGATCGCGCAGGATATCCCGATGGGCAATATGTACCAGGTGCAGGGGGTTCTGGCGCTCTGCTTTCCGCCTCTGCTCCTGATGTTCACGCGGCGCGACCGGCTCGGATGGACCGCGCTATACTTCGCCTATGGCTCAGCTTTGCCCTTGATCGGGGCGTTCTTCATGGACAAGCAGGCGACGTGGCGACGCATGCCCGCGCTGCAGTCGGCATGGTTCGTGCCGCACGTCCTGTCGTACATGATCGCCTATGCCTTGTGCAGCGTGGCCTTCATCATGCTGATCCGGCTCTGGATCGGGCGCACCCGGCAAACCGAATATCGCCGTGCGATCTACCCGATCCTGCGCACCGCCTTTCCCTTCATGACCTTCGGGATGCTCTGCGGTGCGCTGTGGGCCGAGGCCGCCTGGGGCCGGTATTGGAGCTGGGACACGAAAGAGGTCTGGTCCCTGATCACGTGGAGCCTCTACGCCATCTACTTCCACACCCGCAGGAGTCCATGGCATAAATGGGCGGATCTGCCACACCTGCTGGCATTCCTGGCGCTGCTGACAACATTCTTCCTCGTGAACCTGCTGCCTAAACTGGGGAGCCTGCTGCACAGTTACGCCTGAGTGATCCGCGTTTACCGGGCCACACTTATGGAAGGATTGAGGAAGACCGACGGGAGGCCGCCATCACGGCTTCAATCTCCGCGATGTCATAGGGGGCGGCACCGGTCAGGCGCTCGCATCCGTCGTCCGTGATAACAATCGTATCCTCGACACGGATGTATTGACGTTCGGGCTCGCACCAGACCATCGGGTCGACCACGCACACGAAACCGGGACGCAGCGGCTGCTCCCGCCAGGACCGGTCGACACTGTCATGAACACTGAGACCGACCGCATGATTGATATAACCGACCTTCCTGGCGATCATCTGCTCCACGAGGGGCAATTCCCGGGCATAAGGCGATCCTGGAGCGCTGCAAAGCGCCAGCATACGGCGCGCCGCTTCCTCGTAAATGTCTGCCTCAAGGGCTCCCGGCTTGATCAGTTCCAGCAGTGTCTTGTGATACTGCGAGATCATGCCGTAGACGCGCCGATGCCAATCACTGAACGTCCCCGACACCGGCCATATCCGGGCAATATCACTGCTGTAGTGGCGCAGATCGGGACCGCAGTCCATCAGCACCACATCGCCATCGTGCAGGGTCCCGTTGTTGCGGTGATAGTGACCGTTCCAGATATTCTGCCCGCTGGCGGCGATGATGCCGTACCCGGGGGCACAGTGCCCCTGGTCCCTGAAGATGTACTCCGCGATCGCCTGCAGCCGGTTCTCCGTCACCCCGGGACGGGTCGCCTGCATCGACGCGATCATCA
>JFJP01010495.1_pt1 | contig 14003 bp, 10 predicted proteins | sample 431651 | NCBI WGS metagenome assembly JFJP01 (sample SAMN02602958, study PRJNA72255) | Microbial mat metagenome, whole genome shotgun sequencing project. | biome: fresh water; feature: sink hole; material: water; isolation source: purple microbial (photo- and chemosynthetic) mats found in... | reverse complement strand
CAAGGCCTTCTCCATCAGGTGCATCCACGCTTGTGTGAGGTCGTCTCCGAGCCGCAGATCGAAGGAGCGACCATCGGCACCCTTGAAGCCGATGGCCACTTGCGCCCCGGGCATCAAGTGAAGATTGACCTCACTCAGAAGCAGCGGCTCGGGCCCGACCGGGTGCTGGCTGGCCTGAGCATCGAAAGGAGTCGCCAGATCAGCGCGCAGCAGGGCCTCGGTGCGCCGCACCTCGGACAGCAGCGCCTTGGCTTCGGGCAGCACGGTGGCGCCCGGCGCCATGGTCGCCGAAGCCATCTCGGCAGCCATCTTCTGGAGCACCGGCCAGAGCCGCCCCATCAGGCGGCGTGTGAACCAGCCGGCGAATTGCTCACCCTGGCGCCCGCGCACGCGCATCAGCAGCCGATCCGCGACCGCGTCGTAGGTGACCGAGAGCTGGTGCAACTCCATGGGCTGATTCTGGAGCGGTTGCGACTCCAGCCTGCGGGGCCAACGACGGCCCGCTTGCGGATGGTCAACACGCTCAGCCTTGAAAAGAGCGACTGTCGGACCCACTTCGAACGCAGGACAGAGGAGTTTCCCCATGCGACTCGACAAGCTGACGACCAAGTTCCAGGAAGCCCTGGCCGACGCGCAGACCCTGGCGCTCGGCCGCGACAACCCCTATATCGAGCCGGCGCACTTGCTGCTGGCCATGCTGGCGCAGGCCGATGGACCCAAGGCCTTGCTGGCTCGCGCTGGCGTCAACGTGACCGCGCTGCAGACCGCGCTGGAAGGCGAGTTGCCCAAGCTGCCCCAGGTGCAGGGAGGCGAGGCGGTGCAGGCCGGCCGCGACACGGTGGCACTGCTCCAGGCCGCCGAGAAGGAGGCACTCAAGCGGGGCGACCAGTTCATCGCCGGAGAGCTGTTCCTGCTCGCCCTGTCCGACCACAAGGGCGACATCGCCAAGCTCGCCCGCGCCAATGGCCTGACTCGCAAGGCGCTGGAATCCGCGATCGACGCGGTGCGGGGCGGCCAGAAGGTCGACTCGGCCGACGCCGAAGGACAGCGCGAGGCCCTGAAGAAGTACACCATCGACCTGACCGAGCGGGCCCGCGCCGGCAAGCTCGACCCGGTGATCGGCCGCGACGACGAGATCCGGCGCACGATCCAGGTGCTGCAGCGGCGCACCAAGAACAATCCGGTGCTGATCGGCGAACCGGGCGTGGGCAAGACGGCGATCGTCGAGGGCCTCGCCCAGCGCATCGTCGCCGGCGAAGTGCCGGAGTCGCTCAAGAGCAAGCGGGTTCTGGTGCTCGACATGGCCCTGCTACTCGCAGGGGCCAAGTACCGCGGCGAGTTCGAGGAGCGCCTGAAGTCGGTGCTGAAGGAAGTCGCACAGGACGAAGGCCAGACCATCGTCTTCATCGATGAGATCCACACCATGGTCGGTGCCGGCAAGGCCGAGGGCGCCATGGATGCCGGCAACATGCTCAAGCCGGCGCTCGCGCGCGGCGAACTTCACTGCATCGGCGCCACCACGCTCGACGAGTACCGCAAGTACGTCGAGAAGGATGCCGCGCTCGAGCGGCGCTTCCAGAAGGTGCTGGTCGGCGAACCGACCGTCGAGGCCACGATCGCGATCCTGCGCGGACTGCAGGAGAAGTACGAGGTGCATCACGGCGTCGAGATCACCGACCCGGCGATCGTCGCCGCGGCCGAGCTCAGCCATCGCTACATCACCGACCGCTTCCTCCCGGACAAGGCCATCGACCTGATCGACGAGGCGGCGGCCAAGGTCAAGATCGAAATCGACTCCAAGCCCGAGGTGATGGACAAGCTCGACCGTCGGCTGATCCAGCTCAAGATCGAGCGCGAGGCGGTCCGCAAGGAGAAGGACGAGGCGTCGCAGAAGCGCTTTGGCCTGATCGAGGAGGACATCGCTAACCTCGAGCGCGAGGCGGCCGACCTGGAGGAGGTGTGGAAGGCCGAGAAGGCCACGGCGCAGGGTTCGGCGCATCTCAAGGAGGAGATCGACCGCATCCGCACGCAGATCGAGGAATTCAAGCGCAAGGGCGACTTCAACAAGGTCGCCGAGCTGCAGTACGGCCGGCTGCCTGAGCTGGAGAAGAAGCTCAAGGACGCGCAGGCCAAGGAAGCCAAGGGCGGCGCGAACGGCAAGCCGACGCTGCTGCGCACGATGGTCGGCGCCGAGGAGATCGCCGAAGTGGTGGCGCGCGCCACCGGCATTCCGGTGTCCAAGCTGATGCAGGGCGAGCGTCAGAAGCTGCTGCAGATGGAGGACCGTCTTCACGAGCGGGTCGTGGGCCAGGACGAGGCGATCCGCGCGGTATCCAACGCGATCCGCCGCTCGCGTGCTGGACTGTCCGACCCCAATCGCCCGACCGGCAGCTTCCTGTTCCTCGGCCCCACCGGCGTGGGCAAGACCGAGCTTTGCAAGGCGCTTGCGGGCTTCCTGTTCGACACCGAGGACGCCATGATCCGCATCGACATGAGCGAGTTCATGGAGAAGCACTCGGTCGCCCGCCTGATCGGCGCGCCGCCCGGCTACGTGGGCTATGACGAAGGAGGCTACCTGACCGAGGCCGTACGGCGCAAGCCGTATGCGGTGCTGCTGCTCGACGAGGTCGAGAAGGCGCACCCGGATGTCTTCAATGTTCTGCTGCAGGTGCTCGACGACGGACGCCTGACCGATGGGCAGGGACGCACGGTGGACTTCAAGAACACCGTGATCGTGATGACCAGCAACCTCGGCTCGCACATGATCATGCAGATGGCCGGACAGGATCCGGAACTCATCCGCGAGGCGGTGTGGGGCGAGGTCAAGCAGCATTTCCGCCCGGAGTTCCTGAACCGCATCGACGAGACGGTGGTGTTCCACGCGCTCGACGCGCAGCACATCGAGAAGATTGCCGTGATCCAGCTCAAGGGGCTCGAGGCTCGGTTGGCCAAGCTCGACATCCGGCTGGAGGTGTCGGCTGCGGCGCTGGCCGAACTGGCCAAGGTCGGCTTCGATCCGGTGTTCGGTGCCCGGCCGCTCAAGCGCGCCATCCAGCAGCGCATCGAGAACCCGCTGTCGACGCTGCTACTGGAGGGCAAGTTCGCACCGAAGGACGTGGTGCCGGTGGACGTGGACCCGATCCGCTCGCCTGGAGAATTCCACTTCGGGCGGGTGGTGCACTGAGCCCCTGGCCGCCGCATCGCGCTGGGCCGCGCGTGGCCCAGGCTTCAGTCAGCCCGTGCGCGGCGTTGAGCTGGACCGGCCGGCCGCCAGCAGCGCTTCGTCCAGTCGTCGCAGTTGCAGCATCACCAGCGCCAGCGTGGCGCTGGTCTTGTCGAGCACCATGTGCAGCGCCATGCCTGGATGGCCTGGCAGAGCGCGCAGCACCAGGTGGTGCTGACCCAGCGTGATGCTGGTGTCCGGCACCGCAGCACCGAGGCCGAGCATTCGGCTGGCCGACATGATGGTGTTCACGATGCTGCTGCCGTGGCGGCCCAGCTCGTCCGGCCCCGGCCGCGCGCCGGCATGGCCAACCGGTCGCCCACTGGCCATGTCGAAGGCGCACACGCTCAGCACGCCAGCCAGGTTCGAGAGCTGGTGCAGGTAGTGATCCAGAGGCTCGTCGGCCCGCGGGGCTGGTGCGCCGACCACCGGCATCGGGGTAGGTTTCACCTGGGGCACCGGTGCGGCGGCCGGAACGGCTGCCGGCGCTTGAGGCGGTGCAGCCGGCACTGAGGCCTGTGGCGCAGGTGGCGCGGCGGCGGTGGGCAGCAGCGGCAGGGTCGCCGGGTCGACTCCCGGGTGGTTCTGCGTCTGCATGGCGTTCCAGGCCGCACAGAGGTGAGACCAGACCTCCGCAGGGCGGGTGACCGGCTGCGTGGTGGTGGCCTCGATCCGGGTCAGGTTGCGAAGTCGCGCCACCTCGTCGTAGAGAGCCGCCCCCGGTCCGAGCGGCAGGAAGACCATGCGCCGGCAGGGCCAGTCAGACCTCAGCACGGCTTCCCGCCAGGGCTCGAACGCGGTTGTCAGGGCATGAGCCGGCAAGTCGCCGACGAAGACCACACCGACGCTGCTGCGTGCGAGCAGCACCCGCGACATCGCCTGCCGCACGACCGTGTCAGCTTCTACAGTGGTGCTGTACAGCCGCACGGTCTTGCGGTTGGTCGCCACGCAGTCGATGAACTCGATCGCGGCCAGCGTGGTGCCGCCGCCCGCTCGGCGGAACAGCAGCCGCTGCACCGGGCGCTGGCTGGCCGCGGCGATGCCGGCGAGCAGCTTGCGCGACGCGGTGGTGCCGATGTCGTGCAGAGCCACGTAGTCGGGTCGCAGATGGTCGAACTGCTGAACCATGGCCTCGGCCGGGTCGACGGCGACGAACAGTTCGCGCGTGCGTTCGTCGACGGCCCGGCCGATGTCCTGATCGTCGCTTGCGCCGCCAGTGGCGTGACGGGGCGCGATCTGGGTCTGCACCCGGGTGCTCTCCCAGCCTTTGGAGGGCAGGGATCCGAATCCTGTGCGATGGCGGCTGTCAGGAGGAGTGCTCATCGTCGGCGTGCAGCTAGGGTTGAAACCAGTGAGTGGCTGAATGGCATCAGCCTGCGGCTACGTTTGGAAACAGTGTAGTTCGCGCCCATCGCGATCGAGCGAGCTTGAAGGGGGTGGTCGATAATTCTTTACCAGTTCCGTGCCGTCCCGGACACAGGCTGGCCCCCAGACTGCCTACATGCCCACCTGCCATGGCTCCGCCTCCCAAGCCCCCGTGGTGATTGTCGGCGCCGGTTTGGCGGGGCTGACAGTGGCCCTTGAACTGGCGTCGCGGCACACGGTCGTGGTGCTCGCCAAGCGCGACCTGGACGAGGGCGCGACCGCCTGGGCTCAGGGCGGCATCGTCGGTGTGCTCGGCAGCGACGACAGCATCGAGAGCCATGTCAGCGACACCCAGGATGCCGGCGCCGGTCTGGTGGACGAGCACACGGCCCGGTTCATCGCGACCAACAGCGCGGAGGCGATCGGCTGGCTGGTGGCGCGCGGCGTGCCCTTCTCCGCCGACCCCGAAGGCCCGCTCGGCCTGCACCTGACGCGGGAAGGCGGGCATGCGGTGCGCCGTATTGCCCACGCGGCCGATGCCACCGGCAAGGCCATCCACGACGCACTGCTGGCCGAAGTGCGGCGCCATCCCAACATCACGCTGCGCGAGCGCTGGATGGCGGTGGACCTGATCAACGAACGTCATGTGAAGGGCGATGGATCGCCGCGCTGTTACGGGGTTTACGCGCTCGACATCGACCGTCAGCGCGTCGAGACACTGCCCGCGACGGCCGTGGTGCTGGCTACCGGCGGCGTGGGCAAGGTCTACCGCTACACCTCCAACCCCGACACCGCCACCGGCGACGGTATCGCGATGGCGTGGCGTGCAGGCTGCCGCATCGGCAACATGGAGTTCATCCAGTTCCACCCGACCTGCCTGTACCACCCCCAGGAGCGCAGCTTCCTCATCACCGAGGCACTGCGCGGCGAGGGCGCCCACCTCAAGCTGCCGCTGGGCGAGGGCGGTGGCGAGCGCTTCATGGAGCGGCACGATCCGCGGGGGGAACTCGCGCCGCGCGACATCGTGGCCCGCGCCATCGACTTCGAGATGAAGAAGCACGGCCTGGACTTCGTGTGGCTCGATGCCACGCACCTCGGCGAGACCTACTTGCTGGAGCATTTCCCGACCATCCACGCCCGTTGCTTGGCGCTGGGCATCGACATCGCCCGTCAGCCGATTCCGGTCGTACCCGCGGCACACTACACGTGCGGCGGTGTGGTGACGGACCTGGACGGCCGCAGCGATGTCCCCGGGCTCTATGCGGTGGGCGAGACCACGTACACCGGTCTGCACGGCGCCAACCGCCTGGCTAGCAATTCGCTGCTCGAGTGCGTGGTGCTGGGACGCACCTGCGCCGCGCACATCCTGTCGCACCCGCCGGGCTCCACGCCGGACCTGCCGCCCTGGGACGAGAGCCAGGTGGAGAACGCCGACGAGCAGGTCGTGATCTCGCACAACTGGGACGAGCTTCGTCTGCTGATGTGGAACTACGTCGGCATCGTGCGCACCACCAAGCGCCTGGAGCGGGCGTTGCACCGCATCAAGCTGCTCAAGCGCGAGATCGACGATTACTATGCCAACTTCCGTGTCACGCGCGACCTGCTGGAGTTGCGCAATCTGGTGGACTGTGCCGAACTGATCGTGCGCTCGGCCCTGAGCCGCCACGAGAGCCGGGGCCTGCATTTCAGCCGGGACTATCCGGCAGCGTTGCCTGTGAGTTTTCCGACCATCCTGTCGCGTCAGAAGAGGCGCCGCTCTACGTCCTGGGAAGCCTGAGCTGTTGCGGCGCACCCGCTTCATCGCGCCCGCATCGCCACCCGCGCCTGCACGAACGTGAATGCGTGCTCGACGGCCTCTCGCACCGAGCGCTCGTTCTCGATGCGCTCGGTATCGGTCTGGTAGAAGGCCAGATCGACCGAATGCCTGACGTAGCGTTGCGGAACCCGGTTGAGCGCGACGCAGGCGACGTCGGGCAGCAACTCTTCGGTGATCTGGGAGTAGTGCGGATGCCTTGCCAGCACTGCCTCGTAGACCGCACGTTCAAAGGCGTTGTGGATTGAGCTGAAGTCGGCGTGCATGGTGGCTCCTCGGACCTCACTTTCCGTCAGGGCGCCGACGATTGATGCCGCGAAAAAGCGGGTTTCAGCCGCCCAACTCCTTGCTTTGAGCGGCGGCGCAAGTTCAGAGCGGACCGATCACCCGCATCGAGAAGTCCACCGCCCGCACATCCTTGGTCAGGCGCCCGATCGAGATTCGGTCAACGCCGGTGGCGGCGATGTCGCGGACCTGGTCCAGACCGACGCCGCCCGACACCTCGAGAAGTGCTTGTCCGGCGTTCTCGGCAACGGCCTTGCGGGTCTGCGCGAGGTCGAAGTTGTCGAGCAGCACGTTTTGCGCCCCGTGCGCCAGCGCCTCGCGCAGCTGGGCGATCGACTCGACCTCAATCTGGATCTCGACGCCCGCGTCGAGATCGTGCGCTGCCTGCAGTACCTGCGGGATGCCTCCGGCGGCGGCGATATGGTTCTCCTTGATCAGGATGCCATGCCACAGCGCCAGTCGCTGGTTACGACCGCCGCCCGTGCGCACCGCGTACTTCTGCGCCTGGCGCAGGCCGGGCAGCGTCTTGCGGGTGTCCAGCACGGCGCATCCTCGCGGATTCGGTGATGCGCCGGCGATCGCATCGACGTACTGACGCGTCAGCGTGGCCGTGGCCGAGAGCATTTGCAGGAAATTGAGCGCCGGGCGCTCGGCGGCGAGCAGGGCGCGGGCGTCCGCCTCGATCTCGCACACCGTCGTGCCGGCGACCATGCGGTCGCCTTCTGCATATTGCCAGTTCACCTGCGCGTCGGCATCGAGGGCGCGCAGGCAGTCCTCGAACCAGGCCCGGCCGCACAGCACAGCCGCTTCGCGCACCTGCACCCGGGCCTTGACCCGCTGCCCCTGCGGCACGAGGCGGCCGGTCCAGTCGGCGCGGCCGATGTCCTCGAACAGCGCGTCGCTGACGTTGCGCGCGCGCGCCTGCTCGAGTGTCTCGTTGACATCGAAGCTCAGCATCAGGCACTTACCCCCGAGGCGGTATGGCGGTTCGCGACGACGAGGGGTCGGCGAGTCGGTGGCCGTCGAGCTTCGATTCCTACTGCGCGGGGAACCTCTTCCATGCTCATGCCGCCCCGATATTCGGCACGAAGCCCCGGGCGGGCTGGCTGATCGCCGCCGGGTTCGCCTTCACGAAGTCCAGCATGCGCTGGATGCAGCCAAGGGCCTGACTGCGGGTTGGCTCGGGCACGGTGATCTCGCCCACGCGATGCTCCAGGCAGTTGACCAGCCCCTGCAGGCCGTTCATCGCCATCCAGGGGCAGTGCGCGCAGCTCTTGCAGGTGGCGCTCGCGCCGGCGGTCGGCGCTTCCACCAGGACCTTGCCGGGCGCCATCTGGCGGATGCGGTGCAGGATGCCGTTGTCGGTGGCGACGATGAAGCGCTGGCGGTCACTGCGAACCACCGCGTTCAGGATCTGCGAAGTGGAGCCCACCACGTCGGCTAGGTCGATCACGGCCTTCGGCGACTCCGGGTGCACCAGCACCAGTGCGTCGGGGTACTGCTGCTTCAACAGCGCGAGCTCCAGGCCCTTGAACTCGTCGTGCACGATGCAGTCGCCGTTCCACATCAGCATGTCGGCGCCGCTGTGTTCGGCGATGTAGCGGCCCAGGTGGCGGTCCGGCGCCCACAGGATCTTCTCGCCGCGGGCGTGCAGGTGCTCGACGATCGCCACCGCGCACGAACTGGTCACCATCCAGTCGGCGCGCGCCTTCACCGCCGCGCTGGTGTTGGCGTAGACGACCACGGTCCGGTCCGGGTGCGCGTCGCAGAACGCGGCGAACTCTTCCGGCGGACAGCCCAGGTCGAGCGAGCAGGTCGCCTCCAGATCCGGCATCAGCACGGTCTTCTCCGGCGAAAGGATCTTGGCGCTCTCACCCATGAAGCGCACGCCGGCCACCACCAGCGTCTGCGCCGCGTGGTCGCGTCCGAAGCGCGCCATCTCGAGCGAATCGGACACGCAGCCGCCGGTTTCGAGCGCCAGGTCCTGCAGATCGCCGTCCACGTAGTAGTGCGCGACGAGTACCGCGTCGCGCTCCTTCATCAGCTGCCGGGCGCGCGCCTTCAGTGCCTCGCGGGCTGGGGGCGCCACGGGCTCCGGTACCCGGGCCCACGCCTGTGCCGTGGAACAGGCGCCGGTGGCGTTCTGCCGGGTGAAGTCGTAGAGGATCTGCTCGGTCATCGAAACGCTCCTTGGCGCGATTGTCTTATGGCGCCGGCCTGTCACGCCGAGGCGAAGAAGCGGCTTGGCGGTGCGCCGAGCGTGCGGCGCACCATCGCGCTGAAAGCACTCGGGCTGGCGTAGCCCAGCTCGGCGGCGATTTCGCTCATCGGTCGCTTGCGCGCTGCCAGCGTCAGTGCGCGCGCCAACAGCACCTGCTGGCGCCACTGGCCGAAGCTGGTGCCGAGTTGGTCGCGGAACAGCCGGGCCACCGTGCGCTCGCTGGCGCCGATGTCTCGGACCCAGTCGCCCAGGGTGTTGTGCCGCGTCGGATCGTCGAGCACCGCCTCGCACAAGACGCGCAGACGCTTGTCTGCGGGCAGCGCCACCCCCAGTGGTACGGGCGCGGCGCGTTCGAGTTCGTCGGCCAGCAGCGGCGCGATCAGCCTCTCGCGATCGAGTTCTGCGGCGGAGATCGGTGGAGCGTCGTCGGGCGCGCTTGGCAACGCGAGCATCAGCGCGCGCAGCAGGTCCGACACCTCAAGCACCCGGCAGTGCTGCCAGTCGCTGGCGCCCTGGGTTGCCGTGGCGGACCGGCGCTCCGGGCCAGGCCCACAGCGCCCGCTGGGCTGGTGCAGGTAGAGCGTGCGCAACTCGGCCGTCTCGATCACTGTGATCGCGTGTTCCACGCCGGGCGGCACCCACACGGCCCGCGACGGCGGCACGAGGTAGGTGCCGCGCTGCGCGGTGAGCCTCAGCACACCGGTGGCCGACCAGGCGAGCTGCGCCCAGGGATGGCTGTGCGGCGCCACCTCGGTCTCCGCGGCCAGCAGGCTGTGCTTGGCGCGCAGCGGCCGTTCGGGTGTCGGTTTGTACAGGTGGGGCGTCACCGGGCCGACGCGAGCGGGGCCGGGCCGTGTCGCCGGGCGGGTCGCTGCTGCTGATGCAGCACTGGGCACCATGGCATTCGTTGGCGGCTTGGAGTGGTTTGGCATGTTCGCGATAGAAGTTGTCTTGCTATCGTATGCGCGCCGCATCGACCTTGCCTAGCATCGGGGCATGGCTTCCAGGTTCACCGATGTGACACGACCGCCCTTGCGCGGCGATGCCCGCACGATTGGGCTGGTCGGGGCGGCCCACGGCACCTCGCACTTCTTCCACATGCTGCTACCGCCGCTGTTTCCGGCCTTCATCCGGGACTTCGGCCTGAGCTACTCCGAGTTGGGGCTGCTGGTCACCGTGTTCTTCGTGATCTCTGGCATCGGGCAGGCGCTGTCGGGTTTCCTGGTCGACCGGATCGGCGCGCGACCGGTGCTGTTCGCGGCGCTGTCCCTGTTCGTGGCTGCCGCGCTCGCGGCGGCCAGTGCCAATGGCTACGCGGGCCTGATGCTCGCTGCAGCTCTGGCCGGCCTGGGCAACTCGCCCTTCCACCCGGTGGACTTCACCATCCTCAACAAGCGCGTCTCCCCGCCGCGGCTCGGCCATGCGTTTTCGGTCCATGGCATCGCGGGCAACCTGGGCTGGGCGGCGGCGCCGGTGTTTCTGGCCGGCATGACGGCGCTGACGGGTTCGTGGCGAGTGGCCTACCTCGGTGCCGCGGTCGGCGCGCTCGCCGTGCTGGCACTGCTGGTTCTTAATCGCGATGCGATCGACGACCGAACCGGCCGCCTTGTGCAAGCTGCCCCGAGCGATGCCACTGCGCTGCCGGCCGAGCATTCGCTGGCATTCCTGAAGCTGCCTTCGGTGTGGCTGTGCTTCTCCTTCTTTTTCTGGAGCACGGCCGCGCTGTCGGCGATCCAGAGCTTCGCCAGTCCGGCCTTGCAGCAGATCTACGGCCTGCCCCTGTCCCTGACGGCCTTCGTGGTCACTGGCTACATGTTGTGCGGGGTGGCGGGCATGGTGGTCGGTGGTTTCCTGGTGGGGCGCACCGAGCGACTCGAGCGAACGATCGGCGCAGCGATGACTGGCGCGGCTTTGCTGCTGGTGCTGGCCGGCGCGGGCGTGCTGCCCGGTCTGATGGCCGCTGCCATGGTGGCCCTCGCGGGGTTCGGTACCGGCCTGGCTGGGCCCTCGCGCGACATGCTGATCAAGCGCGCGGCACCGCCCGGCGCCACCGGTCGTGTCTACGGCATGGTCTATTCCGGGCTCGACATCGGCTTCGCGCTGGCCGCGCCAATGTTCGGCGCCTTGCTGGACCATGGCCATCCGCGGGGCGTTTTCTTTGGCGCCGCGCTGCTGCTCATGATGGGTGTGGCCTCGGCCTCGCTGGTGGGTCTGCGCATGGCACGTGGCAGGGCGGCTGCAGTTCTCGCCTGAGCAAGGGGCGCGCTACCGTTCCAGACTGCAGGTGCAGTCATTCTTGCGACGGTTCGGCCCCTGCTCATCGGGGCGCTGATGGCCCTCGGAACTGAAAGCAGCTTCTGCCTGGCGGCAACCCTCGCTGCGGCGCTGCTCGATTCGCCGCGAACAGTGGCCTGTCGGGAAGGCGACAGTGATTTCCTGATGATCAGCAGGAACTCGCGACCGCCAGCGGTCACGGTGTGATGAGGCTCTTCAGCGTCGTGATCGACAATGGTGGCTTTGCAATGATCCGCATGCACCATGAGCACGACTTCCCCGAGCGAGTGAGCGGCAGCAACTGGTCAGATCGCGGACAGTGCTGCGCTGGCGGGAGCCGGGCGACGGCAGTGTGCTCGGGTCGAAGGTACTGCGCCGTTCGAGTCGGTCCGATCCACGCTACTCGCGGCTGAGCCTTCGAGCCCCATCCACCTGACATTCGACGCCGACTTGAGCACCTGCCGCACGACCTCGAACCGCATCCGCGCCGCCGCCCGTGGCCGCCACGGCGGCTTCTGAATCACCCTGAGGAGATTGACCGAATGAAGCTGTATACCCTGCTGCCGCTGTGCAGCCTCGTTGTGCTTGGAGCCTGCGCCACGACGAGCGCTCCTCCTGCACCCGATCCCGCACCAGCAGCCTCGTCGGCGCCTGTGCCTGCCCCGGCGCCCGCGCCGGTCGCCGCAGCGCCGGTGCAGGCCCCCGATCCGGCGGTGCTCGGGCTCTGGCTGATCGAGCAGGCCCGCAGCGCCCCATTGATCGACAAGCGGTCGGCCCGGCTCGACTTCGGTCCTGACGGCACCTTGTCTGGGAATGGCAGCTGCAACAAGCTGAGCGGCCGCTACACGCTCGAAGGCAACAAGCTCAAGATCGGACCGATCGTGACCACGCGGATGGCCTGCCCCGAGGCGCTGATGGAACAGGAGGACCGGGTGCTGACGGCGCTGGAGCGCGCTGCCCGAGCGGCCGTGCCGCCCCATGGTTTCCTGACCCTCTGGGATGCCGACGGCGCGGTGCTCCTGCGTGCCTCCCGGCTGTAGACGCAGCTGGCCCCTGCAGGCGACGTGCTTGCCTGTTGCCGTGACCGCGCCCGCCCCGCGGGCCGCTCACCCACTCCGTCAGACGTCACAGTCGGTTACAAGTGTCTGTTGAAATGTGCAGAAAGCACATTTAAACTGGACTCCGACATGTTGCGCTGACCCAGGCGGGCAACCGCAGCCCGCCCGCGAACGCCGGCGGCATGTCCGAGGGATACGGTCGCTGGCTGAAACCGGTTGGCTCACTTCCTCGTCCGATTCGGTCACCATCGTTGGAGCAGGAGTTCACCATGTTCAAGCAGCCCTTTGATTCACGCGTTCACAAGTGGAGTTTCCCTGCAGTACTGCTTGCCAGCGCTTTGCTGGTGGCGGCCTGCGGCGGAGGCGGCGGTGGTGGCGGCTCGTCGCCCAGCGCGACTCCCCAGACGTTCTCGACCGGCACGATCTCGGGCTTCGGCTCGATCGTCGTCAACGGCGTGCACTACGACGAGACGCGCGCCACGGTCAAGGACGACGATGACGACGAGGACGACGACTTCAGTTCAGACGACCTCAAGCTGGGAATGGTCGTGGAGATCGAGGGCGATGACATCGTTCGCGGCAGCAGCAAGTCGACCTGCAATGCCAGCGAGATCGTGGTCCGCAGCGAGATGAAGGGCCCGGTCGAGGCGGTCAATGCAGGAGCAGGCACGCTGACCGTCATCGGCCAGAGCGTGGTCGTGACCGCCGGCACCGTGTTCGAGGACATCACGGGCGGGCTCGCCGGTCTGTCGGTCGGCAATCTGGTCGAGGTCTATGCCCTGCTCGATCCGAATACCGGCGTCTACACCGCCTCCCGCATCGAGAGGAAGACCAATCTGGAGAACTACAAGCTTCGCGGCAAGGTCGCCGAGTTGAACACTGGGGCCAAGACGTTCAAGATCGGTGATGCGCTGATCAGCTACGCCCAAGTCGAGGCGGACAAGCTTCCCGCGCTGACCAACGGCCTGCTGGTGCGCGTGAAACTGCTCACGACACAACAAGCAGGGGCATGGGTCGCCACCAAGGTCAAGTCGGGTGAGCGTCGCCTCGAGGACCGTTCCGAGGCTGAGGTCGAGGGTTACGTCACCGGTTTCGTCAGCCTGGCCAGCTTCAAGATCGACGGTATCAGCGTCGACGCGAGCGGTTCCGCAGTGATCTTCGAGGACGGTGTGGCTGGCGAGGTTGCCAATGGCGTGCGGCTGGAGGTCGAGGGCGATGTCGTGGCCGGCGTGTTGGTGGCGCGCAAGGTCGAGTTCGAACGTGAAGACCGCGACGACGAGGACGAGTTCGAATTGGAGGGTCCGGTGCAGGCGGTCGACCTCACGGCTGGCAGCTTGACGGTGCGCGGTGTGACGGTGCGCCTGACTGGCAGCACGCAGTACGACGACGGTAGCGCAAGCGACTTGGTCGTGGGGCGCCGTGTCGAAGTGAAGGCAGAGTTGCTGCCTGACGGCACCACGCTGCAGGCCACGGAGATCTCCTTCGACGACTGAGTCCCTCGGGTCTTGAAGGCTAAAGGGCGCGCCGCGAGGCGCGCCCTTTTTCGTGGGCGATCGCCAAGCCTGCGACACGCGCTAGCATCTCGCCATGAAGCCGAAACCCGCCTCCACCTGCGACCTCTGCGACCTGCACAAGAACGACACGGACGGTGCCTTCCGCGTGCTGCCGCCGGTGTTTCACAGCTACGGCGGCGTGAGCCGCTTCAGCGGGCCCGTCGCCACGGTGAAGTGCTTTGAAGACAACAGCTTCGTGAAGCAGGCGCTC
>JFJP01010516.1_pt2 | contig 14004 bp, 9 predicted proteins | sample 431651 | NCBI WGS metagenome assembly JFJP01 (sample SAMN02602958, study PRJNA72255) | Microbial mat metagenome, whole genome shotgun sequencing project. | biome: fresh water; feature: sink hole; material: water; isolation source: purple microbial (photo- and chemosynthetic) mats found in... | reverse complement strand
GCCGAGCAGGAAATGCACGAACTGTGCACCCTCGAAGTAGCTGCGGTAGGGCGTGCCGGTCGCGGCCAGCACAGCGATGATCGCCAGCACCGACCACAGCACCGGATTGGCGAGCGGATGCCGGCCGGTCTTTACAGACACCCGATCGGCGATCACGTAGGTGACCAGCGTCAGCGTCAGGCCGAACAGCGGTGTCGCCGAGAGATAGACCCAGACCTCGGACAGCGGCTCGAGTGTGCCGACCAGGCCCACCGGCAGGCTGGGTGTCTGGCTGCCGTCGCTCATGGAGCGCGGTCCTCGTCGGACGGGGCACCGAGCAGCCGCTCCAGCACCCACGCGGTGACCGCGATCGCCGCGACCGTGCTCGCGACGATGGCGACGATCCACGCCGGCCCCTCGCGCGCCAGCGGCTCCCAGTAGAGCATCACGCCGACGGCGGCTGGCACGAAGAAGATCGACAGGTGTGCCAGCAGCGCGTCGGCCGCCTGTTCAAGCGGTGCCCAATTCAGCTGGTTGCGACGCTGGCGCAGCACCAGCGCTGCCATCAGCAGCAAGAGTCCGATCACCGGACCGGGCACCGGGGCGTGGCTCCAGCGGGCAATCACCTCGCCCAGCGACTGGAACAGCAGCAGCGCGGCAAGGCCCTGGATCACACGGAGTGCGCCGGCTCAGTGGCCACCCGGCCGCCTGAAGGCCGCCGAGCCTCCCGCAAGGGGCCGCACCGGGGATGCGAAGGCGCCGTCATCTCATGCTGTGGTACCGACGCCGGATCTGACGGCCATCGCCGCGATCACGTGCGCCACCGAGGCTGTCAGTTTCTTGCCGTAGGGCACGTGCAGGAATTCGTTGGGGCCGTGCGCATTGCTGCGCGGCCCGAGCACTCCGCAGACCATCATCTGCGCCTTGGGGAAGCCCGCCTGCAGCAGGCTCATCAGCGGGATCGTGCCGCCCTGGCCGATGTAGCCGCAAGGCGCGCGGTAGTGGGCGGTGGAGGCGGCCTGCAGCGCGTCCTCCAGCCAGGGCTCGAGCGGCGGTGCGTTCCAGCCCGAGGCGCCCCATCGGGAGTCCGAGCGTGTGCCATCGTCGGCCGGGCCGGCGCGGCCGTCGGGCTCGAAGGTCACGCGGGCGTTGTACGGCGCGTTGTCTTCGAGCAGTGTCTTGAGTCGGACGGCGGCGTCGTGACCATCGATCAGCGGCGGCAGACGCAGGCTGAGCTTGAAGGCGGTGTAGGGTCGCAGCACGTTGCCGGCGTCGGCGATGGCGGGCAGCCCGGAGGCACCGGTCACGCTGAGCGTCGGGCGCCAGGTGCGGTTGAGCAGCGCCTCGGTCGGGTCGGTGGTGGTGGGCAGGCTGAGTGCGCCGTCGGCGCCGCAGCTCCAGGGGAAGCGTTTCCAGACTTCGTCGCCGAGGGTGGCTGCCGTCGCGCGCGCCTGGGCGATCCGGTCGGCCGGAATGCGGCAGTGCAGGCTGTCGGGCAACAGACGGCCGGTGGCGGCGTCTTCCAGCCGGTCGAGCAACTGGCGCAGGATGCGAAAACTCGATGGCACCACGCCGCTCGAATCGCCCGAGTGCACACCCTCGGTCAGCACGTCGACCTTCAGGCTGCCGGTCACGTTGCCGCGCAGGCTGGTGGTCAGCCAGAGCTGGTCGTAGTTGCCGGCGCCGGAGTCCAGGCAGACCACGAGGCCCACGTCGCCCAGCCGGGGCCGCAAGGCGTCGAGGTAGGCGGGCAGGTCGCCGGAGCCGGATTCCTCGCAGGTCTCGATCAGGCCGACGCAGCGCGGCCGGGGCACGCCCTGCGCGTCGAGCGCCTGCAGCGCCGACACGGCCGCGTAGACCGCATAGCCGTCGTCGGCGCCGCCGCGGCCGTAGAGCAGACCGTCGTCGTACTTCGGCGTCCACGGACCCAGGTCGGCGCGCCAGCCGCTGAACTCCGGCTGCTTGTCGAGGTGGCCATACAGCAGCACCGTCGGCGCACTGGCTGCATTGCCGCCCGGCGTGGTGGCGGGCAGCTCGAAGAAGATCACCGGTGTACGTGGCGTGCCGTCCGGCCCCGCAAGCCGCAACACCTCCAGTCGCAGGCCGGCGAGCCGCTGTGCCTCGACCCAGGCTGCGGCGCGCCGCACGACGGTCTCGATATGGCCGTGGGCCGCCCAGTCGGGATCGAACATCGGGCTCTTGGCCGGGATCCGGATGTAGTCAGTGAGCTCCGGGACCACGCGGGTGTCCCAGGCGTCCTCGACGAAGCGGCTCAGCAGGGTCGCGTCGAGGCCGGGCAGGCGATCGGGTGCATTCATCGGGGCAGGCGAGGACAGTGAGTCTGGATTCAGTATAGGGAGTGCACCGGCAGCGCTGCTCGGCGTTTGAGCCTGGGCTGCGCGATCGCCCGGCCGGGTGCTGCGCAGCAATGGCCTGTGCCGCGAAGGGGTTTGGACGCCGTCATGCTCAATGACCGATTGGTCAGTAATATCGGAATGGCTGCACAATGAGTCGTCTGCTTGGCACACGGGCAGTCCGAGCGCATCGCGGCATCACCGCCCGCGAGTCATCCCCACAGGACCTGTTCATGAGCCGAACCGTTGCCCTCGTTTCTTCTTTCTCAGGGGGGTTGCGGTCTTGGATGTTGGGCGCAGCGGTTCTTGGTGCTTCGTGGCTCTCGGCCTGTGGCGGCCCGGCCGATGCGCAGGGCGGCCCACCGCCGGCCGCGCCGGTCAGCGTGGCACCGGCCGTGACACGTACGGTGACCGACCACGAGGAGTTCAGCGGCCGCCTCGAGGCCACCGAGTTCGTCGAACTGAGGCCCCGTGTGGGCGGCATCATCGGATCTGCTGTTCACGATCGACCCGCGTCCGTTCCAGGCCGAGGCGGCGCGGGCCGAGTCGCTGCGCATCGCTGCCGTGGCCCGCGCCGAGCTGGCCCGAAGCGAACTGGCCCGTGCCCAGAGCCTGCTGGACGCCAAGGCCGTCTCGCTTCAGGAATTCGACCAGCTCACCTCCGGCTCGCGCACCGCGCAGCCTCCGCGGTGGCGATGTCGGCCTGCGCGTGGCCCAGTTGAATCTCGGCTACGCGGCGGTGCGTGCGCCGATCAGCGGGCGCGTCTCGCGTGCCCGCGTGACGGCGGGCAACCTGGTGGGCGAGCAGGTGGTGCTGACCACGATTGCGGGCGTCGAGCGGGTCTATGCCTATTTCGACGCCAGCGAGCAGACCTTCCTGCGCATCAAGTCGATCTCCGGCAAGACGCCGGGCGTGAGGATGGGCTTGGCCAACGAGAGCGGCTTTCCCCACGAAGGCGAGATCGACTTCGTCGACAACCAGCTCAACCCGCAGACCGGCGCGATCCGCATGCGCGCCAGCTTCGACAACCGCAAGGGGCAGTTCACGCCGGGACTGGCTGCGCGACTCACGATGGCCACCAGCCCACCTTACGAAGCCGTTCTGGTGCCCGAGCGCGCGATCGGCACCGACCAGAGCAAGAAGTTCGTCTATGCGATCGGCGACAACAACCAGCCGCAGTTCCGCGAGGTCCGGTTGGGGCAGTTGCTGGGCGGCATGCGCGTGGTGCAGGGCGGCGTGAAGGCGGGCGAGAACATCATCGTCGACGGCCTGCAGCGTGTGGCCCCCGGCCGGCCCGTCGCGCCCACGGTGGTCAAGGTCGACGATGCGGGCATGCCGATCGGGCCCGCCCAGCCGCCAGGCGCTGCGCCGCCGGCCGAGGCTCCGTCCAAGGACCGCCAGAAGTCCGAGAAGAAGGCCGCGATCCGCTCGGACTCCCTGTCGCGCACGGCGGCCTGAGCGGGGCGCCTCGATGGACATCTCCCGCTTCTTCATCGACCGGCCGCGCTTTGCCGGCGTGCTGTCGATCTTCATCTTTCTGATCGGCACGCTGGCGATCTTCCAGCTCCCGGTGTCGGAGTATCCCGAGGTCGCTCCGCCCCAGATCGTGGTGCGCGCGCAGTTTCCCGGCGCCAACCCGCGCGTGATCTCCGAGACGGTGGCCACGCCGCTGGAGGAGCAGATCAACGGCGTCGAGAACCTGCTGTACTACGAATCGCAGGCCACCGGTGACGGCGGTCTGACGGTGACCGTCACGTTCAAGATCGGCACCAACCCGGAGGTGGCCGAGACGGCGGTGCAGAACCGCGTCAACCGGGCGCTGCCGCGGCTGCCCGAGATCGTGCGCCAGATCGGCGTGACGACCGAGAAATCGAGTCCCAACCTCACGATGGTGGTGCACCTCGTGAGCCCGGACAACAGCCGCGACGCGCTCTACCTGCGCAACTACGGCCAGCTCAACGTACGCGACGAACTGCTGCGCATTCCCGGCATGGGCAGCGTGCTCATGTTCGGTGCCGGCGACTACGCGATGCGGATCTGGCTCGATCCCAACAAGCTCAATGCACGCGGCATCACCAGCTCCGAGGTCATCGACGCGGTCCGTGAACAGAACGCGCAGGTCGCGGCCGGCACCGTGGGGGCGCCGCCGGCCCCCGCCGGCACCGAGTTCCAGCTCTCGATCAACACCCAGGGGCGCCTGGCAACCGAGCAGGAGTTCGCCGACATCATCGTCAAGACCGAGCCTGCCACCGGCGGGTTGATCCGGATCCGCGACCTCGGCCGCGTCGAACTCTCGGCGGGCAGCTACGCGCTGCGCAGCCTGCTCAACAACAAGGAGGCCGCCGCGATCGCGGTGTTCCAGGCGCCGGGGTCCAACGCGCTCGCGCTATCGAATTCGGTGCGCCAGACCATGGAGCGGCTCAAGCCCGGCTTTCCGCCGGGCATGAGCTACGACATCGTCTATGACCCGACACGCTTCGTGCAGACCTCCATCGAGAAGGTGATCGTCACACTGTTCGAGGCCGTGCTGCTGGTGGTGCTGGTGGTGATCGTCTTCCTGCAGACCTGGCGCGCGTCGCTGATCCCGCTGCTGGCCGTTCCGGTATCGATCGTCGGCACCTTCGCCTTCCTGCTGCTGCTGGGTTACTCGATCAACACGCTGACGCTGTTCGGGCTGGTGCTGGCGATCGGCATCGTGGTGGACGATGCAATCGTCGTGGTCGAGAACGTCGAGCGCAACATCGAAGCCGGGCTCGCGCCTCGTGAAGCAACCATCCAGGCGATGCGCGAGGTCTCGGGGCCGATCATCGCGATCGCGCTGGTGCTGTGCGCGGTGTTCGTACCGTTGGCCTTCGTGCCTGGGCTCACGGGTCAGTTCTACAAGCAGTTTGCGGTGACGATCGCGATCTCGACGGTCATATCGGCGTTCAACTCGCTCACTTTGAGCCCGGCCCTCAGCGCCCTCCTGCTGCGCCCGCACGACGCGCCGAAGGACCGGCTGACGCGCGGAATGGATCGGGTGTTCGGTGGCTTCTTCCGCTGGTTCAACGGCTGGTTCCATCGCCGCGGCGAGGCCTATGGACGCAGCGTCAATGGGCTGGTGCGCCGCAAGTCGCTCGCGATGGTCGTGTACCTGACCCTGCTCGGACTGACGGCCCTGCTGTTCACCCGCATCCCGGCGGGCTTCGTTCCGGCGCCCGACAAGCAGTACCTGATCGGCATCGTGCAATTGCCTGCTGGCGCCTCGCTCGAGCGCACCGATGCGGTGGTGCGTCAGGTGAGCGAGATTGCGCTTGGCGTGCCTGGCATCATCGACGCGGTCGCCTTTCCGGGACTCTCGATCGCCGGCTTCTCCGCGGCGCCCAACGAGGGCATCCTGTTCCTGGGCCTGGCACCTTTCGAGCAACGCGCCACGCCCGATCTGAGCAAGGGCGCCATCCTGGGCCGTGTCAATGGCGCGATCCAGAGCATCGAGGGAGCCCGCATGTTCGTCGTGCCGCCGCCGGCGGTGGATGGGCTGGGCAATGCCGGTGGCTTCAAGCTGCAGGTGCAGGATCGCGAGGGACTGGGCGAGCAGGCACTGTTCGGCGCGGTGTGGGGCGTGCTCGGTCAGGTCTACGGCAATCCGAAGTCATCGATCGGCACGCCTTACTCCAGCTACGACATCAATGTGCCGCAGCTCTACGCCAACGTCGACCGCACCCGTGCCAAGCAGATGGGCGTGGACCTGCGTGACATCTACGACACGATGCAGGTCAACCTCGGGTCGCTCTATGTCAACGACTTCACGCGCTTCGGCAAGACCTACCAGGTGATCGTGCAGGCCGACGCGCCCTACCGCGCCGACGCCGCCTCGATCACCAATCTGAAGACGCGCAACGCCGCGGGCGAGATGGTGCCGCTCGGCGCGCTGATGCATGTGGATCCCACCTTCGGCCCGACCCGCGTGACGCGCTACAACGGCTTCCCGTCGGCCGATCTCAATGGCTCGCCCCAGCCGGGCTTTTCTTCCGGCCAGGCCGAAGCCGAGGTCGAAGCGCTGCTCAAGAGCACGCTGCCCAGAGGCATGAGCTATGAGTGGAGCGAGCTGTCCTACCAGGACCGGTTGACGCGCGATCTCACTGTGCCCGGCACCGGCATTCAGCTTCCGATCCTGGCCGCGGTGCTGCTGATCTCGGTGGTGCTGGTGATCCTGGTGCTGGCGGCGCAGTACGAGAGCTGGACCCTGCCCCTGGTGATCGTGATGATCGTGCCGATGGGCATCCTGTCGGCGCTGTTTGGCGTGTGGCTGTCGCACCTGCCGCCCTTCATGCAGCCGGGCGACCTCAACATCTTCACGCAGGTGGCTCTCGTCGTGCTGGTGGGCCTGGCGTGCAAGAACGCGATCCTGATCGTCGAGTTCGCGAAAGACCTCGAGGAACGCGGCGAGAAGATGGTCGACGCGGTGATCCATGCCTGCCGCATGCGGCTGCGCCCGATCCTGATGACCTCGATCGCGTTCTGCGCCGGCGTCGTGCCGCTGATCCTGGGCAGCGGCGCCGGCAGCGAGATGCGACGGGCGATGGGGATCGCGGTCTTCTCTGGCATGGTGGGCGTCACGCTGTTCGGCATCTTCCTGACGCCGGTGTTCTATGCCCTGCTGCGTCAACGCCGCGCGAGGCGCCTGGAGGGTGCGCTCCCGGCCGGCGGGACCTTGCCGCATGCACCACACCAGACGATCCGGGGTGACGGCGATGCATAGCGCGGCGCGATCAACACGCAGAGCGCGGGTCGCGCTCTGCATGGTCAGCGCAGCCCTGCTGTCGGCCTGCGCGGTGGGTCCGGATTACCAGCGGCCAGCCACCGCGCTCGAACCCGGCTTCATCAATGCCGGTGCGACGGCGGTCAACGCCCAGCCGGTGCCCGACGACATCGTGACGTTCTGGCGCGGCTTCAACGATCCTGTGCTGGACGCGTTGATGGAGCGGGCGATGGTGGCCAACGGCGACGTGCGCATCGCCCAGGCGCGGCTGCAGGAGTCGCGCGCCTTGCAGGGCGAGATCGATGCTCAGTCGCGACCGATCACCGGCATCGACACCGGTGTCACCCGAGCGATCCAGCCGATCACGCAGCAACCCGGCGTTTCGCGCGGCGACCGGACTGGCACCACCTACGAAGTGGGCTTCATCGCCAACTGGGAGCTGGACTTCTTCGGCCGCTACCGCCGCAGCAGCGAAGCCGCGGCGGCCCGGGTGGAGGCCAGCGAGGCGGGCCTGGGTGCGGCCCATACCGCGGTGGCCGCCGAGGTGGCCCGCAACTACCTCGAGCTGCGCGGCAGGCAGCAGCTTCAGCAAGTCACCGAAGCCTCGCTCGTGAACCAGCGCGAGGTACTGCGCATCACCGAGGCACGCTTGGCTGCCGGCCGCGGCACGCAGTTCGACGTGGAGCGTGCCCTGGCGCTGGTGGCGAGCACCGAGGCGGCGCTGCCGGCGCTGCAGGCAGCGCTCGAGCGCAGCGTGTTCCGACTCGCCACGCTGACCGCGCAACCGCCACGCGCGCTGCTGGAGCAGCTGGCCACGCCCGCGCCGTTGCCGGGCCTGCCGGTCACGGACTTGTCCGCCTTGCCGCTCGGCACACCGGCCCAGTGGTTGCAGCGGCGGCCCGATGTGATCTCTGCAGAGCGCCAGCTCGCCGCGTCCACCGCCGACATCGGCGTGGCGACCTCCGACCTGTTCCCGCGCGTCTCGCTGTCGGGTCTGCTGGGGCTCAATGCCGCCTCGCTCGGCGACCTGGGCAAGAGCGCGTCGGGGATCTATTCGCTCGGAGTGGGGATGACCTGGACCCCGCTGGATTACTTTGGCCGCATCCGCTCGCGCATCGCAGCCACCGAAGCACGCACGCAGGCCAGCCTGGCGATCTACGAGCAGACCGTGGCGGTGGCGCTCGAAGAGACCGAGGCGGCCTTCAGCGGCTTCAACCGCAATGCGCAGCGGGTCGAGACACTCGACCGCGCGGTGCGCAGCGCCGAGGCGGCGTCGCGTCTGGCGCGACTGCGTTACGACGCCGGTGTGACCGACTTTCTGGCGGTGCTCGATGCGGAACGCGAGGCGCTGACCAGCCGGGACCTGTTCGTGCAGGCGCAAACGACGTCGGCGACCTCGCTCGTGGCGGTCTACCGCGCACTCGGCGGAGGCTGGACGGTGCCCTCCGACGACGCTACCGTCGCGGTGGGCACCGCGCGGTGAGGGATTGCCCCCGCGGCGGTCCGGACCTCAAGCCCGTTCGAACTTGAACACCGCCGTGCTGGCCATCAGGTTGGGCCAGCTACGGATCACGGCGCCGTCGTGCAGCCCGAAGCTGTCGAGCACCCGCAGTCCGTTCCTTCGCGCAAGCAACTGGAAGTCCTCGTGCGTGCCGAAGCGCACATTGGGTGTGTCGAACCACTGGTAGGGCAGCACCTTCGTCACCGGCATGCGTCCGCGCAGCACCGACAGCCGGTTCGGCCAGTGCGCGAAGTTCGGGAAGCTCACGATCCCCACGCGGCCGACGCGCACCGTCTCGCGCAGCATCTGCTCGGTGTTGCGCAGGCTCTGCAGCGTGTCGAGCTGGAGCACCACGTCGAACGCGCGGTCGGCGAAGATCGCCAAGCCCTCGTCAAGGTTGCGCTGGATCACGTTGACGCCGCGCTGCACGCAGCCCAGCACCTGCGCGTCGTCGAGTTCGACGCCGTAGCCAGTGCAGCCCCGCGTGTCGCGCAGCAGCGCCAGCAGCGTGCCGTTGCCGCAACCGAGATCCAGCACGTGCGAGCCGGGCGGCACCAGCTCCGCGATCCGTTCGAAATCGCGGCGTTCACTCACGTCGACCCCCACGACGCCGTCCCGGCGTCTGCCCCCCGAGGGGGCGCTCGCCGCCTCGGGACAGCCCGGCGGCGGCTCATGTCGCGATCCTTTCGAAGTAGGCACGCAACAGGCCGTGGTAGCGCGGATCGTCCATCAGGAACGCGTCGTGACCGTGCGGCGCGTCGATCTCGGCCGAGCTGACGTCGCACCGGTTGTCGACCAGCGCCTTCACGATCTCCCGCGAGCGCTCGGGCGAGAAGCGCCAGTCGGTGGTGAAGCTGATCACCAGAAACTTCGCGCGTGCGGTGGCCAGCGCCCGGCTCAGGTCGCCGCCGTGCTCGCGGGCCGGGTCGAAGTAGTCGAGCGCACGCGTGATCAGCAGGTAGGTATTGGCGTCGAAGTACTCGCTGAACTTGTCGCCCTGGTAGCGCAGGTAGCTCTCGATCTGGAACTCGATGTCCTGGGTGCTGTAGGCCAGTTCGGGTCTGAGCGTCTGCCGGCCGAACTTGCTGGCCATCACGTCGTCGCTGAGGTAGGTGATGTGGCCGACCATGCGGGCCACCCGCAGGCCGCGCTTGGGCAGCACGCCGTGGCGGTAGAAGTGGCCGCCGTGAAAGTCGGGATCGGTCACGATCGCGCGCCGTGCCACCTCGTTGAAGGCGATATTCTGCGCGCTCAGATTCGGCGCCGAGGCCACCACCAGCGCGTGCCGTACGCGCGCCGGATGGCGGATCGTCCAGCTGAGCGCCTGCATGCCGCCCAGGCTGCCGCCGATCGCCGCCGCCAGTTGCTCTATGCCCATCGAATCGAGCAGGCGCGCCTGCGCATCGACCCAGTCCTCGACGGTTACGACCGGGAAGTCCGCGCCCCACGGCTGGCCGGTGGTCGGGTTGACGTGCGTCGGGCCGGTCGAGCCGAAGCAGGAGCCCGGGTTGTTGACGCCGATCACGAAGAAGCGGTCGGTGTCCAGCGGCTTGCCCGGCCCGACCAGGTTGTCCCACCATCCCTCGCTGCGGTCCTGGCCCTCGTAGCGACCGGCCACGTGGTGCGACGCATTGAGCGCGTGGCATACCAGCACGGCGTTGCTGCGGTCGGCGTTCAGCGTGCCGTAGGTCTCGTAGACCAGCGTGCAATCATTCAACACGGCGCCGCTCTTCAGCGGTAGCGGTGCAGTGAGCCTGAACTGTTGCGGAGTGACGAAACCGATGGAGCCCATGTGCAATCAGCAGAAGAAAAGCGAACCCGGCATCGCTGAAGTTGGCGAGGCCGGGTGACGTTCTGTCGCGGGCCCCTCTTTAGCTGCATTTGTTGAGCGCCCGCAATCCGGATCAAATCGGCGCTTTCGCGTGCAAGTATATCGGCGTCGGTCGTCGGGAAGGATCAACACATGGCGTGGTTCCAGGGGTTCGATGAGGGGTTGCACGCGGTGGGCGGCAGTATGGTGTTCGCCCGCACCGGCGGACGGCGCGATGGTCCGCCACTGCTGCTGCTGCACGGCTACCCGCAGACGCACGCGCTGTGGCAGCGCGTCGCCGAGCGGCTGGCCGATCGCTTCTTCGTGGTGCTGCCCGACCTGCGCGGCTACGGCCGCTCGGCCAAGCCGGCGGGCGAGGCCGATCACGCCAATTACAGCAAGCGCGCGATGGCCGCCGACCTGATCGCCTTGATGCAGTCGTTGGGTCAGGAGCGCTTCCTCGTGGCCGGCCACGACCGTGGCGGACGGGTCGCGCACCGACTCGCACTGGATCACCCGCGGGCGGTCGAGAAGCTCTGCGTGCTCGACATCGTTCCCACGCTCACCATGTACGAGCGCACCGACCAGGCCTTCGCGACCGCCTACTACCACTGGTTCTACCTGATCCAGCCCAGCCCGCTGCCCGAGAAGCAGATCGGCGCCGATCCGTCCTGGTACCTGCGCTACACGCTGTCGGGCTGGGGTTCCAAGAATCTCGATTTCGTCGAGCCCCCGGCACTGGCCGACTACGAAGCCGGCTTCTGCACGCCCGAGGGCATCCACGCCGCTTGCGAGGACTACCGTGCCGCCGCATCGATCGACCTCGTGCACGACCGCGCCTCTCGCGCTGCCGGGGACCGCGTCGCCTGCGACCTGCACGTGCTCTGGGGCGAGCGTGGCGTCGTGGCGCGGCTGTTTCGTCCGATCGAGGATTGGCAGGACGCCTGCACCGGCCGTGTCAGCGGGCGGGCCGTGGCGGCCGGCCACTTCATCCCCGAGGAGCAGCCCGAGCTGACGGCCGACGAACTGGCGCGCTTCTTTACCGCTTGACTCGGGATCGAGGGGCTGCCTTGCAGCTAGCATTCGCTGCAGGCAGCTCGCCCCGCGGGCTGCACGAGGAGTGACGATGCCGGTTTGGTTGCTGCGCCTCAACGAGCAGTTTCCGCTGCGATACGCCGCATGGCTGGCCTGTGGTGTGGCCGCGCTGCTTGCAGCCCTCACCTGGGTCATGGGCGGCGGCGCCGGCTGGCTGACGCTGCTGTTCTTCGGTCTGGTGCTGACCGGCTGGCACGACGTGCGGCAGACACGCCACTCGGTGCTGCGCAACTATCCGGTCATCGGCCACCTGCGCTTCCTGCTGGAGTTCATCCGCCCGGAAATGCGGCAGTACTTCATCGAGAGCGACCGCGAGGCGGCACCGTTCTCGCGTCAGCAGCGCTCGCTGGTCTACCAGCGCGCCAAGGGCGACAGCGACAAGCGCCCGTTCGGCACCCAGCTCGACGTCGGCGCTCACGGCTACGAGTGGCTCAACCACTCGATGGTGCCGAGCGAGGTCGACAGCCACGACTTCCGCGTCACGGTGGGTGCGGCACCGTCCTGCACCCAGCCCTACAGCGCGAGCGTCTTCAACATCTCGGCGATGAGCTTCGGCGCGCTGAGTGCCCACGCGATCCTCGCTCTCAACGCGGGCGCCCAGCGGGGCCGTTTTGCACACGACACCGGCGAGGGCAGCATCAGCCGCTACCACCGCGAGCATGGCGGCGACCTGATCTGGGAGATCGGCTCCGGCTACTTTGGTTGCCGTCATGACGATGGCTCGTTCAGCGAAGAGCGCTTTGCCGAGAACGCCCGCGATCCGCAGGTGAAGATGATCGAGCTCAAGCTCAGCCAGGGCGCCAAGCCGGGACATGGCGGGGTGCTGCCGGGCGCGAAGGTCACGCCCGAGATCGCTGTGACCCGCGGCGTGCCGGTGGGCGTGGACTGCGTCTCACCGGCGCGCCACAGCGCCTTCTCGACACCGATCGAGATGTTGCAGTTCATCGAGAAACTGCGCGTGCTTTCGGGTGGCAAGCCGGTGGGCTTCAAGCTGTGCATCGGCCATCCCTGGGAGTGGTTCGCGATGGCCAAGGCCATGCGCGAGACGCAGTTGCTGCCCGACTTCATCGTGATCGATGGTGCCGAGGGCGGCACCGGTGCGGCGCCGCTCGAGTTCACCGACCACGTGGGTGCGCCGTTGCAGGAGGGCCTGCTGCTGGTGCACAACACGCTCGTCGGCCTGGGACTGCGCGAGCGCGTGCGGCTGGGTTGCGCCGGCAAGGTGGTCAGCGCGTTCGACATCGCGCGGCTGATGGCGCTGGGCGCCGACTGGTGCAACAGCGCGCGCGGGTTCATGTTCGCACTGGGCTGCATCCAGGCGCAAAGCTGCCATACCGGCCACTGCCCGACCGGCGTGACCACCCAGGACCCGGTGCGCATGAAGGCGCTGGTGGTGCCGAACAAGGCCGACCGCGTGCTGATGTTTCACCAGAAGACCCTGGAGGCTCTGAAGGAGCTGGTGCAGGCTGCCGGCCTGCAGCACCCGCGCGACATCACGGCCGCCCACATCGTGCGGCGCGTCGCCGACCATCAGGTCAAGCTGCTCGTCAGTCTCGTGCCCTTCGTTCGACCGGGGGCGCTGCTGGCGGCCGAACGCGGCGAGGCCGACTGGCCCCACGAGGTGTACCGGATCTACTGGCCGCAGGCCCATGCGCAGTCCTTCTCTGCCCAAGCCGTGAGCCGCGACGTGGCGCGCGCTGCGGCGTGAAATCCTGATACCTTCGCTGCTGCGCCACCTGCCCCTGGTGAGTGCCTTGTCGGGCACGCGGCGACAATCGCTTCGAGCAAGAGAAAAACCACCGAGGAGACCCGCGTGCTCAACGTCTACCTGGTCGAGGACGACCCGCTGGTGTCGCAACACGTGCGCGAGGCGCTCAATGATGCGCCGGGCATCCGCTGCGTCGGTCATGCCAGTCTGCTGGCCACCGCCCGCGAGGAACTGCCGCTGTGCCGACCGGACGTCCTGCTGTCGGACCTCGGCCTGCCCGATGGCGACGGCACCGACCTGATCGGAGAGCTCAGCCATGCGCCAGCCATCGACGGCGTCTGGCATCCGCATATCCTGGTGTTCTCAGTGTTCGGCGACGAGGCGCGCGTGATCCATGCGATCGAGGCGGGCGCCGATGGCTACTTCCTGAAGGGCTGCACCTCCGAAGAACTGGTGCAGGCGATCGAGGCCGCGGCGCGCGGCGAATCGCCGATCTCTCCGGCGATCGCGAGGCACCTGCTCAAACGATTCCGCGAAGAGGGGCAGGTGCCTGACAGCGGCTTCCAGACCCCAGAGCTGGCCGATCCCGCGCCCACGCAGTTCAGCGACCTGATGGACCTTGAACCGCCCGAACTCGGCGCCCAGGACGTCAGCACCCGCGAACACGAGGTGCTCCGGCTGGTCGCCCAGGGCTTTGTGGCCGAGGAGATCGCCGAGCGGCTTCTGATCACGCCGCAAGCCGTGGCGATCGACGTGCGCAATGTCTATCGCAAGTTGCAGCTCGGACAGCGCACGCGCCTGGCCTTGCAGGCCAC
>JFJP01041973.1_pt1 | contig 14006 bp, 11 predicted proteins | sample 431651 | NCBI WGS metagenome assembly JFJP01 (sample SAMN02602958, study PRJNA72255) | Microbial mat metagenome, whole genome shotgun sequencing project. | biome: fresh water; feature: sink hole; material: water; isolation source: purple microbial (photo- and chemosynthetic) mats found in... | reverse complement strand
ATTTTCTAACTCCATTTTTTGTTGTGGCAAAGGAAGTTGGGCAACACTTGTAATCAAATTTTTAAAAATTTTCGATTTTAACTTATCCTTCTTATCACCCCCCTGTTGGTCTTTGTAGCCGTCCGAAAACAAGTAAATCGTATCGTTGTGTTCAATGTTTATCGAATGGTTTACAAAATTTCGTTCTTTGGGATAGTAACCAATTGGGCTTATAGTGCCTTTGTACTCAATGAGTTCTGAATTGCGCACAATCCAAACCGGATTGTTTGCACCGGCAAACTGGAGTATTTTGGTATCGGTGTTATATTCGCAAATGGCAATATCGAGTCCGTTGCTACTTCCCGAACCAAAGGTACGGAATGTACGCTTAAAACGCTCGCGCAAATGACTGAGAATATCTGCGGGATTGAACATTTTTTTGTTTCGCACCACTTCGTGCAAGTAGGTGATTCCCAGTATGGTTAAAAAAGCTCCTGCTACTCCATGTCCAGTACAGTCGGCGGCTGCAATAACAATTCTATCGCCCAATTTGTTGACATAATAAAAATCGCCGCTTACATTGTCTTTAGGTTTGTAGAGAACAAAATTTTGAGTTATATAACTATCTATCAACTCTTTGCTGGTTAGGAGCGATTGTTGAATGATTCGGGCATAATTAATCCCCGAAATAATTTCGGAATGCGCCTTTTCTATGGTCGTATTTTGAAGCGAAAGTTTGATATTCAATTCTTTAATTCTCTCTTGTTCGGTTCTTAACTCTTCGTTGGTTTCCGAAAGCATAGCCATAATTTGGGTTCGCTCTTCGATTTCGTTTTCCAATACAATTTTCTGATTAAAAAATGCTTCAATTAGTTTCGAAATCTTTCCAAATTCATCTTCTCTATTGATGTATTTGTGAATGAGTGAGAGCTCGTTCCTATCTAAACTTTCGATAATGGAGTTTATAGGCTTGGTAAACACACGATTGAAAAGAATTACAAGCAAAAAAATGGATACCAATAAAACAACGAAAATGGTGTAAAGGATTTTTTTTTGCAATATTTTGTTTTGGGCAATGAAATTATCGTTTTTTTCGAACACCAACGTAGCCACATATTTTTTTTCGAAATTGTACAACGGGTGTTTTACCACAATAGAAAATGGGTTGGTATTGTTGTACTCCAACGAATCGAAATGCACAGAAACATTTGAATTGGTAATTAAGCCTAATTTTGCAATAAAAGTAGTATCCATAATTTTGCCCAAAAGAAAAAAGCCATTGGGTTTTTCCAACCGTTCTACATCTGCAGTTGTATGAATGGTAGCACCGTACACCACCAACAATTGCGAATCGGTTCGGAAAGTAAAATTGGTAAACCGCTTTTTCGAATTTTCGATCGTATCGAACATCTGGTACAAATATTCATGTGGCATTGGATTTTCCAATTCAGGGTATTCTTCTTTTGCTACCTTATACACCGTTTCCGAAGCAAGGTTGTATGTCCACAAATAGTCTAAATAAGGGTAATTTACCAATGTCATTAAGTTGTTCTCTGCCCATGCAACATCATCGGGCTTGCTTACAAATTCATAAATTTCGTCCCAGTACGTATAATCGCCCGTAGTAGCTTCAATGAGTTCGTTGCTCAACGACATGGAATTTTCGACCGAAAGTTGTAATTTTTCCGTTTGATTTTTCACATACAAATCAATGCTTGAATTACTTGCGTAGAAATTTACTCCCAAAACGCTCAAAAGCACTACGGAGAAGAGTAAAAGAAAAAGAAGTAACTTATGTTTTATTTTCATTGATGTTTTTGATATTCGTTTTTTTTCAATCTGTTGCAAAAGAAAAGCCACTTTATATATTTACAAAATTTTTGTACAAAAAAATGCACTATTTCATGTACGATTAAAAAGTACGAAAAAATACACTTCACACAAAAGTATGGATTACAATTATCGAACATTGTCTGTATCTGTATTTTACAAAATCGGCAAAAATATTTACGCAAAAATATTTGCAATAAACATCTTTTTAACTACTTTTGCAGCGTAAACAAAAAAACGGTGGTTGTAGCTCAGTTGGTTAGAGCAATGGATTGTGGTTCCATAGGTCGTGGGTTCGAACCCCATCATCCACCCAAAACCCTGATAGATTTCTATCGGGGTTTTTTTATTTTCTATTCGGTTACTGAATAGCGTTTCATCAAAATCTTAAAAAAAATGAGCACAAAATTGTACAACAGTCAGGAAATTAAAGAAATACTTCGCAGCTCGAATGAGTATCATACCCAAAACCAAGCCGCAAAAAGTGCTTGGGGAAAATTCTGGAGCAAAATACATTTGTTTTTTATCATCGAATTTATGAGAGTACTGTTCGATGCCCGCAAAATTGCGTTTGCCAACAGCTACAACACCATTCAGTGGATGATTTCATCGTACCGAATTATGAAACTTACCGAAAAATATGGTGCACAAATTCATATTACGGGCATGAACAACATAGATAAAATAGCCGAACCTGTTGTGTTTATCAGCAATCACATGAGCACATTCGAAACGATGGTTTTTCCATATATTTTTACTTCGCGCCGCGAAATTACGTTTGTGGTGAAAGATAGTCTTGTTCGTCATAAATTATTTGGACCAATAATGCGGGCACGAAACCCCATTGTGGTGAGCCGCGAAAATTCGCGCGAAGACCTGATGAAAGTAATAAACGAGGGTGCCGAATTTCTGAAAAATGGAACATCGGTAATTATTTTTCCGCAAAGTACACGCCGCTCCGACTTCAAACCCGAAGATATGAACACTTTGGGAATAAAACTTGCCAAAAAAGCCGGAGTAAAGGTTGTACCCGTTGCCATAAAAACCGACTTTTGGGAAAACGGAAAATTACTCAAAGATTTAGGTACTTTTCGCAGACATAAACCTGTGCACATTAAAATTGGTGAACCAATGGATATTACAGGAAACGGAAAAGAAGAGCACGCACAAATTGTGAATTTCATTGACGAAAATTTCAAAAAGTGGCTTGCCGAAATTCAATAGAATTGTACAAAATTTAATCTATATTTGTGGCATCATAATTTGCACTAATACCCAGCGTCTATGAAAAGAATTATACTTATTGCTGCCGTACTTTTTACGTACATTTCGGTTCACTCGCTTCAAGCCACAAATTTGCCCGCCGATAGTTTGAAACTACTTTGGCTCGCAAAAAACACCAAAACAATTCATTACAACAACGGTTTGTATGCCGGTCATGTTTTTTTGGGATTAAAACATGGCTACGGAGTGCTCAAATACAACAACGGTGATATGTACAAAGGGTATTGGTTTTTCAACAAAAAAGGAGGAAGTGGAGCTCTTACGTATGCCAACGGAGAGGTGTACAATGGTGCGTGGAAAAAAGACAAAATGAACGGTTATGGCAAATTAACCACTGCCGACACCGTTTTTGCCGGTATGTGGGTAAATAATACCTTGATAAATTCGCGTCAAAACCAACCAACGCAAGTAAATAGTAATCAAATGGATAGTGATTTATCGCACAATCAAGGAAGCTCCGAAATTTCGCCATCTGAAAATACAGATGATAAAACTCCTATCAAAAAAGAAACAAAAACCAACCCCGTAATTGTAACTACCACCGAAAACGCACAACGCCGAATGGATACTCTTATGGGTAGCCCCAGTTTTTTACATTTTGGTACTAAGTATGTGATTTACAACGATAATAATAGATACGAAGGAAAACTGTTGATGGGTAAAAAAAGCGGTGATGGCAAAATGTATTACTCCAACAGAAATGTGTATGAAGGTTTGTGGAAAAAAGACATTAGAGCCGGAGGCGGCAAGCTAAATACTCCCGATGGAACTGAATATTCGGGCATTTGGAACGATGAAAAAGGCTATGGGACAATAAAATACATTGATGGAAAAGTATATGAAGGCGATTGGGATAGCCTTCGCCGAGTGGGTGCCGCAATTATGAAATATCCCAACGGCGATATTTTTCAAGGTACATGGATAAACGATGTAATTGAAGGATTTGGCGTATTGAAATTTGCCGATAGCACCATTTACAGCTACGAAGGTACATGGAAAAACAATCAACGAAATGGTGTAGGTACATTAAAATTCGATAACGGACGAAAGTTTGTAGGCAACTTTGTAAACGGAAAACGGGAGGGCAAAGGAGTAATTTTTGACCAGCACGGCAACGTAGAAATTGAATGCAATTGGAAAAACGACGAACGTGTGCTGGAGGCAATTACCGTTCGCTACATCAATGGCGATGTATATAACGGATACTTAGACAGTTACGAAGGTGGTTCGTTGAATTTCAAAAAACGCAATGGATACGGCATTATGGAATATGCCGACTTGAAAAGCCCAATTTCGTACAAAAGCAAACAACGCTACATGGGCGACTGGAAAAACAACCAGCCTCACGGCAAAGGCATTCAGTACTACGACGAGCAAGCCTATTTCGATGGCAATTGGGTAAACGGACAACGACATGGAACCGGAGTTCTTTATTTTGCCAATGGCTCGAAACTGCAAGGAGTGTGGGAAAACGACAAATTTACCGGAGAAATTCCTTTTGGTGCAATGGGAGATTGCTACAACGGGTACGGAATAAAAAAACTCTCGAATGGTGCTATATATGAGGGATTTTGGAAAAATGTTGACCAAAACGGGTATGGAAAAATGTTTTTGAACGATGGGAGCATACACGAAGGCAACTGGGCAAACAACAAAATTGAAGGCAGAGCCACCATTACAACCCAAAAAGGCACCACCGAAATTGTACGCCGCAACAACCGCGATATAGTGATAAAAAAAGACAGCGTATATGTTTCGCTCGATTATGCACTCATTGATACCGAAAATGTTGAATATCTGAAACTTACCAACGATGATACAAAAAATACCAATTTTAGTAGTATCAGCAAAATGCAGAATTTGAAAGGGTTAACCCTCACTACCACAAAATCGTTATCCGAAATATTGGCTATTTTCGACATTCCCTACCTCAAATACCTACACATTCAATTCATCAGTTCGAGCAAAGAAACCGATAGTTTGCCAAAGCAAATTGGCAATTTAGTTTATTTAGAAGAACTGGAATTGGAAGGACATCGCTATGCCCAAATTCCAAAAGAAATAAGTATGCTACAAGTTCTCAAAATATGCAATCTTATTGGGCAAAACAACGATGAAACGAACGCACTCATTATTCCAGATGAATTTTGGAGTCTATCGAATCTGAAAGAATTATATCTGAATGGAAATAAAATAAAATCGCTGAGCAAAAGTATCCAGAATCTTACTCAGCTCGAAATTCTTTCGTTGAAAGAAAACAATTTAAAAACCTTGCCCGATGAAATTGGGTATCTTACAAAACTCAAAAGTTTGAGCCTGTTTCACAACAATTTAAGCAGCCTGCCCAGCGAACTTGGGCAGCTTACCCAACTCGAACATTTGGATATTTCGCACAACAACCTATCGAATATTCCATCGTCGTTATGCAATTTGCCCAACAATTACAACACAACTATTGACCTGAGAATGAACAGCATAGGACAGTCGGCAGCAAACAAGTTGATTCAATGCCTGCAAAAAGCAAACGTAAAATATTGATTAACAGTGTTTAAGAAAATTTTTCTATTCGTTAAAAAATACAAAAAACCAATCATCGCTGCTTTGGCAGTTTTGCTGTTTGTTTATTGGTTGATACTTCCATCGCGCTTGTTTACCGACGATGTAAGCATGGTGATAGAAGACCGCGATGGCAATTTACTTGCAGCCCATATATCGTCAGATGGTCAGTGGCGTTTTCCCGAACGAGATTCTATCCCCGAAAAAGTAGCCATATCTATCACCCAATTTGAGGACAAACGATTTCGATGGCATTGGGGAATTGATGTTTTTGCCATGGCAAGAGCCACTTTTTTGAATCTCAAATACATGAAAGTGGTAAGTGGAGGAAGCACCATTTCTATGCAAGTTATACGCCTTTGGCGCAAAAACAACGACCGCTCGATGTGGGAAAAGCTAATTGAAATGATATTTGCCACCCGCCTCGAATTTTCGTATAGCAAAGACCAAATTTTGTCGCTCTACCTTTCGCACGCTCCTTTTGGTGGCAATGTAGTTGGAATTGATGCCGCATCGTGGCGATATTTTGGCTGCCAGCCCGAAAAATTGTCGTGGGCTGAGGCTGCCACCCTTGCTGTACTTCCCAATAGTCCTGCACTTATTCACCCGGGACGCAATCGCAATTCGTTGACTATCAAAAGAAATTTCTTATTAAAAAAATTATACGAAAAAAAAATCATTGATAAAGATACCTACTTGCTTTCGCTTGAAGAAGAAATTCCCGAAGAACCTAAACCTTTTCCGCAAATTGCTCCCCACCTACTCACCCGCTTCTACAACGACAATTCGCAGTACAAAGACGGCACATCGAAATATCATTCCCTGCTGCGTACCACCATTGATATACAATTGCAAAAACAAATAAACACCATTATAGCGGAGAATGCCGAAAGGCTCGAAAAAATGCAAATTTTCAATGCCGCCGCTCTTGTTATTGATGTAGAAACCGGCGATGCCCTTGCCTACGTGGGCAATGTAACCGATAATGAAGACGAAAAAAACGGGCGCAAAGTGGACATTATTACTGCCGAACGTAGCACTGGAAGTGTTTTGAAACCAATGCTTTACGCGGCAATGCTCACATCTGGCGAAATTTTACCCAATGCCCTCGTTCCCGATATTCCAATTTATATTGATGGCTATTCGCCCAAAAATTTCAATAAAGGATTCGATGGTGCTGTGCCTGCTCATAGAGCAATGGCAAGGTCGCTCAACGTACCTGCCGTAAAAATGCTCAACCAGTATGGCACAAAACGTTTTCACCATGTACTAAACAAAACCGGCATGACCACCATTCACTTCAACCCCGACCATTATGGACTTTCGTTGATTTTGGGTGGTTGCGAAGGCACACTTTGGGAATTGTGCGGTGTATATGCTTCAATGGCAAGAACGCTAAACCACTACACCACTTACGACGGAAAATATTACGAAGGCGATTGGTTTATGCCCAACTACATGAAAACCAAATCTATAGAAAATCAAAAAAAAGAAATAGACAAATCGGAACTCGAAAACTCAAGTTTGTTTTCGGCATCAGCCATCTGGCTCACATTCAGAGCAATGCTCGATGTAGAACGCCCCGAACAGGAAGGAAATTGGTGGGCATTTAATTCCACCGAATGGATTTCGTGGAAAACGGGTACAAGTTTCGGCTTTCGCGATGCTTGGGCTATAGGTCTGACTCCCCGCTATGTAGTGGGAGTTTGGATTGGAAATGCCGATGGCGAAGGTCGCCCCGAAATTGTGGGCGTAAAAACTGCCGCCCCCTTGCTTTTCGATATTTTTGGAGTTTTGCCATCGGCGGGCAAATGGTTCGACAAACCGTTTGACGATATGACCAAAACCCGCATTTGCCGCGAAAGTGGATACATTGCTTCCGAAAATTGCCCGAATGTAGATTCTACGTGGATTCCCGCCAATGGACAACGTTTTCAAACCTGTCCGTATCACAAAATTGTGCACTTAGACCAAAGCCGCAAATGGCGCGTACACTCCGATTGCGAATCGCCCAACGAAATGATTCACGAACCATGGTTTATTTTGCCGCCCACCATCGAAATGTTTTACAAATCGCGCAATCCGAGCTACAAACAATTGCCCCCATATCGCCCCGATTGCCTTGAAACACTCAGCAGCCAAAAAGCCGCTGCAATGGAAATTATCTACCCCAAACCCGGAGTTCGAATTTATATTCCCATAGATTTAGACCAAAAACGCAGCAGTACCATATTTGAAGTTGCCCACCGCGACCCTGCGGCAATAATTTTTTGGCACATTGACGACCAATATATTGGGCAAACCCAAAATTTTCACAAACTTGCTGTAAATCCGGAAGTTGGCAAACATAAACTTACACTTATTGATGAAAACGGAGAACAAATAATGGTTGATTTTGAAATAATAGATAAATAATTGGACTGAAACGCAACCATTCTATTGAATTATTTGTCTTTATTGAAACAGTTAACTATTAAATTTATAAAAACATTAATAAGATGCTTTTGTATATTGATGAATATCAGACAGTTACTCACAACAGAGAGATGTCGTTGATTGAAATGGAATGGAAAAAAACATCATCCAAACTTGTTCCCGAAAGCTACATGAAACGATTTCAGAATGTGGCTACCTACATGGAACAATATCGCCCCAAAAACTTACTTGCCAACTTAGAAAACATGGTATTTAAAGGCGGTAGCGATTTGAAAGAATGGTTACGCAGCGAAGTTTACAAACGCTTCAATCGTTCGGGAGTTCAGCGTGTTGCATTCATAAATAGTCAGGATACCATAACACGTCTGTTGATTGAAGAGGCACTGAGTGAATACAACAACGAACGATTTGAAACAAAATATTTTGACAGTTCGGAACACGCCAAATCGTGGTTAATGGGTAGAGTAGCTACCCAGTAAAAATGCGCAAAAATTGAGGCAATTTGCCGATAAAAAAAGAGTAGCGAAGCAAAAAAAGTTTCGCTATTTTTTTTGCTTTTTGCCCTCCGTTAGTTGCAAAATTAGTCCATTCTATTTATTTGCTTGCACTCTTTTATTTTTAGTGCGGTGTTTTGTTTGATTTTAACACAAAATATTTTAGATTTGTAAGCCGAAATAGTGAAGAGTTTCCATACTTTATTCATCTTTTCATTTATTTCGACTTTTCATATCAATATCCTATAAATCAAGTAGCTAAACATAACATTATGTCGAAAGTTCTTGTCATAGACGATGATCGCCCAATAAGGAATACGCTAAAAGAAATTTTGGAATACGAAGATTATCAGGTAGATATAGCACAAAGTGGAATAGCAGGTTTAGAAATGCTTCAAAAAGATTTCTACGATATTATTCTGCTCGACATCAAAATGCCTAAAATGGATGGATTAGAAGTTCTCGAAAAAATTTTTGAGATAACTTCTGGACACGGCAGTAGAATCTATCAAAAAAGGGGCATTCGATTTTATCGAAAAACCGCTCGACCTCAACCGTTTGCTGGTAACCATGCGCAACGCTGTGGACAAAAAGAATCTCATTTTTGAAACCAAATCGCTGAAGCGTAAAGTAAACAAAACCTACGAAATGGTGGGCGAATCGGAGGCTATCAACAAAATAAAAGAAATGATAGATAGAGTTGCCGGAACCGATGCCCGCGTACTTATTACCGGAGATAATGGTACAGGAAAAGAACTTGTGGCAAGATGGTTGCATGAAAAAAGTGAAAGAGTTTCGGGTCCGTTTGTAGAAGTAAACTGTGCAGCTATTCCTTCCGAATTAATAGAAAGTGAATTGTTTGGGCACGAAAAAGGAGCTTTTACATCGGCACACAAGCAACGCAAAGGCAAGTTTGAGTTGGCAACCGGCGGAACTATATTTTTAGATGAAATTGGCGATATGTCGCTATCGGCACAGGCAAAAGTGCTGAGAGCACTGCAAGAAAGCAAAATTACACGGGTGGGAAGCGATAAAGAAATTCGGGTTGACGTACGAGTAATTGCAGCAACCAATAAAAATCTACAACGCGAAATTCAAGAACGCTCATTTAGAGAAGACCTTTATCATCGCCTGAGTGTAATTCTTATCAACGTACCTTCGCTCAACGAACGCAAAGAAGATATTCCGCTTTTGGCAGATTATTTTTTGAAACAAGTGTGCGAAGAATATGGCATTCAGAAAAAAGTAGTTTCAGAAAAAGCAATCACCGAATTGCAAAAAATAAACTGGACGGGAAACATTCGCGAATTTAGAAATGTAATGGAACGATTGGTAATACTTTGTCCGGATACCATAACCGATGCTGATGTGGTTTCGTTTGCACAACCCATAAGCAGATAACACAACAATAAAAAAACTGTATCAAATGTCGCAAAAGAAAAAAGCCGTAGCAATCATACTCGCTGTATTTTTTGGAGCAATGGGTGCACACAGATTTTATCTGGGGCAAGTGGGAAGGGGTATTTTATACTTTGTACTTTGGTTTATTAGCTGGATGTTTGGTTTTATTGATGCAATAATCATTGCTTCAATGTCGCAGGACGAATTTGATAGAAAATACAATCCCTATTTGTTTTCACGAGTAGATGAATTGAATGCGCCGCCGCAACGGTTTAAAAATTTCAACAGCAAACAACCCATAATTCGCAAAGACGAATATCAACAGGTGCAAGACAATGTGCAGCAAATTTACCGCGAAATCATTCAACTGATAGAAAAATCGAAAGATTACGACAACGATATTGTAAAAGATATAAAATCAATGTTGGATAACTACACCAACAGAATTAACCTTCTGGTTGAACGCGACAAAAAACTCAAATCGGTTGAGAGCAGTTTTTCGATTGATACAGTGGATAAAACCATTACATCGCTGCAACGAAAATTAACCGAAACCACCAATCAATATTTGAAAGATGAATACCAAACATCTATCAGCAAATACATTAAACACAAAAGTTCGTTTCAGGATTTGAAAGACCAGCGCGAAGTGGTGCGTTTGCGCATCAATTCAGCCATTATGTCGCTCAAACAAATAAAAATTGATTTGATAAAAATGGAAAGCATGGCATCGCTCGAACAGCGCGAACAATTTTTCAAAACCTTTGAAGACAAATCGAACGACCTCTCCAACTATCTCGAATTTTTGGAAAAAAGCTATCAAGATACCGATTTTAGTGCCTAATTCATCAAAAAAAAAAGCGAGGTTTTCGGAAAACCTCGCTTTTTTTATATTACTTCTTTTTGAACCACTCTATCAGTTGATTTTTAAAACGATTAAATGCTACATCTGTACAATCCTTAAAACTTGCGCGTTGAGCAAGTTCTTCATAAATCGAAGAAGAACGTTGTATTCTGTTTTTTCGCAGCGCACTCTCAAATGCTTCTTTTGGTCTGAAAGGTTTTGGCATACCCTTCTTAATGTAATTGTTCTCAATCAACCATTTATCCAATTCATCAGCATCAAATTCTAGCACATCAGCTAAATGTCGCGATTTTACCCAAACCCAATTTTCAACCTCTGGATTAATCAAAATTACACTATTTCGATTTTCCCATCCATTGTTACTCAATTTTTTTTCTATTTCATTTTCAATTTCTTCTGGTAAATCACGAACATTCCCACAACCCTCATAATCAAAAATTACAACAGCATAATTGTAGTCATTGATAAATGTGCGTAAAAATTCATGGCTACTTATTCGGCAACCCGGGTCTCGTTCAAGATGTATTTCAATATCATACGAAAACTCGTTAATATTCAGCACTTTGGGGAAACGTGGCAATAAGCCCTGAAGCAGAAATTTTGTATTTTTATCGGCAGTTAAAATTATCAAATCTTTCATCCCAATATCCCTCCAGCGAATAATACACTTAAATTTGTTTCACCTTTCCAATTTTTCAAACGAGGATGTTCATTTCCGTTTACAATAGCACCAATACCTTCTGTAGTTTTGCCGAAACAGAGAATTTTATCCAACTCAGCAATACTTAATAATATGGAAGAATGCGATGCAATCAATATCTGCGCATCGTACACCGATGACAGAGATTGATAGACCGTTTCTATTGCTTTTGGGTGAATTCCATTTTCAGGTTCTTCAATCAGATAAATTCCTTTAAAATCGGGTAGATACGCAATAATTGTTAAAGCAAGCAATCGCAATGTACCATCTGAAATCAACCAACTTGGAACTTCAATATTACTTTGATATACAAGCTTGATATATTTGTATTTATTATCTGGATTTTCGATAATTTTAATGTCAGAAATATCCGTTAAAGCTGTTCGTAAATGCTTCAACCATGAATCGAATTTTTTTTTGTGATTTTTTTTAAAATCATCAATCACCCAAGGCAAATTGGAACCATCAGTACGAAAACTTTTCCCTTGTCCGGGACGGCTCGCTTGTCGAATAGCCAAACTATTGAGCATAAAAACCTGAACACCTTTATTCAAAAATTCCTTCAACCAAACCGATGCAGGAAACTTATCTTCGTCATCAGGCAGGTTGGCGAGTGCCGATTTTTTGTATCCAAGTTTAAATGAAGGAATCCAGCCCTTCTTCTCAGCTTCAATATTCTCTGGATAAAAACTATCGTTTCCACCTGCTACTTTGTGCAATACTTCTTTTGTATTTTTTTCGATTATCTTATTGTAAACCAGATTATTTTCAGTTTCAAAAAAGGGAAACAGAGTGGCATCTTTTTTTGACTGTTTCTCATCTTTAGTGTAAAGGAGCAAGGCTCGTTCTCCCAAAATTGCTAAATCAGAAGATTCAATCAAGCCAATTTTTATTTCATATCGAATGGTGTCGAAATGGCTATTTTTCTCCAATTTATCAATTATAATTTTGGGTAAGGCAAACTCTAATGCAATTTCTATACACCCACCATTCCCGCTCCAAGTAAGGTCGTTAAAACTTGCACATCGAATATTTAAAGCCGTTTCCAAACCTAAGGACAAAATATCGGATACTAAACTAATTGAATCTAAGAATGTAGTTTTTCCTGTGGCGTTTGCTCCAATCAGTATCTGAAATTCACTAATATTCTGAGAAATGTATTTAAAAATCCGATAATTTTTTAGTTCTATTCTTTTTAACATACGTTTTATTTGTCTTATATAGTTTTGAGTCCAAAACTATCTCTGTGTTTTTATTTATTTGCAAAAATAATGATTTATTCGATTTTAAAAAAGAGGTTTTCGGAAACAGAAACCTCGCCTTTTTTTAGTTTTTGCTTCAATCGAAAAGCACAACCAATGCTTTGTTTTTATCTCTTATCCATTGTCGTTTGAACGAAACATAAGCACTTGTGCGTAACTTTGTATTTTTCGACAACCTTTCAATAAGTTCACTTTCAAATAGTTCCTTATTCTTCTCATATTTTTTGTAAATCTTATTAAACTCCTCCAATTCTTTTTCAATTTCTGCTCTTCGATAAATATGTGCTCGGCTATTTTGCGAACCTATTCCATTGTACATACGGTTGAGCAATTTTTTGGTATTTTGTGTTTTGGTGTCATCAGAAAAAGTAAAAATAGTTACTCTGCCGTTTTCGTATTTCAGATGTATCAGATTTTCAACATCATCGGTGCAGTTATTCAGAACTTCATTTCCAGTGGTATTGATATTTTTGGGGCGTAAACCGTTGCATTTTTGACAACAATAGAATAAATTGTCCCAATCGTTTTCTTTTTGGGGAAAATTATTTTGGGGATAAAAATGGTCTATTTGAAAATGAATTGGTGCGTATTCCTCACAAATATAACACAATACAAGAAAATCTTCACGAATGATTGGCTCAATGCTTTTGTCGTTGTATTTGAACGGAAATTTTGGTTTCGGACTTCGTTTTACGTTTATCATTCGTAAATAAATTTTTGATTTTCTTTGAATTTATTAAAGTAATTATCAGAAATATAAGGAGTTACTTCATCTAATTCTATTTCCAATTCTGCCAGACGTTTTTTCTGTACGTCGGTAAGCGAATTTTGGCGGTATAGTTCAACTAAGTCCGCAAATTCATCTACTTTTTTCTGAATACTTTCAACGTAAGGTTTACTGAACGAAAAATAATAGTCGGTTAGTTTATTTGCCGGAATATCAGACACATCAACCAAGCGGCGCTGGGTTCCCATATCGAAAATAACGGCATTGGAAATGGAATTGAGCACGTGTGGCGAATGGGTGGCGACAATAAATTGTACGTTGGGGAAAATTTTTGTGAGTTTGGGTAAAATTTGTTTTTGGGTTTCTAAGTGCAAATGGGCTTCGGGTTCGTCGAGCAGTACTAAGCCTTCGAGGTCGTAGCCGTGATATGCTTTGTTGTGCATTCGCAACATCAACTCGGCTACTATGCTGA
>JFJP01001253.1_pt1 | contig 14006 bp, 14 predicted proteins | sample 431651 | NCBI WGS metagenome assembly JFJP01 (sample SAMN02602958, study PRJNA72255) | Microbial mat metagenome, whole genome shotgun sequencing project. | biome: fresh water; feature: sink hole; material: water; isolation source: purple microbial (photo- and chemosynthetic) mats found in... | reverse complement strand
TGAATTTAGCAAAGAAACCAGAGAAAATTGGAATTCCAGCCATAGATAAAAGAGAAGCACTCAATACGGCTGCCATTACTGGATTGGTTTTTCCAAGTCCGTTGAAGTTTAAAATATCTTCATTGTCTTTATTTCTTGTAACATTGATGATTACTGCAAAGGAAGCAATTCCTGCCAAAGCATAAGCAACCGTATAATAAAGTAAGTTCCCTGATGAATTAGATAGACTTAATAAAGTCATCATCATAAAACCAGCATGAGAAATACCTGAAAACGCCAGCATACGTTTTACATTATTTTGGCGTAAAGCCATAATATTTCCAACAGTCATAGAAGCAATTGAAACTATTACGATAATATTTTGGTATGCCGAAGAGATATCAGCATTCATCGTTGATAATAATTTATATAATGTTGCAAAAGCCACAACTTTTGCTAAAGTACTCATTGTAGCTGTTACAATTGAAGGCGCACCTTCATAAACATCTGGAGCCCAAAAATGGAATGGTACAGCAGCAATTTTGAATAACATACCTACAGTCAATAACGAAATCCCTATTGGAAACCAAATGGGTAATTCTGCTGAGCGCGACATTTCGCTAATTTCTGTTACATCAAAACTTCCCATGGCGCCATAAATTAAACAGATACCAAATAGAATAAATCCTGATGCAAACGAACCCATTAAGAAATATTTCATTCCGGCTTCATTACTTTTTATATCCAATCGGCTACTTCCTGCAAGAATGTAAAGAGCTATTGACAATGTTTCTATTCCTAAAAAGTACATCGATAAGTTCGAGAAAGAAACCATCGCTACAGCACCGGCTAAAAGGAAAATTTTTATGGCAATAAAGTCAGAAATTTTTGTTTCATGATCTTTGTAAACATCATGGCTCATGGCTACTAAAAATATAGTAAGAACAATGAATAATGATGAAAAAGCATTAGAAAATTTATCGGCAACAATCATATTGGTGTATTGACTGTTTAACAAATCTCCAAACGACCAAATATTTAGTGTGGTACCTAGCAGTGCTAATAGACCTAAGATAACTACAGGTACAATTGCTTTTCTAAAATTAAAGATTTCAGCTATAAGACAGAAAACGCCTAAACCTGATATTGCTATTAATGTATTCATTTTTTTAATTTATTTTTATGTCAATTTATTTTTATAACTTTGCATTATCTTAAGCGTTTTGGACGTTTTGAGTAGGAGTGCTTCGTGCCTCATAACTCGTAAGATTTTTTTAAAGCCATCAATCTAATTGGTGGCTTTAATCTTATACATTGTATGAAAAACCAATCGATTCAATTTATTTTTTTTTGCACTAGTTACTATCCTTACTTCCTTTATTACAAATAATTTATTTTCAATAATCTTTTCAAATTGCAATAATGGTTTTTTTGTATGTTTTGTGTTTCCGATACATTTTACAGTATCAGGTTTTAAACAGACTTCAATCATTTTTAAAAAATCATCTTTTTCTACTGCAATCTGACCTCTTTTTGCTTCGGATATTGGATTACCATGATTTTCAAGGGTATGAATAATTCCATAATTGTCTATACATATCCAATAATTTTCTAAATCAATATCGGTTTTTTCTTTAATTGTATTTGCTAATGTTTCAGAAATTTGAAATAAATCTATTTTTTTATGAAATTGTTCTAAATTTTCTAAACACTCATCATATAAATCACTTATTTCTTTTCTTAACCTATCTAAATCAATCATTAAAAACTATCTATTAATTTGAATTAGAGTTTCTTTTATGCTTGGCATTACCAAATCTACAATTGGTTTTGGATATAATCCGTAGAATAGTAAAAAGGCAATTATGATTACAAAGACAATTATTTCGGTTGTTGTAACATCTGCAAATAATTTAGTATTTGTTTCTCCTAACATTACATTTTGGAACATTTTTAACATGTAATAAGCTCCTAATATTATGGTTGTTCCACCAAGAACTGCATACCAAATGTTTACTTGAGATAAACTATACAAAACGGTAAACTCTCCAATAAAGTTGAATGTTCCTGGTAACGCCACAGATGCTAAAACTAAAATCATAAACATAGATGTGAATTTTGATGCTTGCGAACGAACACCGCCCATTTCATCAATTTTGTAGGTTTCAAATCTTCTAAAAATTACTTCTGCCGCAAAGAATAATCCAACAATTACAAATCCGTGAGCAATCATTTGCGAAACAGCTCCACTTAAACCATCAGCAGTTAAAGTGTAACAACCAGCGGCAATTAATCCTACGTGAGCAAGAGATGAGTAAGCTAGTAATTTCTTCAAATCTTTTTGACGTAATGCCACTACAGAACCATAAATAACTCCAGCAATGCTCAAACCAATTAAAACTGGCATGTAGGTTTTTGCTGCAAACGGTGCAATGGGTAACTGCCAACGAATAACGCTATACAATCCCATTTTTAGCATAATTCCAGACAAAAGCATTGTTCCAACGGTTGGTGCTTTTTGATACACTTTTGCTTGCCAAGTATGGAATGGTATGATTGGAATTTTAATAGCATAAGCTAAAAAGAAAGCTAAGAAAATACAAGTTTGCTCAGTGGTAGATAAGTCTAATTTAATTAAATCTTCTAATAAAAAACTTCCAGCTTTAGTATATAAATAGGCAAATGCTATTAACATAAATAAGGATCCACCTAAAGTATAAATGAAGAATTTAACTACGGCTTTTTTACGTTTTTCAACATCACCATTACCCCAAACTAATGCTATAAAATAAATTGGAATCAATGCAAGTTCCCAAAAGATATAATACAATAATCCGTCGCTAGCTAAGAAAGTTCCAACCATAGCAAATGCCATGAATAAAACTAATCCGTAGAAGTTTTTAGAATTGTTGAAATTATTTCCGAAAGAAGATAATACAATTAGCGGAAGCAATGAAGTTGTCAAAAGCACCATTGCTAATGACAATCCATCGGCTTTAAGTGCAAAGGAGATATTAGGTTGTAAAATCCAAGGATTAGATAAGCTAATGTTTATTCCGCCCAAAAATTGATTTACTAATATTGAGGCGCCTACTAAAGCAGCCAAACTAAATAATAAAGCCACTTTAGAAGCGAATTTATCTCCAGAAAGGAAGGTTGCAATGGCGCCAACTAAGAGTAGTATTAATAGAAGTGATACGTTCATTTTGTTTTAAATTATTGAGCTAAAAATAAATAACTAACTATGGCTAAAAGTCCTATTACGAATGCAAATAAATACAATCCGATACTTCCAGTTTGTAATTTTTTTCCTTGATTTCCAATTCCATTTGCAACGGTTCCAAATCCGTAAACTACTTTTCCTACAGCAGGTTCTAAAGTTGTTCTAAAGAAATTTGAAAGTGCATTCAAAGGTTTTACTATTAATGAAGTGTAAAATTCATCAACATAATATTTGTTATAAACGGTTTTTGAAAAACCTGTTATTTCTGAATCTTCTTTTGGAACAAAACCTTGTTTGATGTATTTTGAATACGCCCAAACAATTCCGATAATTGCTCCTGTTAAGGCAATTGTCATCAACATATATTCTTGACTTCCAAGAGCATGATGTTCCTGTTTAGTCGCTAAAATTGGTTCTAAGAAATGATTTAACCAATTGCTTCCAGGCAAATTAATTAATCCACCAACAGTAGCCAATGCAGCAAGTAGGATAAGTGGCAAAGTTATTAAACTCGGACTTTCATGTAAATGATGTTTTTGCTCTTCTGTTCCTCTAAATTCTCTAAAGAATGTTAAGTACATTAATCTAAACATATAGAAAGCTGTCATGATTGATGCAATAGAACCAACAATCCAAAGTACTTTATTATGTTCAAAGGCTACCATCAAAATTTCGTCTTTTGACCAAAATCCTGCAAAAGGGAAAATACCAGCAATAGCTAATGTTGAAATTAACATGGTTGCAAAAGTGATTGGCATTACTTTTCGTAAACCACCCATTTTACGCATATCTTGTTCGCCATGCAACGCGTGAATTACAGAACCAGAACCTAAGAATAAACAAGCTTTAAAGAAAGCATGTGTTATTACATGAAATACAGCAACTGTGTAAGCTCCCATTCCTAAAGCTAAAAACATTAATCCTAATTGAGAAACGGTTGAATAAGCCAATACTTTTTTGATATCATTTTGAAGCAATCCAATTGATGCGGCAACTAATGCTGTTATTGCTCCAACTACAGCAATTATATGTTGTACATCATGAGTTAAATCAAATAAGAAATTCATTCTTGTAATCATAAAGATACCAGCTGTTACCATCGTAGCCGCGTGAATTAACGCAGAAACTGGTGTTGGTCCAGCCATGGCATCGGGTAACCAAGTGTAAAGTGGCAATTGTGCTGATTTTCCTGTTGCTCCAATGAATAAACATAATGCAGCAATACTTAACCAAACGTAATCTACAGTATCTAATTTTAAGTGAGATATTGTTTCTCTTAAATTAACAAAATCTAAAGTGTTAAACCATTGAGCCAAAATAAAAATCCCAATCAAGAAACCTAAATCACCAATTCTATTCATGATAAATGCTTTCTTTGCTGCATCGTTATACTCTTGGTTTTTATACCAAAATCCGATAAGTAAGTAGGAGCAAAGTCCAACGCCTTCCCATCCGATAAACATTACTAATAAGTTGCTTCCAACTACTAATGTTATCATGAAGAATACGAATAAATTCAAATACGCAAAAAACTTGTGCCCATTTTCATCATCGTGCATATAGCTGATAGAGTAGAGGTGGATTAGAGAACCAATTCCGGTTACAAATAATAGCCACAATAATGATAATTGGTCTAATAAAATTCCAAAATCAATTTTTAGATTTCCTAATTGAATCCAATCCAATAATTTAACTTGGATTGCTTTGCCTGAAGTATTTAACTGCATGAAGAAGTAAACACTCATTGCAAAAGAAACAACAACAGCTAGTGTTCCAATGGCACCTGAAATGTTTTTTCCTGCTTTCTTTCCGAAGAAAACATTGAATAAGAACCCAACAAATGGGGCTAATAATAAGAGTAAAACTAAACTATTCTCCATTAGGGATTATCCTTTTAAGTTTTTTAAATTTGATATATCTACCGAACCAATATTTCGGAAAACAGCAACTAAAATTGCTAAACCTACAGCAACTTCTGCAGCAGCAACAGCCATAGAAAAGAATACAAAAACTTCTCCTTTTGCATCTTGCCAATAGGTTGAAAAGGCTACAAATAAAAGATTTACAGCATTCAACATAATTTCTATTGACATAAAAACAATGATGGCATTTCTTCTATACAATACTCCAAAAACTCCTATGCAAAATAGAAGCACAGAAAGGAAAATGTAATTTTCAATACCAATTTGATTTAAAATATTCTCCATGATTATTTAGTTGGTTTTTCTTTTTTTGATAATAAAACGGCTCCTATCATTGCCATTAAAAGTAGGATAGAAGCAAATTCAAAGGGAACCATAAATCCATCTTTGTCATCTAATAAAACAGTTCCTAATTTTTTTATAGATTGAAAATCTTCACCAGTTGTAGGATAATCTCCAACGAAAGGTTTAGAGTACATAAATATTAAAACCAATGCAGTACTTAACAAGAGGAATACTGTTATAGCACCAAGTCTAGTAATTCTTGGTTTGTGCACTTCATCTTCTTTATTCAAATTCATTAACATGATGGTGAATAAGAACAGAATCATTATGGCGCCAGAATAAACTATAACATGGACTATTGCAAGAAATTGAGCATTAAATAATAAATAATGTCCTGCAATTGAGAAGAAGCACAATACTAAATAAATGGCACTATGAATAGGATTTTTGCTGTATATGGTTAAAAACGCTGTGGCTAATGTGATAGCCGCTAAAACGTAAAATATAATAAGTATCGGTGACATAATTAATTAAGTTTTTTAGTATTTGCCATAGCCATTTCTAGAGGCATCACTAATTTATCTTTTCCGAAAATAAAATCTTCTCTATTGTATTGCGCTGGAACTAATTCTTTAGAAATGGTTAAATAAATCGCATCTTTCGGACAGGCTTCTTCACACAATCCACAAAAAATACAACGCAGCATATTGATTTCATATATTGATGCGTATTTTTCTTCTCTATACAAGTGTTCTTCTCCTTTTTTACGTTCTTCGGCTTTCATGGTAATGGCTTCTGCTGGACAAGAAAGCGCGCACAAACCACAAGCGGTACAATTTTCTCTTCCTTGTTCGTCACGTTTCAACATGTGCTGACCACGATAAACAGGACTAAACTCACGCACTTGTTCTGGATAATGAATCGTTGCTTTTTTCTTAAAAAAGTGTTTGATGGTAATCCATAAACCTTTAAAAATTGCTATCAGGTACATTCTTTCAAGAAAAGTCATTTCCTTATTAGAAACTTGTTTTTTCTTACCTGATAATGAAATACTTTGTATATCCATTTTATTATTAATTGTTTTATTTTTTTCAGAAGCTAATCCTGCTATTCGTTTCAATCTTTTTTAAACCTCAAAGGTTTTTAAAAACCTTTGAGGTTTAAAAAAGGATTTCCACTGCTATCAGGGCTAGACTTATCTGTAATCTTTATTTTTTAAAACCTATTTTAGTTCGTTCTATTTTGTTTTCTTGTTTATCTATCAACTCATCTAGATAGCTAAAGAGTAATTCTACATTCTTATCATTATTATCTAATCGTCTTTTTATTTCTTCAATATCAATTTTGGAATTCAAATTATTAGTGAGAAATTCTCTCATACTTACAAAAATCTCAATAATTTTTATACTCATTTGAGTTGCTTTCTCACTTTTTACAACATTTGATAATTGTAAAATTCCGTGTTCTGTAAAAACATACGGCAACGAACCTCCCAATGCTTGTTTAGAAGGTATCGCATTTTGCGATACCAAAATTTCTGTTTCCACTTCATTCAATCTAAACATAAAATGTTCGGGGAACTTATCAGGATTTCTTGCAATTTGTTCTCTTAATCTTCTAGGAGTAACTTCAAACATTTTTGCCAAATCACTATCCAACATAACTTTTTGACTTCTAATCAAATAAATTTTGTCTTGAATAATTTCATTTGGAATGATAATGTTACCCATTACTAATTTCATTTTATAAGGTGTCGCAAAATGCGACACCTTTAGTTTTTATTTATATAAAACAATTTAACTATTTGTTTATTAGCTTTTTATTAAAAAATTAATATTGTAAATATTTATCAAAAATACTTCTTTTTATTGTTATGGTGTCGCAAAATGCGACACCTTTAGTTTAATTTTACATTTAATTAATGTCCCCATTTTAAATAATTAATAATAACAACTTGCAGTCTCAAAATGCGACTTCAAGATTTTACTTAAATGCCAAAATACAAATTCCTGTTATAATAATATTCACAATAGATAGCGGAATTAATATTCTCCATCCTAAGTTCATCAATTGATCGTATCTAAAACGTGGTATGGTCCATCTAATCCACATAAAGAAAAAGATAAAGAAACATAATTTTGCAAATAAGGCAAATATACCAATGACATTTCCAATATTTACACCCCAATTTTCTATTGCCCAACTCATTCCTGGATAATTATATCCACCAAAAAATAACACTGAAATTATTGTTGCCGAAATAAACATATTAGCATATTCAGCAAATAAATAGAATCCCATTTTCATGGAAGAATATTCGGTATGATAACCGCCAATTAATTCTGATTCACATTCTGCTAAATCAAAAGGTGTTCTGTTGGTTTCTGCAAAAGCACAAATCAAAAAGATTAAGAACGACAACGGTTGGTAGAAGACATTCCAAGACATTCCGTGTTGTTGAACAGAGATTTCTTTTAAACTCAAGGTTCCGGTCATCATCAATAAAGCAATTATGGATAAACCCATTGCAATTTCATAAGAAACCATTTGAGATGCAGCACGAACTGCGCCCATCAAGGAGAACTTATTGTTAGAAGCCCAACCTCCAATCATAATTCCATAAACACCAAGCGAAACAACAGCAAAAATATATAAAATGGCACTGTCAGTATCGGTTGCTTGAAGAATTACGGTTCTGCCAAAAATTTCTAATCTATCACCCCAAGGAATAACGGCACTTGTCATAAGTGCTGTACTCATGGCTACGGCAGGTCCAACAAAAAACAAAAATCTATTTTTGGTATTTGGTTCAAATTCTTCTTTGGCAAAAAGTTTCATTCCATCGGCAAGAGGTTGCAATAAGCCACCCCAACCAGCACGGTTTGGTCCAACTCTATCTTGAAGATAAGCAGCTACTTTACGTTCTGCCCAAGTGGAATACATTGCCATAACCATTGTGACTGCAAATATCACCACAATAAAGATACTTTTTTCTATTATAAATGCACTATCCATTATTTTGTATCTATTTTGTTACCGTCAATTTTTTCGTTATAATCAATTTCAGACATACTGATTTTTTTACGGTCAATATCTCTTCCCATTAATATACCTTTTTCTGTATCAATCACCACTTTATCCATTTTACGGGTATAATTGTTTTGATTGATAACGGAGTCTTTTTCAAATCTTCTTGGACCTTCAATTGTCCAATCTGAAACTTCTTTTTTATCAAAACGACACGTGTTGCAGATAAAATCTTCTACTTCATGATATTCGTCTTTTCTCGCGGTAACTCTTTGAATTTCGTTTCCAAACATCCAAAGTGTTGTTTTTCCGCAACATCCTGGAGTGGTACATTCTCTGTGAGCATTGAAAGGTTTGTTGAACCAAACTCTTGATTTGAATCGGAACGTTTTATCTGTTAAAGCCCCAACCGGACACACATCAATCATGTTTCCAGAAAATTCGTTATCGATTGCTGCAGATACGCATGTTGAAATTTGGGAATGATCGCCACGGTTTAAAACTCCGTGAACTCTTCCGTCAGTTAATTGATCGGCTACTTCTACACAACGTTGACAAACGATACAACGGTTCATATGAAGTTGAATTTTATCACCAATATCTTCGGGTTCGAAAGTTCTTTTTTCTTCTATGAAACGAGTTTCCGATTTTCCGTGTTCAAACGATAAATTTTGCAAATCACATTCTCCTGCTTGATCACAAACTGGGCAATCTAGTGGGTGATTGATTAAAAGGAATTCGGTTACTGCTTTTCTAGCTTCAGTTACTCTTTCAGAAGATTTGCTGGCTACTTCCATACCATCTTGACAACCGGTAACACATGATGCTACTAATTTTGGCATTGGTCTTGGATCAGCCTCACTACCTTTTGTAACGTCAACTAAACAACAACGGCATTTTCCGCCAGTTCCTTTTAGTTTAGAATAATAACACATGGCTGGCGGAACAGATTCTCCACCAATCCTACGAGCAGCTTGCAGAATGGTTGTTCCTGCTTCTACTTCAATTTCTTGACCGTCAATGGTTACTTTCATTATTATTTTTGTTTTTTTGTTTAAAAGTTTCATGTTATACAACTTGAAACTAAAATAACTTGAAACCTGAAACTATTTTTGAATATTTTTAAAATGTTCGTTATATAATTCTATTACTTGTAATGATTGGTTTAGCTTATAATTTTTGTTTCCATCAATCCATAATTTAAAGAGTTCTGGATAGTCAATTATCATTGAACCAATATCATCTCTATAACTAAATGAAGACACGTTTTTTATTTCATCATCTTTTACAAAAATTTCTTTTGTAGTTAAATTTGCCCTCATGTCTTGATTATACTTGTGGTATATAGAAATCTTACCAACAATTATTTCTCTGTAAAAATATTTATAATTATCTTCTTTTAATCCTACAAATTTTATCTCTTGGAAACCGGTAGTATTAAATGGTAAATATGGCATATTATATGGGTTTTCTGATATGTAAATATGTATACTATTTAATGCAAATGGTTTGTAACTATATTCATCTCCATTTTCTAACTGAATAGTAATTTTTTTATCACAAACAGCTGCAGGATTAAGGAGCTTTTTGTTAAACATATTAGAAATACCAATAAAAGTACATTTAATTGTGTCATTTTTGGCATCAACTATGTAACCTTTGATTTTGTTTTCTTGAGAAAACGAAATATGAGTTACAAATAATAATAATAATAAAAATATTTTTTTCATTAAAATATATATTTAGACCTCTTGTTTTATTACTAAATGTTTCACTTTTTCAAATGGCTCATTTACAAAATGATCTCTATTTTTTACTTTTTCTGGAAAACGAATGTGGTATTCAAACTCCTCTCTAAAGTGACGAATTGCTGCAGCAACTGGCCATGAAGCCGCATCACCTAGAGGGCAAATCGTATTTCCTTCAATTTTTGATTGAATACTCCATAATAATTCGATGTCTTCCTCACGTCCTTGTCCGTTTTCGATTCTCCACAACACTTTTTCTAGCCAACCTGTTCCTTCCCTACACGGTGTGCATTGTCCGCAACTTTCATGGTGGTAAAATCTTGAAAAATTCCATGTATTACGTACAATACAAGCTCTGTCATCATAAACAATAAATCCGCCTGAACCTAACATAGAACCATTTGCAAAACCACCATCAGAAAGACTTTCGTAAGTCATTAATCGGTCTTCACCAGCAGCCGTTTTGTATATTAAATTGGCTGGTAAAATTGGCACCGAACTTCCTCCTGGAACTAATGCTTTCAAAGGTCTATCGGTTTGCATGCCACCACAATACTCATCAGAATTCATAAATTCATCAACTGAAAGCCCCAACTCAATTTCGTAAACACCTTGGTTTTTAATATTTCCAGATGCTGAGATTAATTTTGTTCCAGTAGAACGTCCAATTCCGATCCCAGCATAATCTGTACCCGAATTATTTATAATCCAAGGCACAGCCGAAATAGTTTCTACGTTATTTACAACGGTTGGATTTTGCCAGAGTCCTTTAACAGCTGGAAAAGGTGGTTTCAATCTAGGATTTCCACGATTTCCTTCTAAACTTTCAATTAAAGCAGTTTCTTCACCGCAAATGTAAGCTCCGCCACCAATTTGAACAAAAAGTTCTAAATCGTAACCCGAACCTAAAATATTTTTACCCAACCAACCAGCGGCTTTTGCTTCGGAAATGGCGCGTTCTAAAATTTTATAAACCCACATGTATTCTCCGCGGATGTAGATGTACGAAAGGTTTGCTCCCAAAGCATAACTTGAGGTAATCATTCCTTCTATTAATAGGTGCGGAATGTATTCCATCAAGTAACGATCCTTGAAAGTTCCTGGTTCTGATTCGTCTGCATTACATACCAAATGTCTTGGATTTCCCGATTTTTTATCGATAAAACTCCATTTCATTCCAGCTGGAAATCCTGCACCACCACGACCACGAAGTCCAGAAGTTTTTACTTCTTCAACTACTTCATCTGGAGTCATTTTTTTGAGGGCTTTTTCTACTGATGCATATCCGCCTTCACGACGATATACTTCATAGGTTTTAATTCCTGGAACGTTTATTTTGTCTAATAATATTTTTCTTCCCATATTAGTTTAAATACTGGTCTAAAAAGTTTTTTAATGTTTTCAAAGCAGTGTTTGTTCCTGCGTTTATTTTCCAATAATCTAAAGAATAACCTTGATTGTTGTTTGTATAGTTTTCTCTATAAGTTACTATCATTCCTTTATTTTTAGAAATTTGTAAATTGTCTTTTTCTAAAACACATTTTTTTAAATTATTATAACATTCTACAAACTCTTTTTTAGAAAAACAAAGTTCTAATAATTGTTCTAAATCGATACTTTTATTATCGTTAAATGGAATGAAAAATGTATCAAATTCAAATTTATTATCTATCCATTTAGTAATTTCATTTTTTTTATGATTGATGTTTTGTATTTTATCTTCATCGGCATCAAAAACTACAATTACTTTTGTAATTGGACTTAGCATTTTATGAAAATTTGCTGTTTTAACTAAATTCTCAAAATTATTCCATCCACCAGATTTACTTTCGTCAGATTTTGTACTTCTAATATTTATTATTTTATCATTATTTTTTAGCCAAAATTCATCCTCAGCTTTTGCTTTTAAAATGCCGTAATTTTTATAATTTTCTAAAATAAAATCTTTTAGAAAAACAACATCATTTTTAGCTTCTAATATAAATATATAATTAAACATCATAGTTGTTTTCTCCTCTATAAGGTTCATTATTTACTGCATATTCTATATTTTGAATTCCGTTTGTAACAAATGAATTTGTTTTATTTTCCAAATTATAAAGCTCGATTAGTTTAAAATCATCATTTATGTTATAACTTGTTTCATTATCCATTTTTTTTGCAGCTTGAACATACGCTAATGCGCATTCATGTGAATGTGTTGTAGCAAAAAGTTGCACATTTAAATCTTTACATAATTTTAAAACAACTTCCCAAACAGTAGCCAATTTTGTATGATGAATTCCTGTGTCAATTTCATCAATAATTATTTTATTAGATTTTATGGAAAGTAACTGAATTAAAATATAAATGCTCCTTACAAATCCTTCGCCATATTCTCTAATATTATGATATTGGTTTCGTTCTTTTGTCTTAATCATTAAACTAAAATTAAAAATTGCACTTGTTTCATTTTGTTTTTGAAATTCTGTAATTTCAATATTTGAAAACAATTTTGTAATTAAATCTGCAATTTTTTTTCCTAAATCCAATTCAATAAAAATTTCATCATAATGATTTCCAAGATAATTTTCAATTTCATCATTAAGCATTAATGATGGAATATTTGGTATTTTATGATTTTCAGGTTTATTTATAAAATCTTCATAATAACTTGATGTTAAATCTAAAAGGTACCTAATTTCATCATTTATTCTAAATACTATCCAATTTTTAGATTTTTGATTAATTCCTTTATAATTAAATAATTCTGTTGTTTTAATAAATTCAATTATTTTGGAATCAATTGATTTGCTTATTTCAATTTTTATATTTTCAAAAGAATAGTTTTTATTATTTAACTGAAATTTTACTGCCTTTTCTTTGTTTTTTTGATAATAAGCAAATGTGTTTGTTTCAAAATTTTTCTCTTCATTTGTTTCGTTTAACAACATAAACAGACCTGAAACTAATCTTCGTTTTACTAATAATTCGTGATACCAATTTACTGTATTTTTTGGTCTTTCATCAAACAACAACGCCTCCAACAAACAAGTTTTACCAACATTATTATCGCCAACAATCAAGTTAAATTGTCCAATATCAGTCACTTCAAGAGATTCAAATTTCTTGAAGTTTTCGATTTTGAAGTAGGTTAAATGATTGTTTTCCATTCTTTATTTATCGTGTAAAGTGATTTTTCCGTCTTTGCAATCAGCAATCAGTTGATCTACTTTTTCTTTGGTTAAATGCTCTTGATAAAAATCGCCTAATTGCATCATTGGGGCATATCCACAAGCTCCAAGACATTCCACACCACGAACTTCAAACAGCATGTCTGGTGTAGGTTCGCCCACTTTTACTCCCAATTTAGAACAAGTGTAATCCATTAAATCTTCAACTCCGTTTTGACAACAAGGAGAAGTTTGACAGAATTCGAACATGTATTTCCCTATTGGGCGTTGGTTGAACATAGTGTAAAAAGTGACAACTTCGTAGACTTCAATATTTTGAATTTGTAAAATTTCGGCAACTTTGTTTTGCAATTCAATACTCAACCAATTGTCGTGCGCATCTTGAACTTCGTGCAAAACTGGTAATAAAGCCGATTTTTGTTTGCCTTCAGGATAATGACTAATCAATTCATTGATACGATTCATCAACGATTCGGTTAGGTTTATCTCTTGTTTTATATGTGTTCTTTCCATTTCTAATTTTAGATATTAAATTTTAGATTTTAGATATTTGAATCTGTAATCTAAAATCTGCATTCTGCAATCTTTCTTCTTATGCGTCTAATTCGCCTGCAATTACATTTAAACTTGATAATATTACGATGGCATC
>JFJP01041415.1_pt1:5000-14009 | contig 14009 bp, 6 predicted proteins | sample 431651 | NCBI WGS metagenome assembly JFJP01 (sample SAMN02602958, study PRJNA72255) | Microbial mat metagenome, whole genome shotgun sequencing project. | biome: fresh water; feature: sink hole; material: water; isolation source: purple microbial (photo- and chemosynthetic) mats found in... | reverse complement strand
AAGGGATCATCGCGAGCTTCAACCCGAACGATTTCGATCCGGCCACGGATTTTTTCAAGATTGGCGAAGGATCTTTGGGCGGCAAGGCCCGTGGCCTTGCGTTCCTGTTTTCGCTCCTGAGCCGCCTGCCTGGCCTGCGGGAAAAATATCCGCAGGTGGATTTTGTGATGCCCAAGACTTTGGCCATCGCCACTGAAGGGTTTGACGCTTTCTTGAAGCTGAACGATTTGAAGCAGATGTCGCGCATGGACATCCGGGATGAGGAAGTTTTGGCGCAGTTCGTAAAGGGCCGCTTCCCCAACAGGCTGCGTCGGCAGCTCAAGTCCTATCTGGTCCATGTCCGCCATCCACTGGCCGTACGCTCGTCGAGCCTGCTTGAGGACGCCCAGTTCCAGGCCTATGCGGGCCTCTATTCGACGATCATGATCCCCAATAATCACCCTGATCTCGAAACTCGGCTGGAAGAGTTGATCCTGGCCATCAAGCAGGTTTATGCCTCGACCTTCTATCAGGCTCCCAAAGCCTTTTCGCGCCGGGTCAGCCAGCGCACGGACGAGGAGAAGATGGGCGTGCTGGTGCAGCAGGTTATCGGCGAGGAGTACGGCGGGTATTTCTATCCGGTCATTTCCGGTGTGGCCCAGTCCTACAATTATTACCCGTTCGGCCGCATGAAGCCCGAGGACGGAGTGGCGACCATCGCCCTGGGCTTTGGCAAGATCGTGGTCGATGGTGGCCAGACCCTGCGTTTTTCACCCAAGTACCCGAACATCCTGCCCCAGTGCCCTACGGTGGAGCTGGCTCTGCGCACGGCCCAGACCGAATTCTACAGCCTCCCGCTTGAGCGCTGGCCCTGGCCGCGCACGGATTTTTCGCTGGCCCGCCGCCATATTGTCGAAGCCGAGGGCACGGGGCCGCTGGGACTGGTGGCCTCGACCTTCCTGCCCGAAGAAGGCCGTATCCGGGACACCGCCTCCATCCCGGATCGCCCCCGCGTGCTGCTCTTTGCCCCGGTCCTGAAACACAGGACCCTGCCCTTGGCCGAGATGCTCCAGGATGTCATGGCTATCACCGAATCGGCCATGGGCTGTCCGGTGGAACTCGAGTTCGCTTGCAATCTCTACCCCGACCCGGCTCGCAAGCCGATTTTTTCCCTGCTGCAGCTGCGGCCCATGTCGGCTCGCGCCGATCTGAACCGTGTGAACATCACCGAGGAGGACCGGGCGCGGGCTTTTTGCCTCTCCAGCCACGCTCTGGGCAACGCGGAGAAAGGGGATGTTTTTGATATTGTCTACGTGCGACCTGCAACGTTCGAGGTTGAGAAGACCATGCAGATCGCCGGGGAGATCGGGCGCATCAACGCCGGTCTTGTGGCCGAGGGCCGCAAGTATCTGCTGGCCGGACCTGGGCGCTGGGGCACTGCGGATCGCTGGCTGGGCATACCGGTGGGCTGGAACGACATCTGCGGCGTGGCGGCCATCGTCGAGACCGCCTCGGCGCAGTTGCGGGTCGAGCCGTCCCAAGGGTCGCATTTCTTCCACAACATCACGACGCTTGGTATCAATTATATAATGGTCTCGGGAAAGGAAGGAGAGCGCTTTGACTGGGAATGGCTCGAAGGCCAGGAGGTCGTGGCCAGGGACGAGCATGTGGTCCATGTACGTTTGTCCGATCCGCTGGTCATCAAGGTGGACGGCCGCACGTCGCGTTGCGCCATCATCCCCGGAGACGGCGGGAAGGGCCGGGAGAGCGTGGCGAGCGTTCCCGCGCCCCAGACAGCGGGTTGCTGCAATCTGGGTTCCGCGGGGATAGGTGGTCCCGGGCGGTGCGCACTATGATGTCGGAGATGCGCCGGGACAGGCCGCTTTGCAGGCTCCAGCACTGATAAAAGTGGGGCACGCGCAGGGTTTCGCCGGGGGCGAGGTCGACCAAATCGTTTCGTTCGAGATGCGGCGCGGCCAGGATGCGTGAGACCATGCCGTAAGCGCCGCCCGCGAGGATGAGGCCCTGGAAGCTGATGTTGGAAGGCATGACATGCATCGGCGGTTCGATCTCCTCGCCGAAGCGCTGCCTCAGGAATTCGTGCTGCAGGGCGTCCTTGTGGCTGAAGATGACCATCGGGGCCGAGCCTGCAGCTTCCCGGTCGAACCCTTGAGGGCAGTGGCGCGCCCGGAACTCCGGCGTGGCCACACAGAGGTATTCCATGTCCCCCAGGTCGTGGGTCACAAGGCCCTGGAAGTTGGCCGGGGTCGAGGTGATGGCGCCCTGGACCTCGCCTGAGCGCAGATAGGCATGGGTCACGGACTGGTCGTCGACGACAAGGTCCAGGAGCACTTTTTCTCCAGTCAGGATGTCCCGCACGCTACGTGAGAACCAGGTGTCCAGACTGTCGGCGTTGACGGCCAGAGTGACGGACACGAATTCCTCGGACTCCTTGGGAGCCAGCTCCTCGAACAACGAATCCTCCAGCACGGCCAGATGACGAAAATGGCGCAGCATGGCCATGCCTGCGGGTGTCGGCCTGACGGGCGCGGAGCGCACCACCAGCATCTGCCCCACCTGATTCTCCAGTTGGCGGATGCGTTGGGAGACGGCGGATTGGGTCAGGAAGAGGGTTCGGGCGGCTTTTTCGAAGCTCTGTTCGGTGATGACCGCGGCCAGAGCCTGTAGATGTTTGGTATCGAGCATTAGTTTTTCTTATGGTTCAGAAAAATTATTCGTTTTCCTTATTTGGTGTTCTCTCGTATCCTCGGCTTCGCATTCTGACAAGGAGAACACCATGATCGCCACACCGTTTTTGCAGGGCCTGGGCACGGGCGCCGGACTCATCATCGCCATCGGGGCCCAGAACGCTTTTGTCTTGAGCCAGGGTCTGGCTCGCAACCATCATCTCACCGTGGCCCTCATCTGCGCGTTCAGCGACGCGCTGCTTATCGCCCTGGGGCTTTCCGGCATGGGGGCGATCCTGGCCGGAAGCGACTCTTTGGTGCTTTGGGCCACATGGTTTGGCGCCGTGTTTCTCTTCTGGTATGGGGTGCGCTCCTTCCGTTCGGCCTTTCGCTCCGGAAGCCTCGCCCCCGGGGAGCGGATGCGCATGGGCCTTGGCGCCACGGTGGCCGCCACCCTGGCCGTGACCTACCTGAATCCGCATGTGTATCTGGACACCGTGCTGCTGCTCGGTTCCATCGGTGGCCGCTATCCGGTGGCGGAGCGGTTTTCCTTTGGCGCAGGGGCGGCCACGGCGTCCTTGACCTGGTTTCTTGCGCTGGGCCTGGGAGCGCGCTTCCTGCTGCCCCTTTTCCGCCACCCCCGGTCCTGGGCGGTGCTTGACGTGCTGGTTGGCCTGACCATGTGGGGCGTGGCCGCGTCATTGGTCGCGCCGGCCTTCGCAGGTTGATTGGGGGCCTTGAGCCCTTTACCCCGTCCCTTCCCCCGGCTATCACCTTCCTTCGGAGGAACGATGGCAAAAAATTACGATCCGCGCATGCACACGGCGGAACACATCCTGAATCAGACCATGGACCGGCTCTTTGCCTGCGGGCGCTGCTTTTCCGCGCACATCAACCCGGACAAGGCCAAGTGCGACTATCATTATGATCGCGATTTGACCGAGGCTGAGGCCCGGGACGTGGAGGCGAGGGTGAACGCCGTCATTGCCAGGGACCTGCCGGTCTTTGCCGAGAACATGGCCCGGTCCGAGGCGCAGGTTCTCTTCAATCTGGAACGGCTGCCCGAGGGCGCGTCCGAAGAGCTGCGCATCATCCGCATTGGGGATTACGACGCCTGTCCGTGCATCGGCGAGCATGTGGACCAAACCTCCGTGCTCGGCGTCTTTCGGCTGACCACCCACTCGTTTGAGAACGGGGTGCTCAGGCTGCGCTTCAAGCTCGGGAAACCTGCCTGATCATGGCCAATCTTCCCGCCCACGGCGGCAATATCCGCTCCATGGCCGCGGCACTTGGCTGCGCTCCGGAACAGATTCTGGACTTTTCGGCCAACATCAATCCGTTGGGTCCGCCCGCATGGCTGCGGCCCGTCGTGGCCCGCGCCCTGGCCGGGACGGCCCATTATCCCGAACCACGGGCAGAAACGTTGCGCCGGATCGCCGCCACGCGCATGGGCGTTGCGCCTCTAAACGTGGTCGCAGGGAACGGTTCGTCCGAACTGCTGTATGCCCTGCCCAGGGTTTGCACAGCCAGGGGCCTTGGGCGCGCCGTGCTGCCCGTGCCCTGTTACGGGGATTATGAGCGGGCTTGCAAAGCTGCCGACCTTTCTTGCGAAACCCTGCCCCTGCATCCTGAAACTGGCTTCGCTATGGATTGGTCGAGGCTCGAAGAATTGCTGAGCAATCCGGCGCTGGTCATTCTCGGTCAGCCCGGAAACCCGGCCGGCACCCTGCTTGAGCCGGAACGCATTCTGGATCTGGCCGACCGGCACCCGAAGAGCTTCTTCCTTGTGGATGAAGCATTCGCCGATTTTGTTCCGCAGCTTGCAAAGCTTGGCGCGGCACTCCGTCCCAATCTGTTTGTCCTGCATTCCCTGACCAAGTTTTATGCGGTGCCGGGCCTGCGTCTGGGTCTTGGGTATGGGAGCGAGGAAGTGTGCGCGGCGCTTGCGGAACTGCTCCCGGACTGGAGCGTCAACGCTCTGGCCCAGGCTGTGGGGGCAGAGGCCTTGCGCGATGGCGACTACGCCTGCCAGACCATGGCGGTGGTGGAGGAGTTGCGCGTCCGGCTTCACGAGGACCTTACGGGCGTCGGCCTGACCGTGTTTCCGGGTTGCGCCAACTATCTGCTCTGCCGCAGTGAAAAAATGGATGCCTTCGCCTTGCAGGAGCTGCTCTTCACGAGCCGTATCATGATCCGCAACTGCGCCAATTATGCCGGTCTGGACGCCCGCTATTTCCGGGTGGCCGTGCGCAGCGCCGAGGAGAACGGGCGTTTGGTGCAGGCTCTCTCAGGTACTTTCGGGTCGGGGGAACCGCGCAGTCAGTCCGTCCGCAAAACTCCGGCCATCATGCTGCAGGGGCTCTCGTCCAATGCGGGCAAGTCGGTCCTGACTGCAGCCTTGTGCCGGATTTTTCTGCAGGACGGGCTCTGTGTGGCTCCGTTCAAGGCTCAGAACATGTCGCTCAATTCTTTTGTCACCAAGAGTGGCGGTGAAATGGGCCGCGCCCAGGTCCTGCAGGCCCAGGCCTGCAGGATGGAGCCGGACGTGCGCATGAATCCGGTGCTTTTGAAGCCCAATTCGGAGACGGGCTCTCAGGTCATCGTGCACGGCAAGCCTGTGGGCAACATGAGCGTGGGTCAGTATATACGCTACAAGCCGCAAATCTTCGAGACGATCACGCGCGCCTACGATGAACTCGCCGCATCGGCCCAGGTCATGGTGCTGGAGGGCGCGGGCAGCCCGGCCGAGGTCAACCTCAAGTCCCACGACGTGGTCAACATGCGCATGGCCCGTCACGCCGGGGCCAAAGTGCTGCTGGCTGGCGACATCGACCGGGGTGGGGTCTTCGCCTCGTTTGTCGGCACCATGGAGGTCATGGAACAGTGGGAGCGGGCACTGGTGGCCGGGTTCATCGTCAACCGCTTCCGGGGCAGGCAGGATCTGCTCGGGGATGCCATCGACTATGTGCGCCGTTTCACCGGCATCGAGACGTTGGGGGTGGTGCCGTTCCTGCAAAATCTCGGGCTGCCCGAAGAGGACTCGGTCAGTTTCAAGGAGACTCGGCCGCGCGCAAAGGATGCCGAGTTGCGCATCGTGGCCGTGGATCTGCCTCATATTTCCAATTTCACGGACCTTGACGCACTCGGTCTGGAACCGGACGTGGATTTGCGCATTGCCCGTGCACCTCAAGATCTGGCTGGGGCCGATGCCATCATTCTGCCGGGTTCTCGCAATGTGTTCGCGGATCTGAGTTATCTGTGGAGTTCGGGCCTGGCTCAGGCAGTCCTGGCCAGCCAGGCTGAAGTCGTAGGAGTCTGCGGCGGCTTGCAGATGCTTGGCGCCGGAATCACTGACCCGGCTTGCGTTGAGAGCGGCGGGGCCTTGGCCAGGCCCCTTGGCCTCTTGCCTCTGGCTACGGAAATGGCCGTGGACAAGGTGTTGTGTCAGGCGCGGTGTATTTTTCTGCCCACACGGGAAGAGGTGGCGGGGTACGAAATCCATCACGGGCACACCCATGTGCTGGACGGACAGATCACGCCCATCATGACCCGCATGGACGGGACGGTAATCGGTTGGGGGCGCGAAGACACGATGGTTTGGGGCACCTATTTGCACGGAGTCTTCGATGCGGACGGGTTCCGTCGCTCCTTCCTGGATCGCTTGCGGGTGCGAAAGGGACTCGCCCCCCTGAACACGGTGCAGGTAGCCTATGATCTTGAAGCCGCTCTGGATCGCCTGGCCTCGGTGGTGCGGAAAAGCCTCGACATGGATCGGATTTATCGCCTTCTGGATTGATGGCTGCAGTTCACGCGCTTTTCAGGACGCGCACGCATGTTTCGTAGTAGGGCGTGCCGCGTCCCACTGTGCTTGAAATGTCGCGGGTCAGCCGGTTCAGCCCATGCCCGGCTTTTAGCCAGCCCCCGCGTTCGGCCACCAGGATGTCTCCTCGTTGTCCAGCCCTGACTTCAAGCTTTGCCAGGACAGATCCCGTCCGGCTTTCCACCAAGACCTCGTCGCCATTCTTCAGACCGCCGCGCTGTGCTTCTTCCTCCGCCAGGATGACCACGGGCATCTGGCTGTGATCGGCCATGGTGCGCTCGGAGCAGATGAATCCATGGGGGGCGATGGTCAGCAGACGGTAAGGGTACGCAGGGTCTGTCCGGCCAAGGTCCCCGAGCTCGAATTCGGCCATGAACTGGAATTTGCCAGAAGGCGTGGGAAAGCTTTTGTCCGCGTAGGGGACCATGGGGGCGTTCAGCCGAAAGGCCCCTTTTTGCAGATCTGCCATGGAGCCTCCTTGTTCCCGGATGGGCGCGCAGAGGTCGTGCAGCCAGTCCTTGACGCTGCGCTGAAAACGATTCGCAAAGTCAAAGCGCCCGGCCAGGTCATGGAACATTTGAAACTCGCTGCGGCATTGTCCCACAGGCGCGATGGCCGGATTGACAGGGCCGACATAGTTGTGGCCGTAGCTGGCCATGACGTCTTCTTCTTCCAGAAAGGTCGTGGCCGGCAGAAAGACATGGGCCTGGTCGGCGGTGTCATCCATGAAATGTCCGGAATAGATCACAAACTCGGCCTTGCGGAAGGCTGCGGTAACCGTGGCCGTGTTCGGGGCCATGCACACGGGATTGGCGGCCGTGACGAAGATCATGCGGATTTGTGGGTCGCGGGCGGTCAATATTTCCTCCCCGATGCGGGGCAGGAGCAAAGTCCGGCGCGGAGGGTTCAACTCGTCACCCCAGAATTTTTGATCGTACGGGCCGTACTCTTCAAAGCCCTGGCTGACCCCGCCTCCAGCTACCCCTATATTGCCGCTCAGGGCGCCGAGGGCGTCGATGGCCCGGATGGAGAGATGTGCCTCCGCGTGACGGTGCAGGCCCCAGCCAAGCAACGTTGACGTGGGCTTTTGCCGCATGAGGGTTTCGGCCAGAAAATACGCGTCCTCTACGTCAACGTCGCAGTGTGAGCATAATTCCCGAACGCTGAATTTAGCCAGCAGGCGCAGGAAATCCTGTGCGCCTTCGCCGTGATTTTCCATGAATGCAAGGTCTGCGGCCCGTTCTGCCAGAATGAGTTTGCAGGCAGCCAAGGCCAGAAAGGCGTCGGTACCGGGTCTGGGCGCGATATGCCGGTCCGCAAGCGCTGCGGACTTGCTGGGGGCCGGATCGATGAGCACCACCGGGCCTCCGCGTCGCCGGATTTCGCGGATGATTGGGACGAGGCTGACATTTGTCGAAGCTGGATTGCGGCCCCACAGGATCATTGACCGGCTGTTCAGATGGTCAAGGGGGTCGTGGGAAACGCGTCTGCCGAAGTCGAGATTCTGGGCCCCTTGCCCCGTTCCGCCGCACAGCGATCCTGCTGAAGTGGTCACCCCGCCGAGCAGATTGAAGAAGTAGCGGTTCAGAAGCTTGAGGGCTGTTCGCTCCCCGTAGCCTTGATAGTAGAGAATGGCCTCGGTTCCGGATTGCTCCGCGATGGCCTGCATGCGGGAAGCGATGGCATCGAGAGCCTCGTCCCAGGTGGCGTTCCTCCATGCGTCCGTGCGCTGGGTGCGGATCAGAGGGCGAGTGATGCGTTCTGGGCTGTACACCCGCTGCACGTAACGCATCGCTTTGACGCAGGTCACGCCCTTGGTCAGCGGATGCTCCGGGTTGCCTTTCAAGGCCACAAGACGGCCATCCCGGACTGTGGCCAGGAGGCCGCAGGTGTTGGGACAGTCTCTGGTGCAGGTGGTGCTTATGATGGTTTCGTTCATTTCGATATGGGTTGAAGAGTATGACAGGGTCAATGACATACTCCGATACTTGCTTCGCATCGTCAACGTGTGGCTGGCCAGCTTGACAATTACGATTCTCCGTGGTCCCCAAGCTGCCCATGAGCCCCCTTTCTTTGAATTTGAACACGCCCGTACGCGGACGACTGGCCCCCAGTCCGACCGGACATCTGCACCTTGGCAACGCCTGGTCCTTTTTACTCTGCTGGCTGGGAGTGCGCGCTGCCGGTGGCAGGCTTATCCTGCGCATGGAAGATATAGATCCTGAGCGCTCGCGGCCTGAATTCGTCGCTGGTATCATGCGCGATCTTTCATGGCTTGGTCTGGACTGGGACGAGGGGCCGGACTGTGGCGGACCCTATGCGCCGTACACGCAGCAGGCGCGTCTGGAGCGCTACGCGCAAGTCATCGAGACCCTGACCCGTCTCGGCCGAACATATCCCTGCTACTGCTCGCGCAAGGAGCTCAGAACCATGGCTTCCGCCCCACATCTTGAGGACGCAGGGCCAATATACCCCGGAACCTGCCTGGGGCTGAACGTTGCCGAGCACGCCGAGCGTGAAGCA
>JFJP01039262.1_pt1 | contig 14009 bp, 9 predicted proteins | sample 431651 | NCBI WGS metagenome assembly JFJP01 (sample SAMN02602958, study PRJNA72255) | Microbial mat metagenome, whole genome shotgun sequencing project. | biome: fresh water; feature: sink hole; material: water; isolation source: purple microbial (photo- and chemosynthetic) mats found in... | reverse complement strand
TTTTTTACGTTCGATAACTTGCGTTACTATTTAATAAATGGTAAAGAAAACGACATTTTCACCTATGAAAAAGATTTTCCTGAAGCTCGGTTAGTGATGGACTTAAATCTTTATAAATCAATCAATACACCAGAAAATATTCAATCAAAAACCGTTAAATTCAGCTATGATACTGCAGATTATACTTTTGATGTTAAGTACAATATTAATGCAATGAACTTTTATAAAGACTATCCTTTGAGCGATATTGAAGTATATTTTGATGCAGCGGTTTCGCCACAAACCAAAGAAACCCTTACCGATGCCCTATTACCATTAATTAAAGGAAAACCCGAAGACGAACAAGCCCTATTTTTGCTTCACTTTGTACAAACGGCCTTTGAATATGAAACCGACGCTCAACAATTCGGGCAGGAAAAATTCTTTTTTCCAGATGAATTATTCTACTATCCTTATTCCGACTGTGAAGATAGGTCAGCACTTTTTGCTTATTTAACCAAGCAATTGATGAACCTCGATGTAATAGGATTGAACTATCCGGGCCACATGGCTACTGCCGTAAAATTTAACAAAGAAGTGCCAGGCGACTACATCAACTTTAAAGGAGGAAAATATGTGGTTTGCGACCCAACATACGTGAATGCCCCCATTGGTCAAACCATGCCTCAATTTGCCGATGCTAATGCTATTGTAGTGGAATTGAATACCTCAGCTAATTTATTAGGGCGCGGCAACAAACTTTGGAAACTGGCTAATAAAAATGGACTGTACCAAGGAGGAAATGGTAAAAACATTGCATTCGACGATAAAGGAAATGCTTATATGTGTGGTTATTTTAGCGGTGATGTGAATTTCTTTGGTTATGAACTTACCTCATCGCAGAACAGCAACGATATTTTTGTGGCTAAATTTCCTCCAAGCGGACCGCCGGAATTTGTGTTTAAAGTAGGTAGTGCCGGAAATGACATTGCTTATAATATTACATTAGGTAAAGACAACAGTTTTTATTTTACCGGTTCGTTCAACAAGGACATTAAGATTGGAGAAAGCACGTTACGGGTAAAAAACAACGGCGATGTATTTTTGGCCAAATGTTCCAACACCGGAACCATGCAATGGGTGAATCAAGCCGGCATTGAACAACTCGACAGCGTAACCAATATGTTTGTGGCTCACTTTGATGAATCCGGAAAGAAAATATGGACCCGAGCTTACGAAGAATCGGAAGATTATACCGATTACGGAATAACCATCGATGATATGGGAAAAGCCTTTGTAACCGCTTCGTTGATTGCCTCGGCAGGAATGGATGTTTCCACCAAATCGTACGAAAGCTATACCGCTTTTGACCCAGTTGAAACATTGAAGAAGGAAAACGACAAACTGATTGCTGAAAATTGTGAACCGGGAATTGCCGGATTGTTTGCCGTTTTGAATCTTATAAATAGTACCGGAAATTCGTTGCCTGGAAGTAATGCCCAAAAAGCGTTGGATCAATACAATCCAAGCTTCCGGAAAAAATCACCTGAGATTTATGAGAATATTGGTAAAATAGAATTCATTAAAAATGCTCAGGGTATTGTAACCATTCGAACCAACGATGGCAAGGATGTGAGTTTTGGTGCTGCTAAAGTGACCAATAATTCAAAAATGAAGATATCAATGTACAACAGCGGTAACAGCCAAATTGATATCCTTTCGGGCATACAGGTTGGGAAAGCTATTGTTTGGTATAACCTAAATTATGTCCGCCTATTTAAAGATACCGGTGATTTACTTTTTGATTATGACTCAGAACATACCCAAAAGAAAGTGAATCTTCGTAAAGATATTTTGTATTAGACCTTTTTTGAAAATTCAAATTGTTTAAGCCCGCCATTTGGTGGGCTTTTTTTCGGCTAATTCATTTTTATATTCAGATGCTTAAATTTTCATTCAAGCCAACATTCTCTCCATCCAGAAAGTTGTTTTTTTAAACTTATAATAGCAGGGTTACTTTTGTTGGGTAAAATTTAAAACCTGACAAAGATGAAAAAAATTGTACTCACTCTCACATGGATAATGGCCCTTACCGCATTGATTCAAGCCAATAATCTAACTTCTCAAACCATACGAGGAAAAGTTACAGATGCTATCAATGGGTTCCCATTAATTGGAGCCAATGTTATTGTTTCCAATTTAGAACCCATTATTGGAACAACCACTGACATTAACGGAAACTTTGAATTGAATCGGGTTCCTTTAGGAAGACAAAACTTAAAAATCAGCTTTCTGGGTTACAAAACCCAAACGGCCTCAAACATTTTAGTTACCAGTGGTAAAGAAATAATGATTCAAATTGCCTTGGAAGAAGAAGTTACAGCCGTTGATGAAGTGACTGTTAAAGCCAATGGTTCAAAAGAAAAACCTCTCAATGAAATGGCAACAGTAAGTGCTCATGCATTTTCAGTGGAACAAACAGAACGTTTTGCCGGAAGTTTAGGCGACCCCGCCCGAATGGTAGCCAATTATGCCGGAGTTACAATGCAAAACGATGCGCGGAATGACATTGTTATCCGTGGTAATTCCCCATCGGGTGTTTTATGGAAACTGGAAGGTGTTGAAGTTCCCAATCCAAACCATTTTGGGGCATCAGGAACCACAGGTGGTCCAGTAAGCATGATCAACAACAACCTGCTGGCCAACTCCGATTTTTTGACTGGCGCTTTTCCAGCCGAATATGGGAATGCCCTTTCAGGTGCTTTTGACTTAAACCTGCGTTCAGGTAATAACAGCAAACATGAATATGTGGGGCAAATTGGCTTTAATGGTTTTGAGTTGGGTGCTGAAGGACCATTGTTTTCAACCGGGAATAACCAAAAGGCATCGTATTTAGCCAATTTCCGTTATTCAACACTTGAGGTAATGCACGATTTGGGATTCAGCAGCGGCACAGGTACAGCAGTCCCAGAATACAAAGACTTCACCTTTATGGTTGATGTACCGGGGACCAAAGCCGGGCGATTCAAATTGTTCGGACTTTGGGGAACCAGTTTTATCGCCCTAGGCCGCGATTATGCCGATACTTCAGAAAATGCTTATAATGGAAAAGGAACCGCTACTGATTACGGCGCTGACTTATTGGTGATTGGAACCAGTCATACTTATTTTTTTAATGAAAAAACCCGGCTCATATCGACCTTATCGTATCAATCGACCAAAAACAATGCAGTTGTTGATTCCATAAAAAATGAAGGGGAATATATTATGCCTTTTGTAAGGGCAGAAAATACCGAAAACAAACTTTCCTTCAATACACAACTAAAGTACAAACTCAATACAAAAAACAATTTTAGTGCTGGAATAACCGTGGAACAATATCGGGTAGCCAGTAACGACAGTATTAACTTATACGACTACGGCCAATTTATTAGTTTACTGGACTTGAAAGGAACTTTAAATTTATATCAATCATACATAGAGTGGCAACATAAGTTTAACAATGTGGTAACTGCTTATGGCGGCTTGCATGCACAATTTTATGATCAAAACCAATCGCTGGCCATAGAACCCCGCTTGGGAGTATCATGGGAAATAAATACCCAGCATAGTGTGAGTGGTGGATTTGGAATGCACAGCCAAATGCAGCCTAAAACAGTCTATTTTTTGCAAACCTATGATTCTGTCACGAATAGGTATTCAACCACCAACGAAGATTTAGATTTTACCAGGAGCAATCATTACATTTTAGGATATAACTATCGGATAAATAAAAATTTTCGAATCAAGACAGAGACCTATTACCAGCAATTGTATGATGTACCTGTAAAAGAGAGTTTTCCTGAATTTTCGATGCTCAATACCGGAGCCGATTTTGCACCACCCAGCGAAGACAGTTTGGTGAATTCAGGAACCGGAAAAAATTATGGTATTGAATTAACCCTAGAGAAGTTTTTAGGCAACGGCTATTATTTCTTAGCTACTGGTTCCCTATTCAATTCAACCTATCAGGGTTATGATAAGATGGAACGGAATACTGCATTCAATGGTAATTATGTTGCAAATCTACTGGGTGGATACGAGTACAACATAAACGAAAAGTTCATGCTTACTTTTGATGTAAAAGCTACTCTAGCGGGAGGAAAACGTTACGTCCCCATTGATATGGCAGAATCGAAAACCAAAGGAACCACAGTTTACGACTGGACTCATGCCTATGAGAACAAATACGATGATTATTTCCGCACCGATTTAAGAATAGGCTTTAAACAGAATGGTAAGAAGTTTAGTCAGGAATGGGGTATTGATCTTCAAAATCTGACCAATTATAAAAGCATCTACATGGAACAATACGATGTTGAAAAAGGTGAAGTTTATCAAGTATATCAACAGGGATTTATGCCTATGTTTTTGTATCGCATTCAATTTTAATATATTTGTTAAAATAGAGTACTCAATATGATTCACAGCAAATTAAAAGAATTAAAAATAATGGCTTTGTTGATCCCTATAGTTGGGATCATCATTGCCTTGATATTTGCCTCAGCGCATAAAAATTATCAAGAGGTTAAAATATATTACATTTTATTATCGGGGGTTCTGAATACAGCAGGAATTTGGTTGGGTTGTTTTTTAATTGTCACTTTTCTTTGGCAAAAATTTCCTTGGGAACGGAATCCAATTAAGCACCTGTTAATTGAGATTGTGGCTATAATAACTTTTGTATTTCTTTTTGGACTGTTCATGTACAAATTAAACCTTGCCTGTAAACTGATTCAAAGACAAGATTTACTAGACGCTTCCATGATGATGGATTATTTTGTTTCCCTTTTAATAACTTTTTTAATTACATCTATTTACGAAGCGGTTTTCTTTTATCAGCAATGGAAATTGAATTTTTCAAAGTCGGCCCGGCTTGAGAAAGACAACATTGAAGCAAAATACGAAACCTTAAAATCGCAGATAAACCCGCATTTTCTGTTTAACAGTCTCAACAGCCTTACAGCCTTGGTTGACGATAACAACGAAGCGGTAGATTACATCCAAAACCTATCGGAATTCCTGCGGTATGTGTTGAAGAGCCGCGATAGGGAATTGGTGCTTGTACGCGATGAAGTGGCGATGTTGCACAAATACCTGAGCCTACAAAAAGCCCGATTTAAAACAAATCTGGTTGTAGAAGTTAATGTACGCGAGGAATTTTTCCACTATTCTTTACCCCCGTTGGTATTACAGATGCTAGCCGAAAACTGCATCAAACACAACGTTATTTCAAAAGATAAACCATTAACCCTTACCATAACCGCTGAAAAAGAAACTATTTGTGTTAAAAATAACCTGCAAAAGAAAACCGATGTAGCCAGCACTGGTCAAGGTTTAAACAACATTGCTGCCCGCTTTGCCTATTTTACGAATCAGGAAGTGAAAATTAGTGAAACAGCGGATGTCTTTAAGGTAGAAGTTCCTTTACTAACAGTTGAGCTATGATAAAAACCCTCATAATTGAAGATGAAGAGCCCGCTGCCAATCGGCTTAAAAAGATTCTGACCGAACTTTCGGGGGAAATTGAACTGTTAGATTGTTTGGATAGTGTGGAAAAAAGCATTTTGTGGCTTAAAAACCACCCATCCCCCGATTTATTGATGCTCGACATTCAGCTGGCCGATGGACTCAGTTTTGACATTTTCAAACAAATTAAAATTGACAGTTTTGTAATTTTTACCACAGCTTACGACGAATATGCTATTAAAGCCTTTGAACTGAATAGCATCGATTATTTGTTAAAACCCATAGATAAAGTAAAGCTTGCCCTTAGCCTTGAAAAATACAAAAAACTAAAGAGTCCAACTCCACTGTTTAATATTAATGAATTGGTTTCTGCCATCGAAGGAAAAAAAGGAAATTACAAAAAACGTTTCCTTATTAACATGGGAGCAAAAATTAAGTCGGTTGAAACGGCTGACATCGCTTATTTTTATGTACTCGAAAAAAGTACGTTTCTTTGCACGTTGGAAGGCAAAAATTATCCCATCGATTTTTCGCTCGATAAACTGGAAATGATTGTTGACCCGGAACAATTTTTCCGCATTAACCGGCAGCACATGATTAATTATTATGCCATTGAACGGATTAGTGTTTTTTCAAAAAGCCGCATCCGCATTGAATCAAAACCAAAAAGCGAAGAAGAACTGATGGTTAGCGCCAATAAAAGCCACGAGTTCCGTTTGTGGCTGGATCGGTAATTACTAATAACCTGATTGATTATCCAAGACCCATAGTTTATTAAACATATCAATTAACCCAACCGGAAAGAACCCAAATTGTTATTTTCGCTGCGGTTATTGAATATAATGTATGGATTACCAATTGCTTATTAACGAGGTTTATCACGAAGTTCAATCGCTTCAATTGGAAGGAAAAGTTGCCAACTACATTCCCGAATTGGCGAATTTGGATATCCGTAAATTTGGTATAAGCTTGGTAACTGCAAAAGGCGAGGTTTATACCATTGGCGATGCCGATGAAAAGTTTTCATTGCAAAGCATTTCAAAAGCGTTTACCTTGGCCATGGTTTTTGCTTCCGAAGGGGAGGCTCTTTGGAAGCGATTGGGGGTTGAACCCAGCGGCAATCCGTTTAATTCGTTGGCGCAGCTGGAATATGAAAACGGCATCCCCCGCAATCCTTTTATCAATGCTGGGGCGTTGGTCATTACCGATATAATCCGGTCCAAAACGGCTAAACCTATCGACGATATCCTCCGTTTCATTAATAAACTGGTGAATTCCGATACCATTAAAATAAACCAAACCATTGCCATATCGGAAATCAAGAATAGCAGCAGAAATACCGCTTTGGCTCATTTCATGAAATCCTTCGGAAATATTAATAGCCCAATTGATGAACTGATTGAAACCTATTGTAACCAGTGTGCCATTGAAATGACCTGCACTGAATTGGCCCAGGCATTTCTGCTGTTTGCCAATTATGGGCAAAATCGATTCAATGGCGACCAATTGCTTACCCGGAGCCAAACCAAACGGATTAACGCCCTTATGCAAACCTGCGGTTTTTATGACGAAGCCGGTGAATTTGCTTATACCGTTGGCTTGCCCGGCAAAAGTGGTGTAGGTGGTGGAATAGCAGCCATACTTCCAGGTGAATTCAGTGTGGTGGTATGGAGCCCCGGTTTAAATCCCAAAGGAAACTCTGCCAAAGGAATGAAAGCATTGGAGCTACTGACTACTAAGCTGGGTCATTCAGTTTTTTAGTTTTAATCTTTTAAACGCCCGATGTGCAGTTCCTTTTGAGCTTGCGACAGATACTTAAATAGTTCCATATTGCGTATCTCTTCAATATCCTTTTGTTTATTTACATTGGTAATGATGATATCACCTGCTCCTTTCCCGAATTCTCCTTTAAAATCATAAAAAGCAGCAATAATAGTAAGTTCCCCAGCATTCACCAAATCCTTATATTTCTTATAGGCAATGTTAACCTGATAGTCGAGGTTTTTTTCAATTACCTGGGCATGAAATTTTTCAAAATTTTGGATGGTTGTATATTCCGTAATAATGGGTTGTAAAAAGTCGAGTTCGTGCTTAATTCCGTAAGTTTCTTTATCGAATCCTTTAATGTATGCCTTAATGGCACCGCAGTCGGAGTGCCCCAAAAACAATAACAACGGTGTTTTTAGATGATAAATACCATAGTCAACCGACCCTTCCGTCGATAAAATCTGGTTCCCGATGTTTTGAATTGAAAAGACTTTGTTGGAGGTATCCGGCATCAGTGAATTCAAAGGAACACGCGAATCGGAACAAGTAACCAGAGTTATATAGGGTTTTTGCTCAAAACTAAAACTTTCAAAGTATTCCTTCGGGTGGGTTTGTGTAAAATAGTTATTTCCTAAAATAATATGGGATATAATTTTTTCAATCTGTTGCCTTTTAAGTTTTTTGGGAGCTTTTAATATATAGGGTTCAGACTCTCCAATTGCATTTGCCACCATATCATGCAGGGTGTCTCGCCGGCTTACATGTCCCAGTAAGTGTTCAATTTTCTCGTGCCGTAATATATCGCGGACTTCGGAATGCGCTTCAGCCACCAACAATTCAATGCCTTTGGTTTGAAGGTTCACATAAAGCCTTTTAATCAAACGGGCACCGCTCGAATCAATAGTGGCCGAAGAACTTAAATCGAAAATCACTTTCTTTAATGTTCCTTCCGACTCTAATACTTTAGCCCAAACTGTATTATATACGTTCGCTACATTGAAATAAACCAAAGTTGATTCTACCCGGAATAAAAGCAAACCGGGCAACAATTCATTATCTGGATGGCGCTTAATATCAGTGTATCGGTTGGTACCTGGAATGCGGCCCAGGAATGCTACATGTGGACTTGAAACACTACGAATGATAAGTATTAGTGAAAACAGAGCAGCAATAAGCACTCCTTGCAATATTCCAAAAACAATTACACTAAATAAGGCTGTCATAGCCACAATAAAATCAAATCGGTTCACTTTATAGAGCCTTTTCATTTCCTTAATATCTACCAATCCCTTAATGGCAACCAAAACAATGGCTGCCAAAATAACGTAAGGGAGGTTTTTAAGTAATCCGGTTAAAAATAAGAGACATATTGCTATAAAGAATGATGCCATTATCAGCGATATCGGGGTTCTGGCACCTGCTTTTTCATTTACCGCCGATTGCGATAAACCACCGCTTACCGGATATCCATTTCCCAAAGCAGTTGCCATGTTAGCCACACCCAATGCCAGCAATTCCTGTCCTGCATCAATTTCATATCCATTTTTTTGGGCCAATGTTTTAGCAGCCGATACACTTTCAATATAAGCCAACAGAAAACAGGCAAATGCCAGAGGAAGAATGGCACTGATATCGGCGATATGCAAGGAGGGTAAGTGCAACTTTGGTAATCCACTGGGAATATCCCCTACCGTTTTAAATGCCATGGAACCCAATGGAGTAAATGTAATCAGGAGCACCGATAGTATTACTACAAATATGGCGATGGGTTTACCTGGAAGTAATTTATCGCCGGAAATTAATAAAATTATAGCAGCTATGCCAAAGATGAGAACCACGGTATTTGTTCCAGAAAGCTGCCCACCTAGAATGGTTAACCGATTAAAAAATCCTTCGCCACCACCGGCAACCCCAAAAATTTTGGGCAACTGTGTTAGTCCAATAATTATGGCGGCTCCTGCTTTGAAACCCACTAATACTGTTTCACTAATAAAGTTTATTATACTACTTAGCCGGAGAAAATAAGCCAGAACACTAATTGCCGACACTAACAATGCCGACAGGGATGCTAAATCGATCCATCGTTGAGGGTCACCGTTTGAAAGATGAGAAAGGGTTATTCCAACTAACATAGATATGGCCGAGGTTGGGCCAATGGCCAGTTGCTTTCCTGTACCAAAAAAAGCATAAAAAAAGCCACCTAACAGATATCCATATACCCCATATTGAGGAGGCAGCCCGGCTAAGGTAGCATAAGCCAGCGAAACCGGAATGGCATAAGCCGCCAGTGTAAGACCTGCTACCGCATCGTAGCCTAAAAGTTTTAATGAATAAACAGAGAGCCATTTTAATGCGGGAATGTGCTTTTGTAATTTCGATCGGAAATAACTTTGAATATTCATATACGGGGATATTTAAGAATACTAGTATCGATATAGCCAAAGTAATATAATTCAATGAATTATGCAAATTGAAAAGAGTTGATAAAACAGTTTTTGGATAACCAATGAAAAGCACTTAGGAAGTACCTCATTAACCTGTTATACTATAACAAATAATATGTTGCAGATAACGCAGATACAATTTACCGTTTGCAATAACTGGCGCCGTCCATGCTGGGTTTTTTACCAAAGGCATGGCACTTTTTATTTCACCTGCTTTTATAAATTTATCGGGATTGATTTCCACCAAAAATAAATTGCCTTTAATATCAAGACAAATCAAGTGGTTATCGGCATAAGCAAAGGTACCGGTGCCCACTTCGGTGCTTCTCCACATTTCATTTCCATCGGAAAGACGCAAGCAAACCAGTTGGCCATTATTGCGGCTGCTTTCGCCTGAATAGCCATATACATACCCGTCAACAATTACCGGATCGGAATGCTGACCTTCGATGGCTTTGCTTTCCCACAATACCGTTGGTTTATTATTCTCAATTTTTATCGCCATGCAGCCTTTGCGATAACCTGAAGTAACAAATATAATATTACCCTCAGATACCGGCATCGATGCATTTACCTTATAATCAACCAACCAAGGCAACGACCAAAGGATGGCTCCTGTTTCCGGATTTAACCCCGAAATAGCTTCGCCGGAAAAAAGTAGGATGCTTGAATCGGCTTTATGCAGGGTTGCCGGTGCATACCCTCCAAATCCGTTCCCTGATTTCCATAAAACTTCGCCGGTTAATTTATCAAAGGCTACCGCCAATGCAGCTCCTCCCATCTGTACTATTACTTTATTTTTGTAAACCAGCGGCGAAGATGAATATCCCCAATCGGGCTCAATGCCGCCTAAATCAGCTGCTTTTTTGTGCCATAACATGTTGCCATCTTTCAGGTTCCAGCATACCAAATCGCCACTGCGGCCGTAAGTATAAACCCTATCGTTATCGATGAAAGGAGTGGCGCGGGAACCGGGACCGTGATTGGTATTGGTTTCGGCCAGATAGGAACCTTTCCAGATTAGTTCCCCCGTTCCACTGTTAAGGCAAAACACCAAGTCGTTTTTTTCGTCACGACCCGGTACGATGAGTAAATTGCCTTGAACTACTGGAGCCGACCAGGTTGCCGTCTGATCGTCCTGACACAAAAAACTTACTTCCCACAATTTATCCAACCCTTTGGTCCAGTCTTTTTTTATTCCAATAAAAGCACTTTTCTTGTCAAAATTGGGTCCTTGCCAGCTTGTCCAATCAGAGGTTCCTTGATTATAAGAATCCAATGATACTGCTCTTTGCGGTATGGCTTGTCTTTTCCCGGAAATTGATTCACTTCCTTGTGTAAAATTCCATAATAAATATCCGAAAATAGCCACAATAAGTAACAAAATTGCCACTACGATTAAACCGATTTTTAATGCTTTCTTTTTCATGTTCCAATGTTTGTATTTCAAATATAAGTTTTATTTGCGATACAATAATGGATTACTAGCTTTTAAACGAGACTCAAAAAGTAGGAACAAAAGGATGGAATTTAAATAAAGGCCTTCAATTTAAATCAAAAAATTAATTTATGCTTTTTCCAATGGCTGGATATCGAACCACAGTTATGGATTAATCTGTTGGGACATTTATGAGTTTTGGTCCTTTTTGATTTTTGAGTTTACTTATTGACACTATTTTTTGGATTCGGCATATTCTTTAAAATTGTCTAAAATTAGTTGCCACCCCATTTGCTGCAATTCCACAGAATTCAGGTCTTCAGCTTCAAAGGTTTCTACAATTTTGGTAGCGATTCCAATAGTAGTAAAAGCAACACTCAATTTTCTTCCATCGCCCAAGGTACTTTCAATCAATTCGTGGGGTATTATATTGTCATAAATTCCCCAAAAATCAAAACCTTCGCTCCCATCTTTGGCTTCCATCCGCGAAAGAAATTTACCCCCAACCCGTAAATCATTTTCGGCCTTTGTAGTATGCCAGTCATCGGAAGCATGGTTCCAATGGGTTACATCTTCTGGATTTGTCCAGCACTTCCATACTGTTTCAAGGGGTGCATTGATAGTTGTCAGCACGGTTATAGCTGTTTTTTCTTTCGGTTCCATCTTTTCTTATTTTTCGATACAATTAAACATCCATTTAATCCCAGATTGATCTATGCAGCTTACTTAATGGCAACCCCAAAACATCTCTTGTAGTTGCTGAGTAATAATTCCACCTTTAGATAATTCTGTGAAAAGCGTTTGAGTTTTTCTCCGTGTTTGTGTTCAAGTTTTATATGGCCAAAGGAAAATCTTAGTTGCCTCCCTACTTTTACGATGATGAATAATTTAAATACAATATAAATAACAAACCAAAATAAACTTTGTTTGAGGGGCTATTTTTTCTCACGGATGGGAATCCACACTTCTTCTTCTGAATCCGGATCTTCATTTTTGTATTTCTCTCCCAATATTTCAAAATGGGGCCTTTGGTCCAACACATATTCAGAGTTTGGTAACCAGGTTCCGAAAATATATTGGAAGGTTTTATATCCTGTGCTTGCAGCCCCTTTATGAATAAAAACAGCATACATTCCGCTGGCCAAAGTAAATGGTTCCATTTTATGAGGAATGCTATTGAAATCAGTGACTTCAATGGCTGCCCATTTTACAAATTCTGCCTCCGGATTAAACTTGGAAAAATCAAAAGTTGAGTCGTACACTTGCATCGAAATAAGATCATGAGTTACATGATTCGCAATTTCACGTCGCCGGGGCATAAAACTGCGCCACAGTTCAAAGGTGCGGTTATTGGAATGGGTCATTTTTAACCACATCCCTACCAATTTCTTTTCTGTTAACTGTTCAATTCTAGGTTCCATTTTTAGCCATATATTTTGGATTAATACAAATCATCGGATATATAAGTTACCCAATAATGAAATGATCACCTCTTCTTGGATTTCGCCCTTTCCACATTTTCCATTACCCGAAAGGCAACAATCCTGGAAATTAACTCCAAAGGCAGTGGTTTGTTTAGAGGAAACTGAACGGAACCTTTTCCTTGTTTGTAAATTGAAAGTTCATTTGCAAAAGCTGAATGTCCGGTGGGTGTGGCATAAAAGCCGATGTGGTTTTTGAAGGCAGCAAAATAAACCAAGGGCTTTCCACTTAATTTATAGGCAGGCATGCCGTAACCTATGTATTCCATTGCCTCCGGTGCGGCTAGTTTAATGGTAGCCCGAACTTGTCCCAAAAGTACCTGAACCTCATGTGGAAAGCTAAGAATGTATTCGTCAATATTACCAACTAAGTGTTCCATTGTTTGCTTGTTTTAAATTAAAATCAAAGGATATTTTAAACAAAATTTGCATCAAAAGTATTTTTACGTATTTTGTTTTCAAAAATAAAAAGAACCAACCTTGGTACAACGTTAAAATGCTAAATAATCTAATAATTTCAAAAACTAATTAAAATGAAACACACATCGAAACTGCTTGTTGCCTTACTTGTGATTTTACTTTTTGGAGTTACTGCCTCGTTTTCCCAAACCCCATCAGTGGCTGCTCCTACCCCTCCGGAACGGAGCAATTTAAAAGTGATATCGATTTTTAGTAATGCTTACACCAATATTGATGGAACCAATTTCAACCCATACTGGAATCAGGCAACTACCATGACCACCGTTCAAATAGTCGGAAATGCTACCATTAAATTGGCCAATTTTAATTTTCAGGGGTTTGAATTTGCCAGTGATATTAATGCACTGCCCATGACCCATTTTCATATAGATGTTTGGACGGCGGATGAGACAAAATTGGTCGTTGCACCCATAAGTCGCAGTGTTACAAACCAAAATGTGGGTCTCACTCCATTGGTAGTAAACAGTTGGAATAGTTATGATATTGAACTCAGTTCCGTTTCAAACAAGTGGTTATCCATATCCGATATATTCCAGTTCTATTTTGAAGGAGCCGGCGGACATACGATTTTTATTGATAACATTTACTTTTACAACAACATGGAGGGTGACGATGTAGAAGCACCTGCCGGGTTTTCGGCTGTATCAGGTTTGGTTGGATTTAATAGTATTGAATTATTGCTAAACGCAACGGACAATTCCGGTGCGGTGTTTTACGAACTGGAATTAAGTGGAGCCCTAGTTAATTTGAGCAGTGCCTCAGGTAAAGAAATAGCGTACACATTTAAGAATTTAAACGCAACCACTGAGTTTACTTTTACCGCAAAAGCTAAAGATTACTCTGGAAATATAGCGGCAAATAGCCCCATTACGGTATTAGCAACAACCGGTGAAATTCCAGCACCGGCTCCAA
>JFJP01021739.1_pt1 | contig 14009 bp, 12 predicted proteins | sample 431651 | NCBI WGS metagenome assembly JFJP01 (sample SAMN02602958, study PRJNA72255) | Microbial mat metagenome, whole genome shotgun sequencing project. | biome: fresh water; feature: sink hole; material: water; isolation source: purple microbial (photo- and chemosynthetic) mats found in... | reverse complement strand
ACCCCGTCATGACAATGATTCACCCCGTCATGACAATGATTCACCCCGTCATGACAATGATTCACCCCGTCATGACAATGATTTATGATTCTGTTCCAATGTAACGGCGCGCAGTTCCAATGTAACGTCGCACAACTCCAATGTAACGTCGCACAACTCCAATGTAACGACACAAAACGCCGATGTAACGACACAAAACGCCGATGTAACGACACAAAACGCCGATGTAACGACACAAAACGCCAATGTAACGACACAAAACGCCAATGTAACGATACAAAACACCGATGTAACGACACAAAATGCCAATGTAACGACACAAAACGCCGATGTAACGACACAAAATGCCAATGTAACGACACAAAACGCCGATGTAACGACACAAAACGCCGATGTAACGACATTCTGTCCCGATGTAACGTGGGATCAGTGCCAATGTAACGTGGAAAGTATGTTCAAGCCCTCTGCCACCCTGAGACTATAGACAATGCGGTTGGAGCGAAGGTAAGACCGTGGCGCGCGCATTGGCGTCGCGATACCCCGCAGACAGCACGCGCTGGTGCGCCCGTTTTGCAGGCTTGGCACAAGCCGAAAAACAGCTGCACCAGCAGTGATGGCAAGGGAGGCGCGACGGCCTTGCCGCATTCCGCGGCATTCGTTTTCAGTACCTGAGATTGGGATTAAAACAGTGTCGTAGTTCTCCTGCGAAGTAAAAGTCCTATTTCACCCGATTTCTTCTCTTATCAAAAAACTCTTGTTCACTCTGAATAAACCGCTTGTCCCCGGGAACGACGAGATGTTTTCGCGCAGCCAGCCATCCCCCGCCGTGATACCATCCGCGATAGATGACCGAATCGGTGAGATGTTTCACCGCATAGGATTTGTCCAGCGCCAGTCCGCGCGCCACAGCATCCTCCTTGACCGAATCCATGATCGCAGAAACTTCGGGCCCGTTGGAATCGATCCACTGTTCATAGGCTGTTACAATTCGTTTTGCTTGATCGGGAGTGATCGCCTGATCGCGCAGTGCCCAGAAACCAAGTCCGCGACCAGTTCGATTCTGAGCCAGCTTTGCCGTTGCAACCGTTATCGACTTATCTGTGTCGAGTTTGGCGATAGTTACCTCTTCCATGGAGTGAGTCTGCCGTGGAAAATGCGCGCAACCACTAAACAAGAGGATTGAAAGAAGGAGAATCGTTTTCATGGGAAACCTCGTCGATTACATTTGTATACACACTCCCTCTTAAGAAGCACAGAACGTGCCTTTCAAACTGTTGTGCCATATGCAACAGTTGCAACCGTTGCAGATTTTGCGGTTCAGAGCCGATTCAGAGCATATTTTAGCTCAAACACTGTTTGGCACAGTTGTTGTAGTTTGAATGGCAAACTAAATTGAGGAGATATCTATGAAAAAGCTTACACTAATCGCAATGACCATGCTTCTCGCAGTGGCGGGGTGCAAAAACAACGCGGAAGCTGAGTCGCCCAAGGTGGAACCAGTTGTTCAAGGCGATGTAAAAGCTGCCACGGGTTCGGTTGTGGAGATCACTTCTGAAGCGCAATTCCGCGAAATTATCGCGCAGAAAAATCGTCTTATGGTATTCGATCTCTATGCTGATTGGTGTGGCCCCTGCAAAATGCTCGCGCCGATTCTCAAGGAAGTAGCCCAGTCACACGGAACCGATGCAGATGTGTACAAAATCAACACAGAAAAACTGCCTCAGATCGCCAGTGCGTTTCAGGTTCAAGGGATTCCTCACGTGGTCTATTTCAAAGACGGCGGCATTGTGAACGCGCTCACCGGACTCTACCCCAAAGAAGCGTATGAACAGGGGATTGAAGTGCTGTCACAAAATATTGAAGACACCGCTTCGGGAACAATTAAGAACGGTGTTCGCCACATTGCGCTCGATGGTGCAAAAAGCAAAGGGAATATCTTTACTTACCGCGGCGACAAAGTTGAATTGACGTTCAAAGCGAAGGGAACACCGTTCACCGCGTCGATTGAACAGCTCAAAGTGACCGGTTCAAGCGATGGAAAGAGCGATCTGAAACTCTCGTTTGAAACAAAAGAGCTGGGATTTATGCCGTTGGAGATTTCAAGTAGTGATGGACGCAAGGATCGCCTCTGGGTTGGTGTGATTCAGTACGGTCAAAAGAAAAGCGGCTATCGCGAAACTGATGCGAAAGAGTTTTCTGAAGCGATAAAAGGGAGCAACACGATTCTTCTCGATGTGCGCACCTCCGGCGAATTTGCAGAAGGCCATATCAAGGGAGCGAAGCTGATTCCGGTGCAGGAGCTCGAGTCGCGATTAAATGAACTGGCCGGTGCAAAAGATAAAACGGTTCTGGTCTACTGTCGGTCAGGGAATCGCAGTACCGTGGCCGCAAAGATTCTTCAGGAAAACGGATTCGGTTCCGTAGTGAATCTTCGTCCGGGAATCGGTGGATGGACTAAAGCAGGATTGCCGGTGGAACAATGAAACTTATCGATCTATCTTCAGAACAATTTGAAAAGGAGCTTTCCCAGCAGGGAGTGCTCCTTTTGGACGTTCGGACTCGCGAAGAGTACGAAGAAAAACACCTTTCTAACGCACTGCTCATTCCCGTGGATGAACTGCCACAACGACTCAATGAACTCGCTCCCTACCGCGATCATTCGATCTTAATCTACTGCAAAGCGGGCGTTCGATCCTTCTATGCGGGGATTTTTCTGCTAGAACAGGGATTCGACTCGGTGAGTCATCTTCAACCGGGAATTCTCGGATGGATCGGAGCAGGAAAAGAGGTTCACTATGGATAAGTTCGCGAAATTCGGGGCGCTGTTCTTGGCATCGATTGTTCCCGTGATCTGGTATTTCCCGCAGTTTCGGGCTGTTCTCTGGGATGTGAGCTGGTATGCCGTGACCATTCTCATGCTGATTCGCCCGATTGCACAGCTTGCCCCCAAAACGTGGAAACTCATGCGATTTCTTCCGTGGAGAAAAGAACTCGGAATTCTTTCCGCTTCGGTGGTAGTAACGGCCACACTCTATCGATCGGTGGAAATGGGCGCTGCTTTTCTTCCATCGCTGATCGATTCACTGCGATTCGGAACGATGCCGGTCGTAGTGGGAACGCTGGCGGAACTAGCGGCAATTCCACTCTTGGTCACGTCCAACCGTCTCGTTCAGAAGCGGATGAAACGGTGGTGGAAGCCGGTGCAACGACTGAGCTATCTCTACTTCTACGGCGCGGGAATGTTGTTGGTTTCCTATGGCAAGACCGATGTGTACTGGTCGATGATCATCGTGGCTTCGATTTCGGCGATATCCGCAATTGTGCGCACCTATCGCAACCGTGCAGCATCTGCTTTGAATCAATCGAAATAAACGATGTAGGTCGATCGCTCGGGAGATGAAATTGTAGTGAAGAAAAAGCGCCTAAACGAATAAGTGATAAAACAACTGAACGCAAGGGTGATTCGAAAAGATTACCCTAATGTATAAGAGTTCCCATAATATTATCTTTCGACTTATCCTTTTCATCAGTAATGATTAGTACTGATAGGGCCCGCGTTCTGTGTGAAAAGAACTCTGGGAAAGAAACCTCAGTGCAGAATCTTCTTCACGAATTGAGAAAACTATGTGGTATTTTATGTTTTATAAGATGACGGACGCGGAAATTTTGACGATAGCTAGTATTTCGAACCAACTTGCATATTGGCGTGACCCCGTTCCTCGGTCACATCACGGCGATGTTACATTGGTGATCTTTTTACCGATTAATTGCTAAAATATGTGGGACTTTTTGCCGGTTTGTCTGTTTTTATGAGAGTTTATATATTTACTGTTCGCCGAGATTGTGTGTTTTGTTGTAGAGATTGAATAGGGGGTTGTTTTGAAATCATGTGCTGTACTACTTCTGCTATTTATGTTGGTGAATGCGGGGCAGACCTGGCTTACAACACCAATCACGACACTTGGATATAGTTTGGATCGTGCAAGTGTTCTCGAAGAACTTGTCTATCAATCACTTCGAGAAAAAGGTTCTATTTCAATCATTTCTGGAACCTCTTCTGCCGTTACGCGGGAACAGAGAAAAACGGTTCTTTCAGAACAGAATGCAGAGTATGGTATTACATCAAAAATACTGCAAATTGATTCTCTCATATTTGTCCACTTAGAAAAATGGGATATATCAGGAAACTCACTTTACGCTCGCCAGTTTGAGGTTCGAAACGGGGATAATATCTCTGTTGTAATAGATTATATAACATCGTGTTTAATTGAAGAAAAAGATGTGAATGTAAAAAAAATACCATCAAAAGATGGCGTTGGGAAAAAACTACATATCGCAGTAATTGATCTTGAAAGCTCTGTGATTTCAAAATCAGATGCTTCTCTTATTACAGATCAGGTAATGGATGCTATTGTACGCTCAAAACAGTTTCGCGTGTTGGAACGTTCAAACATGAACCGTATTCTTAAAGAACAGGAATTTCAGATGAGCGGAATTGTAAAGCAGTCAAGTATGATCGAAATAGGAGAACTGCTTGGTGTTCAAGCAGTTCTATCTACACAGTTACACAAAGTTGGTGAATACTACACTCTTTCCGTTCAACTGACTTCGGTTAAAACGGGGGAGATTGAAAAGCATTATCTATTACAGGAAGATTCACTCACGTTAAAAGCTCTGATTGGCGGAAAGGTGCATGAAGCTGTAGCAAAAATGATCAGCGATACAATTTCAGCATCACCGCAAAAAAAAGTGCGAAGTTCCGAAAAAGCACAAGATCCTGTTATAAATGAAGGTGCTGATCCACTTAGTTGCAGAGATTCATATATTCCTGCGAAGTATGATTTGCGCGACGAGATTTCCCGAGTCGACAGTACTTCTGAAGATCTTTCTATCAGACTTCTCCGTTCTGAACGGTTAATTCAGTATGCACAAGAGTTGTACTGTAGCGGTATTTATGATCAGGCCGTTGAAGTAATTAATCGTGCGCTAAAGGACTCGATACGGTACGAAGGAACCCCTTATGCTAAATCACTTATTGAATGTAAAGCCAATTGTGGATTTCATCTGCAAAATCAGGAGATCGTAGATGATGCTGTCTATGAATCGGAAAAACGGTATGGGCGGAACTCAATGCAAACGGCGAAAACCGTACTGTTTCAAGGGCACATGATGCTTAATCAAAATGTTGATTCTGCAGCGGACTTCTATCGGAATTGGAAAAAAGAGTATGAACCTCTTAGAAAAAAAGCCGCGAAAGAGTTTTCTGGAACAGGCAATAACCCATATCGATCGCCATATCATTTTATTGAATATGAATTCAGCAGAGCTATCATTTTAAAATCAGATATTTACGCGCTGTACGGTTTAATCGGATACCCTTCAAATTGGAAAAACTAAACATGAACCAATACAGGAGTACCATCCAGTATCTATTGTTACTTTTACTGCTCTTCGTGCCATCAGTTTCCGGTGAAGTTTGGATGACAACTCCCATGACGGTTGATGGATACAACCCTGAACGGGCAAAAATTCTTGAGGAACTGGTATATCAGTCCCTTCGTGAAAAAGGAATTATGATAATTTCATCAACGAAACAGGCCATCTCACGGATTTCGCGGAAAAAAATGATTCACTTAAACTCTGCAGAATTTGGGATTACCTCAAAAATTATTCAGGTTGACACTTCCATACAAGTGTCAATTGAGAAGTGGGGACCATTGGGAAACTGTCTGTTTATTCGAAATTATCCAATTCGAAGTGGAGATAACATTCCGGCAGTAATTGGCATAATTAGTACCAGTCTTATCAGCGAATCGGGAAATACATATCAATTGAATCAGTTTAAAAGTGAATTGTCCACTGATTCTTTAAAATCGGATGAGTAAGAAGTTTTGAGGTGAAATTCGGTGAGAGCAGAGAATCGCAATCCTTACTGAAAACACGAGGTGTGTGAATCTTAAGGGAACCTCAAATATTGAGTTGACTTTGCAACTCTAAACGGGGCGCACTTGATCTGATCAGCTACAACACAGATCACTCCCATAGTTCACGTTTACCCAACTGAATAAAAAGCGTACGAAACAGGTGATTTTATTGGGTAACGAGCGTATACTTCTTTGAACATAACGGAGGGGTATCAATGTTTCAAAAATCTCTTTTTATCCTAGTAAGTATCTCTATAACTCTATTTGCCAAAGAGAATAGTCATACTTCTTGGATCGCTCGATTGACAAATGGATCAGATTCGATTATCACAGGAACCCTACAAATAAGCAACAAGGCACAGCAATCGTTGCGAACTGAAATGGGGCTCATTTTACCCAGTCAGACAGAGTGGCTGATCAGTGGCACTGACACAATTCACGTACACTCCAACAAATGGTTGTTTTCCCTGAACAAGGGCGAGTTGAAGCTGTTTTCATTGATTCCAAAGGGAGAACCGCTCGTCTATTCATATCAAAGCGCCGATATGTTTTCTTACTCAAAAGCGCGGTTAAAGTCGATAGTAAAGAGTGTTCCACGAGCCTATGTTGCTGTTGATTCACAGCCATTGTTCGCCGCATATTTATTTAGCACGGCCACCCAAGAAGAAAAAGTAGTCTCGTCAGAGCAAGATGTGATAAATCGTATAACAAAAGAGTTATATCGCACCATTTTGGACTCCAGTAATCTAAAATTTCTCCGGCCAATTCTGAAAAGCCACCCCGGGAATACAGTGGCACTTTTAAAGTCAGCAGAGTACGAACTTCTCAAAGGAGATACTCAAAAAGCGCGTTCATATATTGAAAATGCCGAACGAATCAGAAGTAATGACCCCCTGCTATTCCAGAGTAAAGCGAACCTGTACCGCCGCGAAGGCAAGGGTGATTCTCTGAACTCGATGATCAAAAGGAAACAGGATATTCGTTCCGAGTTTGCATTAATTGAGATGCCCAAAGCCATAAAGATCAGTGCGATTACTGCAGACAGCGGCACACAATCATTGCTGTTTTCAGTGAGAAATACCAATCAGGAGAGTACTAACTGGTTTAACTCTATTTCTCTAGGATATCTGAATTCCATTGCGAACAAACTGGCCGTCGGCGCAGGACTCGCACTTTACCGGGAGTTTCAAGGAATAACCATTTTCGGTACACCACCTCCGCAAGAAACGATGATCTCTTTTCCCATAGAACTGCGATACACGCCACATGAAGATTCGAACACAGGAAGAGCACGCTTTTCTCTCACGTCAGTATTGGAACCGTTGATGTACAACCAAGAGGTGAAGGTCAGTTCGTATCTGGGCGGACAAGAGGGCGATTTCATACGCACCTACAATTCTACCTATGAAACTCAAAGCCAAAAAGGATTGAGCATTTCCATTAAACCAGAACTTCGTGTTTTCAGAAAATCTGGACATGGGTGCTATTCCTTTTTCTCTATTTTGGGGTACAGCGTAATTGAAAACAAGCCAAACGGGTTCACAGTAGGCGTCGGATTTTCAGAGTCGGTTTTCATCAATGCTCAAAAGTTTTAAAGAGATTCTCTTCGAGGTTTCTCCTAGCTAGCCGCCGTCGTCATCACTTTCACGCATTCATCCGGAACATAACACTGGAAATCCTTTGCGCCCCCCCCCCCAATCTACGGGATATTTTCAGCGAAATACTTTCTCTGATTCATTAAGTTCAGAGATTCTCAATGGGGGCGTCGAGGGATGAAAGGTATGTGATGCCGATTCTCTAATTACGCTATTTCGTAAATGAAATGGTAAATGCTTTATCTGCTGTTGAAGTGGTGGGATTCTCCAGTTTCACATAATACACCCCTGCTGAAACTGTCACAGGAAGTGTGTAATCACTCCAATTCCCGACCTTACCGGCAAGAATCTTACTTCCCGAACTGTCTAAAACAGTCACTTGACTACTAATCGGATAAGTTAATCCCTTTAGAGAGATGGAGAATGCCATCGAATCAGCAATTGTAATTTTATAAAAATCAATATCACCGACGGGGTACATTTTTGTAGAATAGGATTTGCCGATCTCCACAGGTGATGCCGTGGCAATGGTATTATTAAACTCCATTGTATCGATCGGGTCTGTAGCGAAGGTAATCAAATAGGGAATATCTGAATTCCCACCCCCTTGGTCATTTACTTTGATAAAGTACGTACCCGATTCAAGGGCGGCAGACAACGTATCATCATAGTACCCAGAGCCGTATGTCAATAAAATACCGGCAGTATCGTAAATCGAAACAGTTGGTTTCACACTATAATTTATCTGATTCAAACGCACCTGAAGCATCGTCGCATCTGCCAATTTCAATTTGAAAAAATCTTCATCGCCGGAAGGATAGGTTTTTGTTGCGTACGTTTTTTCAAGTTGAATAGGATAGGCAGATTCTTTGGTATTATTGTACTCCGTTGTATCAATCAAATCCTTTTTTACAGATAATGAGAAAGGTGTGGCTGCCCCTGTTGTATTGAGATTTTCCAATTTCACATAGTAGCTTTCCCCAAGGGTTGCGACAAACGGAAGAGATACATTTCCATTTGTGACGTATGAAGCGGCATCTACATACCTCATCAAAACACTGTTGGTATCGTAGAGCGATATACGGAGCTTGTTCGCCGAAGGAACTCCCGATGTGGAAATCGTGTAGAGTCCCCCCTGAAGAACGGCAAGGCGATAAAAGTCTACGTCGCCACTTCCTGACCATTTAGTAGGATACGTACCATTTGTCTGTATTGGGTATGCTGTTTCAAACGAGTTGTTTGGTTCTGTCGTATCAGAAGTGTCGCTATAAAAAGAGAGGTAAAATGGCGATGTAGAAAATGCTTCTGGCGAGGAAAAATGAACTTTTACGTAATGCACAGCGGCTGTTAGAGAGGCTCTAATGATTCCAGCCAATTCAGTTCCAACACTGTCGAGTAGTACTCCATTTGAATCATAGAGTGATAGTAGAACGACTTTCCCCGCAGCAACACCCTTTGCTTCAACAACAAGACGCGTGGGGTTTTTAAGGATGATTTTATAGAAATCCTGATCGCCTGCCGGATTAAGTGTGACTGCTTTTGTTTCGCCGAGAAGAACAGAAATAGCGTCAGTAATCGAGTCGTTGCCATCTGTATGAGGAGTTGTACTATTTACATTTGTTCCATCTGACACCTCTACACCGGTTGAATTACAAGCTGTCAAAAGAGAGATCAGAACTGCAAGACTCAACAATAACCTTACCATGACTTAACGCCTCCATATAAATTGAACATCTGCGAGAAAAACTAGATACAAAACTAAAATAGGTTTTGCCCCCAAACAAAAATTCCTCCCCGCACTCTTGCGAGAAGGAATCCCAACTTGGGAGAGTTCCAAACACTCCTGCGAGAAGGAATCCCAACTTGGGAGAGCTTCAAACACTCTTGCGAGAAGGAATCCCAACTTGGGAGAGTTTCAAACACTCCTGCGAGAAGGAATCCCAACTTGGGAGAGCTTCAAACACTCCTGCGAGAAGGAATCCCAACTTGGGATTGCTCCCTGCAGTTGTGTAACAAGTACTTACGAAAGTTGCAATTCTAGCTCTACAGCGGCTTTTGCCTTTAAATCGGCGGTGGCGCGCGATTCTACCGTAGAATCAAGATCCACAATAATCGCTCGAATTGTCGTGTAGAGCAAATCGGTAATAATCGGATGCTTTTCCAAATAAAGGAATTCAATATTATCGATCAGACCGCGGAGTGTACTATCCAGTGCTCTGCGGCTATCTTTCATTTCCGGATACTCCTGCGCCAGCGAACCGGATGAAACCCGCGTCTGCCAGAGATCGACAAACTGCTTGTTCAGAGCCACCATGCGTTCGAAATCCTTGAGCACGCCCAGTCGATCCATTTTCGCTTTCATTTCCGGGGTGGAAAGTTCGGTGATAATAATCTGCGTTCCCGCACTCTGTTCCGCAAACGGCTTGCGAATCAGTTTAACACCTCCCTGCTGAACAATCGGGCGGTAGATCGCCTGAGCGTCGGCGGCGGTTTCATCATCGATGTCAGTGGTAAGCACTTTCACCTTGTTGAAAAACTGTTTCGATCCGTGATCCCGCTTGGTATCGGCGGTTGTCACCAGCGGCGTAATATCGTTAGCCTGCACGCGAGTGAGCGACTTTTCGTGCTTGGGAAGATTCGTTTCCAGTGAAAGAATCTGCTGATTCATGGTGATACAGGCGACTACCGCCGGTTTTGCAGCCTTGAGCACGCCGGTGACGGCGCTCTGCAGCTGAAGATGAGACAATTCGCGAATGCGGAATCGTGGGAAAGGGCTTTTCATAGGAGTTTTCCTTGTAAAAAACAGCTATTTGATGAGATCGAGCAACAGCGCAGCAATGATCCTGTGTGTTCCGATCCCGTGAATTGATACCAAGATACATAAAAGGATCAACAATTGCACGCTTTTTTCATTCGCCGATTCACTTTTGTTGCCACTCAAATTGAATGAGATATCACACAGATAAAATGCCACTGCAGAAACAGTAGAGAGTTCTCTTTTTTGCACACCAAGAACACCCAATACGCATGTTGATAGAAATCACATTTATTAATGAAGATTGCACTACAATCGCTTGACAATGCTCTTTGTTTGGGCTACTCTTAAAGAATGAAATTTGCAATCGGAGGCTTTATGGATACTATTTCCATTCGCGTAGAAAATCAGGCGCAAAAAACAGTTCTAGTCCGCTGGCTTGAAAGAATGTTTCATCTCGCTGAATTTTACGCGCTCGAATCCAATCAGTTTCCTCACGCCGTGTACATTTCCGATGAACTGGTAAACAGTTGCAATATGCATGATTGTCAAGTGAATTGCTGCATGAATCACCGGATGGTCGATTTCGACACGGGCATTGACGCGAATCGCGGTTCACACTTTCTTAGAGATCTCTGGAACCAATCTTCCCGCAGATCGTATTTTCCCCGCATTAATAGTTTTGACGGGAGAGATGCGATGATTCTGGAGAGTATTAAAAATCGAAAAAGTGGTGCCATTCTCTACGGCATTACCCCGCCGAAACTTGACACCACCGAAGAAAAGCAGGCAGAAATCGCCCTTCGCCAGATTGAACGTCTAGCACCGCTCAACCTAGACGGACTGATACTCTACGACATTCAAGATGAAGGTTCGCGGATTTCCGAGGAACGACCGTTCCCGTTCATGGCTACCGTGGACGGCTATTCCTACGCCGAACAGCACCTCACTTCGCTGGAAATCCCCAAAATTATCTACCGCTCTGTGGGAAAATACCAGCGCGATCAACTCACCGCCTTTCTTTCCGCCGACAGTTCACGCTATCTCTCAGTCTTTGTGGGCGTGCCGTCGCAACAGGAACTGACCACCCTTTCGCTTGGTGAAGCATATGATCTGAGAAAAGAGCTGGGCACCGAAATGATTATCGGCGGCGTGACAATTCCCGAACGGCATCGCAAAAAAGGGGATGAACACCTGCGCCTCGAAACGAAGCAGAATCAGGGGTGCAGTTTTTTTGTCTCCCAGGGCGTGTACGATCTCGATGCGGCTAAAAGCGTCTTATCCGACTGTTACTATCACGCGCAAACCACAGGCAACCCCATCGATCCGATACTGTTCACCTTTACTCCCTGCGGAAGTGCCAAGACTCTTCAATTTATGAAATGGTTGGGAATCAGCATTCCCCGTTGGCTAGAAAACGATCTCATTCACTCGGCGGACATTCTGGAACGATCCGTGGATATTTGTGAACAGAACTGGCTTGAACTGAAAGGGTACGCCGAAGAAAAAGGGATTCCCGTGGGCGCCAATATCGAAAGCGTGGCAATTCGCAAAGTGGAAATCGATGCTTCGGTGGAACTGGTAAAACGGATTCAGAAGAGCAATCAATCGCAATAGAAAGCCCAATGTCGCACGCATATCTCAAATCGCAAATCCCCAATCGTGAATCGATCTGCTCGGAATTATTTTACGCCCGTAAACGCGACTCCCAAAGGAACAACATGAAATTCGATGGTATTATTTTGAAATTCGGCGAACTTTTTCTCAAAGGGAAAAATCGCTACCGTTTTATTGACCGCTGCCTGCTCACCACGCAGAACAAACTGAAACAGTTCCCCGAACTGACATTCGCCAAAGATAGCGACCACCTGAATATTTCGCTCAACGGAGTTGATCCCGAACCGGTGCTGAAACAGCTCAATTTTGTTTTCGGATTGCACTCGTACCAACTCTACTGCGGCTGCGCTCCTGAAATCGAAGCGATTAAGGCCACCACACTCGCTGTGGTGAAAACGATAGAAAACGATGGCAAAAGTATTAAGGTTCTGGCAAAACGGGGAGATAAGCGGTTCCCACTAGGCTCGCCGGAAATTAACCGCATTGTGGGAACACACGTGGCAGAAAACTCCTGCGTCCCCATCGATCTAGTCAATCCTCAGGTGATTATCAAAATCATGGTTCGCCACGACACAACATACGTGATCAGTCGCGAATATCCCGCGGCGGGTGGCCTTCCGATCGGTTTGAACGGGAAATCACTGCTTATGCTTTCCGGCGGACTCGATTCACCGGTGGCTGGCTATTACATGATGAAACGCGGACTCGCCGTCGAAGCAGTTCATTTTGATTCACCGCCCTACACATCGCCGCGAGCTCGCCAAAAAGTGTACGACATTGCAGAAAAACTAGCTCACTATATGCCAAACGGACGGTTTGTACTCTATCTTGTGCCGTTCACAAAATTGCAGAAAGAGATTTTCACTCATGTACCCGATAGCTATGGCATGACTATTATGCGCCGCATGATGTACCGTATTTCGGAAGGCGTCGCTCGCCGTGTGAACTGTCAACTCCTTTCCAATGGCGAATCGTTGGGGCAGGTGGCGTCGCAAACGCCGCAAAGTATGTTCACGATCAACTCGGTGATCAGAATGCCTACCATTCGCCCCGTGGCGTGTATGGACAAACCGGAAATTATCGCCGTGGCAGAAAAAATCAACACCTTTGATATTTCAATCCGCCCCTTTGAAGATTGTTGTACTGTATTTTTACCGAAAAGCCCCGCCACCGCTCCAAAACCAGAAAAATGCACCGAGTACGAAAAAGGGTGGGAATGGGAATCGATGATCGATGAGTGCATACGCGGCGTAGAAAAAATCGTAATCGAAGCCGGAAAACCACTATTAGTAGACACCGAAACGAGCGAAGAAATCTGCGCTCTCTTGTAATTGAAGAATAAAACTATTTATAACGAAAGAGGAAACCATGAAACTCAGAACAACTATTGCAGCACTCCTCGCCTTGGCGACACTGACCACAGCTCAGGACAACCTTCTTACTACAGCACAGGCGTGGTTCCCAACTTGTGACAATTATGGGTCAACATTGGACACAACCGGTGGATTGTTCCAGAAAGATGGATCAATTAAAACCACCTTTACCATCGCAAAAAAACTGAGCGATGACAACTGGCCCTATATCGAATTGGTGTGCGAAACCCCGAAACCTCTCACCGGAACCGATTCTATCACAGTGGAATACACCTGTGATTCGCCACTGATCATCAAACTTTACCAAACCGATTTGGGCACCGAAGGCAATCAATCTTACGCGCTCTATCAGTATGTACTTCCGGCGAGCAAAGCATTTGCAACGAAAACAATCGCAATCAGTGCATTTGCACAACCAGATTGGGCCGATGCAGAATCGCGGGCAATTGCACTAAATCTTGCCCACTCTCAGGCGATCTATTTCGTTCCTGAACTCTCCGTCGAAACAGGGGGCACAGCATCGGTAGCGGTGAAAACGCTCAAACTGAAATCGAAAAAGAAATAAGCATTGCATGTTGCAATACAGAAAAGGGATGCTTTAGCGTCCCTTTTCTGTATCATCACGATTGACATTTGGAAATACAATGGTATTTTGTCATTCCTGTCCAAAACACCGAGAATTAAATTTGAAACCCTCTTCCTCACAGGCTGATTCCGACATAATTTATTCAAACAACAATGAGCC
>JFJP01030554.1_pt1 | contig 14010 bp, 13 predicted proteins | sample 431651 | NCBI WGS metagenome assembly JFJP01 (sample SAMN02602958, study PRJNA72255) | Microbial mat metagenome, whole genome shotgun sequencing project. | biome: fresh water; feature: sink hole; material: water; isolation source: purple microbial (photo- and chemosynthetic) mats found in... | reverse complement strand
TCGCGGAAGCCGCCTTGCCGCTGGCGATGGTCGGCGACAGCCCGGCCATGCGCGATCTGTTTTCGCTGGTGCGCCGGGTCGCGGAAACGCCCTGGAGTGTGCTGATTCGTGGCGAAACCGGTACGGGCAAGGAACTGATTGCCCGGCTCTTACACTTGCTCAGTCCCCAACGCGCTGCGCCGTTCGTGGACGTCAACTGCGCGGCGATTCCCGAAACGCTGTTTGAAAGCGAACTGTTCGGCCATGAGCGCGGCGCGTTCACCGGCGCGGCACGGCAACGACGGGGCCGGTTTGAACTGGCGCAGGGCGGCACTTTGTTCCTCGATGAAGTCGGCGAATTGCCGCCGTCCTTACAGGCCAAATTGCTACGGGCTTTGCAGGAGAAACGCATCAGCCGGGTTGGCGGCGAGCAGGACATCGCGGTGGACGCCCGGGTGGTCGCCGCGACCAATCGCGATTTGCGGCAGATGGTTGAATCTGGCGGGTTTCGGGAGGATTTGTTTTTCCGCCTGAACGTGTTCGAAATTGAGGTTCCGCCGCTCCGCCAGCGTCGGGAGGACATTCCGGCGCTGGTGAAGCTGTTTGTGGAACGCTACGCCCGGCGCCCGGTGCAACTCGCCCCGGAAACCCTCGATGTGCTGATGAAATACGCCTGGCCCGGCAATGTCCGGGGGTAGCCTCCTGCGACCGTTGGACTTGCCGCCGGAAGTGCGCCGGATGGAAACGGGTTCCGGGCCGTTGCAGGAACGGCTGGATACGGTCGAACGCGAATTGTTGCGCTCGGCGCTGGAACAGGCGGAGGGGGTGCAGACCCGCGCTGCTGAAGTCTTGGGCATCAGCGAGCGGGTCTTGCGGTACAAAATGGCCAAGCATGGCTTGAAAGGGAATGGAGCTGCTGGTCAGTGACTCAGAAGCTGCCGCTGAACAGCAGGGTTCGGCCACTTGGGGAACTACCCAGGTCGACAGGTCGGTCGTGGTGGTGCAGTACGCGCCGCTGTATTGAGCGTAGGCCGTCGCGCCATCCACGCTGAAGACGCTGAGTTCATACTTGGCGACCCAGGCCGAGGTGGTTGCCCCTGTTCCCCCTTTTCTGCCCTCACTACGACCCTCGCCACGCCCCATGTTCTGGCCGATGCTTTCCAGTGGCAGACTGCACCGGTAATCAGCGCCGGTGGTGTCAATGCTGACCGTCAGCACACCAGGTGCTGTGCTGGTGGGATCAGCGGTATAGCTTTGTCCGACGCCCAAATGAAAGTGATATCCCGTCACGGCAACGGAATCCTGCGCGTATGCGGTCCGAATGACAGAGTCCGCCCGGCCAAAGCCGGTGACGCCGGTCGCCGGGGAAAGCGCCGCCTCGATGCGGTCGGCATCCGGTAGATACGGGCCATGTTCAGCAGGGCCATTGCCAGAATGATCAGCCAGCGCCGGGACAGCCAAACTGGTTAACAGGGTGGTGGTCAGCAGGGTGCGAGTCAAGTTCATCAGATTTTCCGCAAGGTCAGATTAAAGTTATAAGTTTCGCCAGACCTGATGAGCAGAAGCCGTGCCAACCCCGGATTCGACGCCATTGCGAGGCATTGGCGGTTGCGGACGAGGTGGGCGGCCGACAAATCCCGTTGCCTTCGACAAAAATGTCGAGGGCGGCTACCCTCGAGGAAGCAAGAAGTCAGCTATACGATAAAACTCTATGGTTGATGCAACGGCACACCATTTTCCCCTCTCCATGGTTTTAACGTTGCGCAACGTAGCAAAAGCAGGTAGCGTACCGCGCTTTTACGAAACGCGACGACTCTCAAACATGCGGATCCAATCTCCCCTGTGCCTGTACACCGGCGTCGTGCCGCCCGAGTGGATTGATTATAACGGCCACATGAACGTGGCTTACTATGTGCTGGCGTTCGACCAGGCCACCGACGCGTTCATGGACCATCTGGGGATGGGGCCGGATTATCGCGAGAGCCAACAATGCTCGGCTTTCGTGGTAGAAACTCACGTCAATTATCAACGGGAACTGGTGGCGGCTGATCCGATGCGCATTACCACCCAGTTGCTCGGGTTTGACAGCAAGCGCCTGCACTATTTTCATCGCCTCTACCATGCTAAGCGGGGCTTCCTGTCCGCTACGACTGAATTGATGGTGATCCACGTCGATCTGGCTGAGCGGCATAGCGTGTCCATGCCCCTGTCGGTACTGGATCGACTGGGTGCCGTGATGGCCGAGCATATTCAGTTACCGCGACCGCCACAGTCGGGGCGGGTGATTGGGGTGCGCGCCAAACCGGCCATTGCCGCGGTCACGGCCATCACGCCGGCACTGGCGCGCAGTCGCGGTTGACAGTACGATCCGCAAAAAGCCGGGTTGGCGGTACCCGATTTTTGGTATGCTGAATGCTGTTACCGTCAAATTTTCCAACTTGAATTGACCCCGGGTGAATTTCACACGACCTGCCTTGCCTGCGTTGTCGGCATTGATGATGCGACGTCTGCGCTTGTCGCTACCCCCTGCCGAAACCGGGTTGCGTCTGGCGGTCATCGCCGTCAACACCCTGCTGGTGATCGCGCTGGCCTACACGCTGGCGGGATTAACACTAGCGATGCTGGCCGGAGATTCGCCGACGCTGACCGGGCAGGTTCCCCCTTCAGGATCGGTGATTCCGGGTAGCGCTATGCCCCAGCCGTCGGCGGATGTGGCCGCAATCAGCGCCTGGCATCTGTTCGGCAAGGCTGAAGCGAAACGGGCCGCGCCGCCGCCGCCGGTCGCTATTCCTACCACGCCGCTCAATTTGCGGCTGGTCGGCACTTTTTTCGCTGAACGCGGCAGCGACCAGGCCCTGGCGCTGATTGCCGATGGCAATAACCTCGAGCGTGGCTACCGGATCGGTGAAGCATTGCCGGGCAGCGCCCGCTTGGAACGCATTGAGCGCGATCAGGTCATCGTCTCCCGCGGTGGCCGCGAGGAAGCGCTCAAGTTGCCAAAACTGGATGATCCCAACCGTCCCATGCTCGCTCCAGCGCCGCCGATCTCCGCAATCCCACTGGAACCGGCTTCCGAACCGACCTCGGCCAGTGAGCCACAGGTCATCAACGCCAGTGTGATCGCTGAGCGCTTGCGGGGTGAGGTGGCAAATCGACCGCAGGCGCTGGAAGATATCGCCTTCGCCAGTCCCTATGTACAGAATGGCCAGTTTGTCGGCTTTCGCCTGCGCCCCGGCCGCGACCGGCAACTGTTTCAGCAACTGGGCCTGACGGGCGGCGATGTGTTAACCGAAATCAACGGTATGCGCCTGAGCAGCCCCGCCCAGGGTCTGGCGATCCTGCAAGAATTGATGAGCGCCAGCCGCATCGACGTGCGTGTATTACGCAATGGCGCTGAGGTTCCTCTCACCTTTACTCTGGATGGCTCATGATCCACTGGCTTAATCAACGGCTGACTGTTCACGGCCGACCCTTGCGCCGCTTGGCCTGGGCGTTGTTGTTCGGGGCCTGGCTGGCGCTGCCCGCACTAGCCGCGCCGGTCACGCTGAATTTGAAGGATGCGGACATCAACGCCCTGGTGGAAAGCATGTCCGTGCTGACCGGGAAAAACTTCATCGTCGATCCACGGGTCAAGGGTCGGGTCACGATCATCTCCTCGAAGCCGATGGATGAGAAGGAACTCTATGAGGTCTTTCTGGCGGTGCTGGCGGTCCACGGTTTCGCCGCAGTCCCCGGCGACAAGGCGATCAAGATCGTTCCCGCCGCCGGAGCCAAGCAGGAAAATGTGCCGACTATTGATCCCCAGAGTCGGGTCGAAGCGGATCAGATTGTGACACGGGTAATCCAGGTGCAGAACGTGTCGGCGGCGCAAATCGTGCCAATCCTGCGCCCACTGATTCCCCCGCAGGGTCATCTGGCCGCCTACACGCCGACCAATGTGCTGATCATTTCTGACAGCGCCGCGAATGTTGAACGCATTGCCAGCATCATCAGCCGCATCGACCTGGCCAGTAATGAAGAAGTGGAAATTGTGGCACTGCGGCATGCCTCGGCGACCGAGATTGTGCGGGTGCTGACGGCGCTGGAGCAGGGCAAGGGGCGGGCTGATCCAGCGGCTGGAGTGGGGACGCCAGCGCGGATGGTCGCCGATGAGCGCACCAACAGTATTCTCCTCAGCGGCGACAAAGCCTCGCGGGTGCGGTTGCGCACGCTGATTACTCATTTGGATACGCCGGTGGATGCCGGCGGCAATACTCAGGTGGTTTATCTGCGCTACGCCAAGGCCAAGGATTTGCAGGCAGTCCTGCAGGGGGTCAGCAAGAGTCTGAGCAACGAAGTCGCCCGCAATGCACCGACCCCGGGTCAACCGGGTGCGCCGCCTGGTGGCAGTCCCAGCAGTAGCGGCGGTGGCAGTCTGGTGGATATTCAGGCCGATGAATCGACCAACGCGCTAGTGATTACCGCGCCGCCCGATCTCATTCGGTCGTTGCGCTCGGTGATTGCCCAATTGGACGTGCGTCGCGCCCAGGTGCTGGTGGAGGCGGTCATTGCCGAGATTTCCGCGGAGAAAACTGCGGAGCTGGGCGTGCAATGGGTCTCCTACGGGAATAGCCTTGTCGGCTTCACCAACCTCGGCACCGAAACAACGGGTCTGTCCAATATTCTCGGGCTGGCGGCGCTGGCCAACAGTGGCAGCGACACCAGCGCACTGGGCGCTGCGGCGGGGCTGTCCAACGCGAAAGTTCCCCAAGGGATGCAAATGGCGCTGGGCGATTTTGGCGGTGCCAACCCCTTTGGCGCACTGATCAGCGCCCTGGCCAAGGATGCCGACACCAATGTGTTGTCAACGCCGACCATCGTCACCATGGACAACGAAGAGGCGGAAATCGTGGTCGGTCAGAACGTCCCGTTTGTGACCGGCAGTTATACGTCAGGCAACACCTCCGGCTCCAATACCAACACCAATACCTTCAGCAATCCGTTCCAGACCATCCAGCGCGATGACGTGGGCATCAAGCTCAAGGTCAAGCCGCAAATCAATGAGGGCAATGCGATCAAACTGGAGATTGAGCAGGAAGTGTCCAGTCTGGCGCCCTCGGCGAATACCGCAACGCAGGGGCCAACCACTAACAAGCGTTCGATTAAAACCATCGTGATGGTGGAGGATGGGCAAATTCTGGTGCTGGGCGGACTGATTGACGATCAATTAACCGAGAGTTCGAAGAAAGTGCCGTTGCTGGGCGATGTGCCGCTGCTGGGTAATTTATTCCGCTATCGCGACACCACCAAACTCAAGCGCAATCTGATGGTGTTTCTGCATCCGGTGATTTTGCGCGACGCGGCGCAGGGAACGCTGCATACCAACGACAAGTACAGCTACATTCGCGATCAGCAGTTTGCCGCCCGCGAGCGGGGGGATTACCTGTTGTCGGATGTGAAGCCGCCGCTCTTGAAGCCGCAAGCGGAGGTCAAGGCGCAGGGGACTATTTTGGATCTGTCCTCGCCGTTTAAGCCGGAACCGGAGCCACCCCCGCCGCCGGTAGTGGAATCAACGGATTTTGGATTTAATAATCGATGAGTGTCGAACCGGAACTGATCGCCGCACGTGAGCCGTTGCTGATTCGGCGATTACCTTACGCCTTCGCCAAGCGTCATGGCGTGTTGGTCTTGGACGAACGCGAGGGCGGGATGGGCATTGCCTGCCGCCCTGGTGTCAGCGCCCGCAGTCTGGCGGAATTGCGCCGCCATTTGCACGCCCCGCTGCGGCCTTTCACCGTACCTGCTGACCGGTTTGAACGCCTGTTGCAGGATGCCTACGAGGGCGATAGCGACGGTGCCCAGCGCATGATGGACGACTTCGGCGACGATATTGATCTCAATCAGGTTGCGCTCAGTCTGCCCGAACCGGAAGATTTGCTGGAAAGCGCGGATGATGCGCCGATTATTCGGCTGATTAACGCGCTGCTGACCGAAGCGATTAAGGAAAATGCCTCGGACATTCACATCGAAGCGTTTGAAAGCCGGTTGCTGGTGCGCTTTCGGGTGGACGGGGTGTTGCGCGAGGCGCTGCAACCGCCACGGGCGATTGGGCCGTTGCTGGTTTCGCGGGTCAAGGTCATGGCGCATCTGGATATTGCGGAAAAGCGCTTGCCACAGGACGGGCGGATTTCCCTGAAAGTCGCGGGTCGACCGGTCGATGTGCGGGTATCCACCCTGCCCACCGGGCATGGCGAGCGAGTGGTGTTGCGGTTGCTGGACAAGCGCGAAGGTCGGCTGGATTTGCAGCATCTGGGCATGGAGGCGCAGGACGAGGCGCGGTTGTTGAAGCTGATTCACCGGCCGCATGGCATTCTGCTGGTCACTGGACCGACCGGTTCCGGGAAAACCACCACGCTGTACGCCGGTCTGATCCAGTTGAATGACCGCAAGCGCAATATTATGACCGTGGAAGATCCCATTGAGTATTACCTGGATGGCGTTAGCCAGACGCAGGTGAATACCAAGGTGGAGATGACGTTTGCGCGGGGCTTGCGGGCGATTCTGCGTCAGGACCCGGATGTGGTGATGGTGGGGGAAATTCGCGATCTGGAGACGGCAGAAATTGCCGTACAGGCGTCGTTGACCGGCCATCTGGTGTTATCAACCCTGCACACCAACAGCGCGGTGGGCGCGATGACCCGGTTGCGCGATATGGGCGTGGAGCCGTTTCTGCTGTCCTCCTCGCTGATTGGCGTGCTGGCGCAGCGGCTGGTGCGCAAGCTGTGTCCCCATTGCAAACAGCCTTATCCGGCGGCGCTGGCGGATTGCGAAGTGTTGCGGATAGACCCGGCGACGCCGCCGACGCTCTACGCGCCGGTGGGTTGTGAGCGCTGCAATCAGTCCGGCTACCGGGGCCGCACCGGCATTTTTGAGCTGGTCGTGGTCGATGACGCGATGCAGACGCTGATTCACGAAGGGTATGGCGAGCAGGATCTGGATCGCCACGCCCGCCAGTCGACGCCGAGTATCAATGATGATGGTCGGCGGCGCGTGTTGGCCGGGGATACCGCACTGGCGGAACTGGTACGGGTCACGCGGGAAGATTAGGCGATTTACTGAAATGAAGTTCCCCCCTTTAGCTTAGGGGGGTTGGGGGGATTTAAACACTGTGGGTGGACGCCGCCGATCAAAATCCCCCCCGCCCCCCTTTTTCAAAGGGGGGAGATCACGCTCTGCTGGGTATAAGATTTATCGGAAATCGCCTTAATCAGAAATCTGTGGGTTGAAGGAAGCCATCATGAACCTGCTTGCTCCGCAGTCTTCGCTGAATAGATGGGATATCGCCGCTCCTCATCGTTACCCGTTGACGACGACGGTCTATCATCAATTGGCGAACCTGGGTGTTTTTAATGAAGATGCACGCTTGGAATTGATCGAGGGAGATTTAATCGCCATGCCGCCGATTGGAGAACGCCACGCCAGCCAGACCCGGCGACTCAATCAACTGTTTTCGCGGCAGGTGGGCGATGTGGCGACGGTGGATGTGCAGAATCCGGTGGCGTTAAGCGCTTATTCCGAACCGCAACCGGATATCATGTTGTTGAAGCCACGTGCGGATTTTTATGAGCAGGTGCATCCCGGTCCCGCCGATGTACTCCTGATTATTGAGCAAAGTGCCGCTCTACGCCAGAGCGGGCATTCCCGAAGTCTGGGTGGTGGATCTGGTGCGCCAGCGCCTGGAAGTGTACCGATGCCCCAGTCCGGACGGCTACCGTGAAGTACGATATCCGGCGTTATCGGACTGCATTGCGCCGGTGTTATTGCCGGATTTGGCGATTAGCGTTCAGACCCTGCTGTCGGGATCGCTGCCGACGGCCTCCGGTTAAGGCGATTTCCTGAAATGAAGTTCCCCCCTTTAGCAAAGAGGGGTTAGGGGGGATTTGAACGCTTTGGGTGGATGCCGCCGATCAAAATCCCCCCGCCCCCCTTTTTCAAAGGGGGGAGATCACGCTCTGCTTGGTATAACCTTTACCGGAAACCACTTAAATCCCCATGCCCGCTTTCCAATATGCCGCCCTGGATGAACGCGGTCGCCAGTGCAAGGGCCTGATCGAAGCCGATACTCCGCGCATGGCCCGCCAGTTGTTGCGCGAGCGCGGGATGAATCCGCTGGGCGTCGAAGAAGTCGCCAGTCAGGAACGCAGCCGCAGTCGCCAATTCTTCCGTCCGCACATTAGCGCCACCGATTTAGCGCTCATCACTCGCCAACTGGCGACCCTGGTCGGTTCCGGCCTGCCGCTGGAGGAGGCGCTGGGCGCGGTGGCTCGGCAAGCGGAACGCACCCGGTTAAGCGGTTTGCTGTTGGCGGTGCGCGCCCGGGTGCTGGAAGGACATACCCTCGCGACCGCCTTGCGCGACTTTCCCACGGTATTCCCGGAACTGTACCGGGCGACGGTGGCCGCCGGCGAACAGTCCGGTCATCTGGATATCGTCTTTGAGCGGTTGGCCGATTACACCGAGGCGCGTCAGCAGATGCGCCAGAAGGTCGGCCTGGCGCTGTTCTATCCGCTATTGCTCACCACGGTGGCGATTCTGGTCGTGGCCGGTTTGCTGACCTATGTGGTGCCCCAGGTTGTTCAGGTATTCAGCAGTCTAAATCAGCAGTTGCCAGCGTTGACCCGGGGATTGATCGCGGTCAGTGATTTTCTGCGGGAGTATGGCTGGCTGGTGCTGGGCGCTTTGGCGGTGGGCGCGGTCAGTTGGGTTTATGCGCTGCGCCGGATTGGATTTAAACGGTGGGTGCATCAGGGGCTGTTGAAATTGCCATTGATTGCCCGGCTGACACGCGGCGCGAATACCGCCCGCTTCGCCCGCACCTTCAGTATTCTCATGGCCAGCGGCGTTCCAGTGCTGGAAGCGTTGCGGATTTCCGCCCAGGTGATGAGCAATTTGCCGATGCGGGAAGCGGTAGAACAGGCGGCGGCGCGGGTGAAGGAAGGGGCCAGTCTGCAAAAGGCAATTAGCAACAGCGGCTACTTCCCACCGATGACCATTCAGCTCATCGCCAGCGGCGAGGCCAGTGGTCGGCTGGAAAATATGCTGGAGCGGGCAGCGGTGCAGCAGGAGCGCGAAACGGAAACGCTGATTGCGGCGCTGCTAGGGATTTTTGAGCCGATGCTGATTCTGGTGATGGGCGGTGTGGTGCTGGTGATCGTGCTGGCGATTCTGTTGCCGATTTTCGATCTCAATCAACTGGTGCGCTGAGGCTCTTTCCTGAAAAAAGGATACCCACATTAATCCTCACTCCAGCCAAACATGAGAATTTTAGCCACGGAAGAACAAAGAAATTTTCGTGTTTTTTCGTGTTTTTCGTGGTTAATCTCTGAAATGATGATCGATACTCGGTAACTTCATTATGAGAAATGACCTGAATTCGCTCACGTCAGGCAGCCCTGTGGCCAGCGCTTTTTCACCACTGGACTGTCGCTGGCCAGGGCATGGCAGGTATTCAGGACTGGCGGCGGGGTTCGTTCAGCCGCAGGTTTGGCGTCTTCCTGATCGTAGCGCTGGCCGTAGACCGTTTGGAAAACCGTGGTGGCCACTGGCCCCAACAGCTCTGTCATGTGTGTGCAGCCATTGACCCCGCTGAACAGTTCCCGCAGCTTGAGCGACCATCCCGGCCCAATGCGCACGCCGATCAGTTGCCGGTAGCGCCCAGTAATCTCAGGACACAGGCCAAACGGCGAGCTGTCAGTGCGGGCCTCGGCGTCGTGAATGAGAAAATCGTCATCAACCGTCAGGCGAATCCACATATCGTGCAGCGGTTCCCCGGCGTGAATGGCTCCACCGCGATCTTCATTGGGAAACGCATAAGTCTTGATATCGGTCATCCGGCCTTCAATATCCCAGAGACCATCATCACGTTGATAGCCCTGGCATTGGACGGTGCGTTGGTGCAGCAAGCGGCGGGAGACCGGCGGGGTCAGCGGCATGGTAGGTTCTATCACCTTTCAGTCAGGGAATGTGCCATCCAGGATGCGCGTCAGTCGGTCATCCAGTTGGGTGAGCACCGCCCGCTTCTGGTTCGGGGTGTAGTCCCACCAGCCAGCGATTTCATCCAGAGTGCGGAAACAGCCTTCGCACAGTTGCGTTTGCGGGTTGATCACACAAACCCCAACGCAGGGTGAAGCCGGGTCGCTACTGGACGGAGCGGAAGGGTCAGCAGTCATTTCGGGGAAAGTCGCGGTCGTGGGGAATGACGTCCATGATACCGCGCCGGGGAGCGGGAATCCATGCAGGAAAACAGGGTGAGCCGCGAAGACCGGAAGATTCTGATTATGGGATTATCGAGTGTGCTGGTTGTGGAAGCACGCGCTTGCTGCGCTTTGGCCGGACGGTGGCAGACCGACCCTCGATCCTGTGGTGGTTATCGATTTTCCGTATTCTTCGCGGCTACCCGCGCTCAGTCAGGGCTGTTCGTAATGAATGATTTTCGCCCTTAAAGAACATCAAAGATAGCGAGGAATGTCCCCCATCGTAAATAAGGAAAAACCATGACTGTTATTAAGGGAAATCGGAGTCTAGCGAACTTTCGATGAAGACCTTGCGATTTAAGCTTGTTTGGACGGGTTGCCGGGTTTAACCTTAGCCTGTCAATTTGAAGATGAACCGGGTTCGCCATCGTGATCGGCGCACCTGCAAAATAAAACAACAAACCTTGTCAAACGACCCAGGAGAATACGTCATGTTATGTTATGAAGATTGCGTAGAATTGAGCGACTTGACCGAGGAAGAGATCGAGGCCATTGCCGAACACGAGCATTTGCCGGAGATCGCCGCCCTGGAGCTGGGCAGTTACCTGGTCCATACGGAGGAGGGCGTACCGATGATCAAGCGGATTATTCTTGATGACATCGAAGAGGCACGCCACCGGGGCCACGATCAAAAAGTCCTGCAACTCAAACTGGTGCTCAAGCACTTTATCGAGACCCATCCGCAGCGTCCGGCGGCCTGAGAATGGTTTTTTGCGGGGCTTGCCGAACAACCGGATTCCCCTCCCTGGCTCAGGAGGGGGGTCGGGTTGCGCAGGCTCAGTGCCGGGATTCCGCCAGCAGGGCCTCCAGTTCGGCGGGTCTGGCCCGGCGCATGGGTCGACCGTCGACCGGGCTGCGCGGGGCTTCCCGTTCGGCCAGGGGCGCAAATACAGTGAGATCGAAATCATGATCGCCAGCGCTGAATCGAAACACCGGCAGATTGACCGATTCGCCGTTGCCCGGTTTCAGTCGGCGTTCCCCGGTTTCAAAGGGGATGCGCTGGTTCATCAGAAACAGCGCCACGTCCTCGGGCGTATCGGCGAACAGATGCAGTTGAATTGCGGTGTTGGGGCCAGCCGTTCCGCTCAGCACCGATCCGACCAGACGCGGCCGGAAGTCAGTCAGAAAGCGCAGGGCGTCCAATGCGGCTTCGCGCAGTTTTTGCAACTGTTGCGGTTGACGGTCGGCCTGGAACAGCCGCTGGTAATCCAGCAGAGCCTGTTCGATTTCCCGATGATCCGGCATCAAGCGTTGATCCGTGACGGCCAGTCGCTGTGCGGCTTTACGCTTGGCGACGCGAAAATCGGTCAGACCTTCTTCGGCCAGCAGCCGGGCGCATTCCTGGGCCAGCAGGATGCGGAGTTGGGGGGCGTCGCGATAGGGCATGGGCAGGCTCCAGCAGGCTCGGACAATAAGAGGTATAAGGTCATTTCTCATAATGAAGATACCGAGCATCGATCATCATTCCAGAGATTAACCACGAAAAAACACGAAAATTTCTTTTTTTCTGTGGCTAAAACTCGCGCATTTGGCTGGAGTGGAGATCAAGTCGGGTATCCTCTTTTCAGGAAATCGCCTAAGAGGTAGACCGTTTGTGAAAATTCCCGATGTGGGAAGTTCAGCGGTTTGCTATATTCAAGACATGACTTATGTGGATTTGATTCGTCCATTCTGAACTGGGGGAGGGAGCGTATCTTGGCTTTGTTCAAGCGTAAAGAACCCATGCTGGGTATTGACATCAGTCCCTCGGCGGTCAAGGTGGTCGAATTGAGCCGATCCGGATCGCGATTCCGGGTTGAGGCGTTCGGGATCGAGTCGCTAGGTGAGGGGATGATGGAGGATCGCAATCCGGCGGATCCGGATGCGGTCGGTGAGGTGATCAAACGGGTCTGTCGCAATGCCGGAACCCGGAACCGCCGGGCGGCGGTGGCAGTGCCCACGTCCAGCGTCATTAATCGTATCGTGCCGCTGCCGGTGGAATTCAAGGAAAGCGATATTGAGGCGAATATCGCGATTGAGGCGGCGCAATATATTCCCTATCCGGTTGAGGAAGTCTATCTGGATTTCCAGGCCAGGGGGCGGTCGTCCAGCAGCGCCGAGCAGCAGGATGTTTTGCTGGTGGCAACCCGCAAGGAGAACGTGGATCTGCGGGAAGAAGCGATTAAGGCTGCGGGGTTGACGCCGACCGTTGTGGATGTGGAAGCTTATGCCCTGGAAAACATGTTCCGCCTGGTGATGGATAGTTTGTCCCATGGTGGCGGGAGCGAGGGCGGCGGGTTATCGCTGAGCAAGGCGCACGATAGTCTGACGGCGCTGATTGATATTGGCGCGGTCATTGCTAACCTGTATGTGCTGCAGGAAGATCAGATCATTTTTAGTCGTGAGCAGAGTTTTGGTTGTGATCTGCTGACCTCGCGGATCGCCGATGCGTACAGTCTGTCGCGGGATCAGGCCGAGCGTGCCAAGCGCACCGGTCAGGTGTCCGATGATTATGCCCCGTTGGTGCTGGATCCCTTCAAGCAGATGCTGGCCGAACAGATTGGTCATGCCTTGCAGTTCTTCTTTTCCGCCGACATATTTGTTGCGGGTCACTATACGGTGGACAACTTGGTATTGGTCGGCGGCGGGGCCATGTTGCCGGGGTTGGATCGGGTGGTAGCGGATGTGTTGGGCATAACGACGTTGGTCGCGAATCCTTTTAAAAATATGGGGAGCGCGACGCGGGTGAACAGTAGCGCTCTGATGCGCGATGCGCCGTTGCTTGCGGTCGCGACCGGGCTGGCCCTGAGGAGTTTTGACGCATGACGCGCATCAATTTATTGCCCTGGCGTGAGCTGCGCCACGCTCAGCGGCAACAACAACTGATCACGATGCTGGTCATTGCCGCATTGCTGGCGGTGGGGATCGTGTATCTGGTGCATACCGAGATCGCTGGCCGCATTGAGTTTCAGCAGCAGCGCAATGAATATTTGCGCGGTGAGATCGCCCGGTTGAAGAAGGCCGCCGAGGAATTGGCGGAGCTGCAGAAAACCAAGAATCGGCTGGTCGAGCGGATTAACGTGATTCAGAAGTTGCAGGTGAGTCGACCGGGCAAGGTGCGGATGCTGGATGAGCTGGTGCGGTTGCTGCCCGAGGATATTTTTCTGACCTCTTTCAATGTGACGGGCGCTCAGGTGAAGTTGAACGGCACGGCTCGCTCCGATTTGATCATTTCCGAATTCATGCGCGATGTGAAAAACTCGAAGTTGTTTGGTGAGCCGGCATTGCAGGTTATTCAGACCCGCGACGTGAATAATGTGCAGGCGCGGGTGTTTGAGCTGACTATTCCGTTGAAACTGGAGCCTGATCAGGATGCTGGAGAGAAGCAATGAATCTGTCAGAAATCAATCTGAGCGATATCAATCTGCAGGAAGCAGGTGACTGGCCGCTGGCCGGTAAGTTGGGATTGGCGGTGGTGGTGATCGCGGTGGTGCTCGGTGCCGGGTATTATTTTTTCACCAATGATCAGTTGATGCAGTTGGAGACGGTGACCAACGAGGAGCAGAAGCTGCGCGAGGAGTTCGTGCAGAAGCAGCGGGTCGCGGCGAATCTGGAGGCGTTCCGGGCGCAGTTGGCGCAGATGGAGGCGGATTTGGAGGCGATGTTGAAGCAGTTGCCGACCGGTACGGAGATGCCGGATTTGCTGGATGATGTCTCCAATACCGGGAAGAAGAACGGGTTGGACTTTGAATTATTCAAG
>JFJP01039261.1_pt1 | contig 14011 bp, 10 predicted proteins | sample 431651 | NCBI WGS metagenome assembly JFJP01 (sample SAMN02602958, study PRJNA72255) | Microbial mat metagenome, whole genome shotgun sequencing project. | biome: fresh water; feature: sink hole; material: water; isolation source: purple microbial (photo- and chemosynthetic) mats found in... | reverse complement strand
TGAAAGGACAAAAATATTTTGTTGATCTTCCGGGGGCTGGCATAAAAGTATATTCCGATGGAAAAAACAACTGGAACTATATGAAGCAGGGCAACCAGGTAACCATTTCAACAATTGAAGATTCGGGAAGCGAATTAATGGATCCTTCATCGCTTTTCAGTATTTATGAAAAAGGGTTTACTTCGAAATTTGTTGCCGAGAAAAATGTGGGAGGAAAACCTGTTTATCAAATTGATTTGTTTCCCGACAAAAAAGAATACGATGTCTCTAAAATTTCAATCGAAATTAGCAAATCAACCATGATGATTCAGTCGGCACAATTGTATGGAACCGACGGAAATATTTATGGCATTGTTGTTAAAAAAATGGAAACCAACAAGGATTTTCCTGATACAGATTTTGTATTTGATGCAAAGAAATTTGCTGATGTTGAAATAATTGATTTGCGTTAATTATCAAATATTTAGATTGTCATTTAAAATCTTTTTTTTTCAGGTTTGAATGATTCCCTATTTCAGAATGATTCAAAACTTTTTGATTTTTAAAATTTTACCACAATTCATCAGCCGTGGTTAAAACATTTACTGAATTCAGATTTTCGCTATATTCGAAAACATTTAACTGAATGTTTTTTTTCAAATCAATTTAAAGTTTATGAAACGATTGAATTCAGCACATTTTGTAGTAATTGCAATACTTGTGCTCATTTTTGCAGGAAAGGTTTGCCGGGCACAGATTCCAATACTTAGCGAATTAACCAAACAAAAGGAAGTTGTAAAAGATAGCGTTGGAAATATCGAATTAATTAAAATTGATAATGTAAATAAGGAAATTGAGTTAACCGATAATTTAATTCTAAAAAGAAGTTATACCGAATCGGAACTGGAGAAACAACAGAAAATAATTCAGGAAGTTAACTCATTCAATGTTTACATTGAAAAGCAGGGCAGGGAATTCAGAAGTTTTGAATTCAGTAATTTATCGCATTTCTTTTTAAACAATGCACGTGTTAGCTGGAGTGAATATTATAAAACATTGCGTGGTCAACAGAATGATATTCAAAAATTAATCAGGGAAATTCAGGTCGAACAAAACTTTTACATCTTAAATAAAGAAAGATGGGAAAAAAGTATTCCATCGCTCGACAAAACTTTGTCGGAACCAATAAAACTGCATATAAAGTCAAACATTCAGAAGATTAACAGCATAATTGAAAGTTATGATTTGAAGATAAAAGAATTGATTTCGGCGGAAAATAAAATTGTTCAGGATATTTTTTATGCTGATGCGATTTTGCAGGATATTGCGCATTATAACAACAAACGGAAATTGACATTATTTAAACAGAACGAAAAAAACATTTTTGCAACTACCTATAAAAACAGTTATTCAGGTTCAGTGGAGGAAAGAATAAAACTTGCAATTCACGAAAACACAAAAACTTTCAATTATTTTTTTACAACCATCAGAAAGAATATTTTCTGGTATTTGATTGTGATATCATCAATGGTTTACCTCCTTTATTTTATTAGAAATAAGTATATTCAGATATATCATGATGACAAAGAAAGTCCGGATTACAAAGCCATTCAGAGGATTATAGTTGAAAAGCCATTGCTAACTTCTATTGCAATGGCAATATTTCTGTGGACAATCATTATGCCTTATTCTCCATTGTTTTTGAGTCTGTTTTTATTTCTGACATCATTAATCCTGCTGTTTTTTGTTTTATCGCCGGTAATGAATTTTTTTATCAAGCGAATAATGGTTATCGTTATTGTTTTACTAACCATTAGTAATTTCGAAATCTTTGCCTGGTATTTTGGGAATTATTCAAGGTTTTATATTTTACTGGAAGCAATAACCGGTGTTTACCTGACATTTGAATATATTTTACCAAAGTACAGAATTGAGGAAATAAAAACCAATAATAAAAGACGGGTTATTTACACAAGAATAATTACTTTTTTATTGTTTGTTTTATACAGCATTGCCCTTTTGTCGAATATCACCGGACACGTTAATTTGAGTGTATATAGCTTAAAACTTGGTGTTTATACAGCTGTTTTTAGTTTGTTGGTAATCAATTCGTCAAGAATAAATGACCATGTTATTGATGCCGGAATTAAAGTACTGAATTTATACTATCCCGAACTGGTCAGAAAATACGGTTTATCCATAGCCGGTAAATTAAAAAGTTTTTTAAGGTTTATTCTTATTTTATTGTGGGTTTCCGGAATTTTGAGATTTGCCGAATTTTATAATTTAGTTACAAGCACAATCAGTAATATTCTTACCGATTCGTTTACTATTGGAAGACTTACATTTTCGCTTGGAAATTTGTTGCTTTTTATTTTTATTATTTACGGTACTTATAAAATTGCCAAATTTGTTAAAGTAATACTTGAACGCGAGATACTTGCCAGGGGAAATCTCAAGAGGGGAATGGCTGCAAGTGTTTCATTAACAATCAGAATTGTTGTTATGTTTTTTGGTGCAATTCTGGCACTTTCTTTTTCGGGACTCGATTTGGGTAAAATAAGTATAATTGCAGGCGCACTGAGTGTTGGGATTGGTTTTGGTCTGCAAAATGTGGTAAATAACTTTATTTCAGGGTTAATACTCATTTACGAAAAACCGGTTCAGGAAGGTGATACAGTTGAAGTTGATAAGTTGTTGGGGCGTGTTTCCAATATCGGCATTCGGTCGAGCACTATAACCACCTACGACGGTGCTGAAGTAGTTGTTCCAAATTCGAATTTGATAAGTAATCAGTTGATTAACTGGACAATGTCGGATAACATAAAGCGGGTAGAAATCAAAGTGGGGACATCCTACAATTCCGATCCGCATCAGGTGCTTGATTTACTGTTAAAGGCAACGGTGTCGCACGAAAACGTTTTAAAATATCCTGAACCACGGCCTCTTTTTCTTGGTTTTGGCGACAGTTCGTTGGATTTCAGGATTTTGTTTTGGGTACGTTTTGAGGATGGATTAACAACTCAAAGTGATGTTGCACTTAATATTTTCGATATTTTGAAAGAAAATAACATTGAGATTCCTTTCCCTCAAATGGATTTACATTTTAAAAACGTAAAACAGGAAACTCCGGATATCAAAGATCAAATAGCCGGGTAAATAAAACTTTGTACAGCCAAACGATACGATTCAAGCCCGAATCCCATGATGCAACCCCTGCATACCGGACCGATAAGCGATTTATGCCGGAAATCTTCGCGGGTCAGTGTATTTGAAATGTGAACTTCAACTGTAGTGGTTTTAACACCGGCAATGGCATCGCGAATTGCAACCGAAGTATGTGTGTAAGCTCCGGCGTTTATAATTATTCCATCGGCACTAAATCCGTATTCATGAATTTTATCTATAAGCTCACCCTCAATATTAGACTGAAAATATACAAATTCCACATCAGGGAAGGAGTTTTTTAACTTTTCGAAATAAGAATTGAAGCTTTCAGAACCATAAATGCTGGTTTCTCTTTTACCCAATAAGTTAAGGTTTGGTCCGTTTATAATTATGATTTTCATTTTAAAATTTATATTAATTATTAACAATTAGCAAAAAGTAGTTATTTTAAAATCATATTTATCAGCAATTGCAAGGTATTTAGCCATTTCGAAATTAATATTTTTTATAGTAACTTTATGAATTATTAAACGTAATCAAACAATACAATTGCTTAAGTTAACAAGAGTACTGTTTTTTATGCCATTGAAATAAGAAAGAATGTAAAATTATAAAAAAGAGAGCTATGAACTGGGAAGAAGGAAAAAAAGGTTATGAGAACTACTTAAAACTCGAGAAATCGTTGTCGCCAAATTCGGTTGCGGCATACATTAACGATATTAGTAAATTAATTGTTTTTCTTGATAAGAATTACAATAAGGTGGGTCCGTTAAAGGTGAAACTGGATCATTTAAAAGATTTTATTGCCTGGCTGAATATACGCGAGATTAGTCCGCGAACACAAGCCCGCACAATTTCGGGTATAAAATCGTTTTATAAATATTTATTAATCGAAGGCAAATTATCCAGCGATCCCACCGCGCTTCTCGAATCACCTAAAATTGGAAGAAAACTTCCGGATATTTTGTCGATGGAAGAAATTGATAATTTGATTGATGCTGTTGATTTAAGCAAGGCAGAGGGACAGCGCAACAAAGCAATGCTTGAAACTTTATATAGTTGTGGTTTACGTGTTTCTGAACTGGTTGGATTAAAAATAACAAATTTGTTTTTCGAGCAGGGTTTTATAAAAGTTGAAGGTAAAGCCGGAAAGGAACGATTGGTGCCGGTTAGCGGAAGAGCTGTTGATGAAGTTGGAAAATATATGAATGAATACAGGAAAAAGCTCAACGTTGCAAAAGACAGCGAAAATATACTTTTCCTGAATCGAAGAGGAAGAAAACTGAGTAGGGTTATGATATTTACGATTATTAAAAATCTGGCTGAAAAAATAGGATTAGGGAAAAGTATAAGCCCGCATACTTTCAGGCATTCTTTTGCAACCCATTTAATTAATGGTGGCGCCGATTTAAGGGCTGTTCAGGAAATGCTGGGGCACGAATCAATTCTTACCACCGAGATTTACACCCATTTGGATCGCGATTATCTGAAAAGTACAATTCAGCAATTTCATCCACGGTCTTAGTTTATGATTTGTTTGGTAATTGTTTTAGGCCATGTTACCAGACCTGAAAAATGATAATGAAAACCATTTGCTGCGTAATATCTGTAACAGCTGATAATTAAAAACAACTCATTTGAAAACTGCTTTATTTTCAGAACAACTGTGGTTTATAAATGAGTTGTTTTTTTCTTGTGTAATTAAACCTGCATTATACCAGTGCAATTATTCAGAAATTAAATCATAGAAGGTTAATTTTGTAAATGAAGCGCAGCTTAATTTATTAATCGATAAATTTATATTTGTTACTTTTGAATCTATGAATAGAATAGGTGAGAGAATTAAGAAAAAAAGGGAACAATTCAATTTACAACTAAATGAATTGGCAGAAAAAGTTGGCATTAGTCCCAGTGCCCTTTCTCAAATCGAAAAGGCAAAATCATTTCCTTCAATTTTAACATTGAAGAATATCGCAGAGAAGCTTCACACAACAGTAGGTGAACTTATTGGAGAAAATGAATCGTTGGCAAACAATCCGGTGATATATAAATCAGACATCAGGTTTATTGACCAAAATAAGTCGGGAACTTTATTCTATCTTCTTTCACAGCACGATGTAAATAAGCAAATGGATACTTACCTTGTTCGATTTTCAAAAGCCTCTGCCATTGATGGCTTCTTTACATGTGCCTTTGGACAGATATTCTCATATGTGCTTTCGGGTGAAGTTCGATTTGATTTGGACGGGAAAACTTATGTTCTAAAGTCGGGCGATAATATATACTTCAACGCTAAATCACAGTTCAATGCTATAAACTACTTCGATGGCATAAGCGAAATTATTTGGGTACAATCACCTCCCCATTTTTAAATCTTTGTTAATAAATGAAGTATTGCTTCATTTATTAAGTAAAAGCCATTAAATTTGTCATTGCAATAAAATTAAGTAATGGCAAAACATCCGGCGATTTTTTTAGATAGAGACGGCACCATCATTGATGATATTGGTGATATAAAACAAGCATCAGAAGTACAGTTTTATCCTTTTACATTTACAGCATTGGAATTGTTACAGGAACATTTTCTTCTATTCATCATTACAAATCAATCAGGAATTGCAAAAGGACTGGTTTCTGTTAAGGAAGTTGAAGAGGTTAATAATCATATTTTAAACACCTTGAAGGAACAGGGAATAGCAATATATGATATTTTTTGTTGCCCTCATAAAAGTGATGACAATTGTGAATGTAAAAAACCCAAAACCTATTTCATTGAAAAAGCCCGTCAATTGTACCATATTGATTTGAGCAAATCATATATCATCGGCGATCATCCTTCTGATGTTCAATGCGGAATAAATGCCGGAATTACTCCTGTTTATCTTTTAACTGGACACGGTTACAAACATAAAAACGAAATTGAAAAGGAAACAATAATCTGTAACAATATTTTAGAAGCGACAATGTTTATAAAATCAAAAATTGAATAAAAAGTGGAAAATCTGTTAACTGTTTTAAAAGAAAAGAAAATTACTCTTCCTGATAATATTTCTGATATATTAAATGGGTGTAAAAGCTACACAATATTTAATACAACTGATGAGCTTGCTGACGCTGCGACAAACGGGAAGAATAATGTTGAGTTTGAAGTGAAATATGATGTGCCGGGAAAGGGCAATTATGTGGAAGCAATTGTGCAAAGGGTTAAAAACGGTATTTCAGCCAATTACACTGAAGCATATATGCGCAGAAGAGATCCCGGAACTATGGTAATTGCCGATGACAAACCAACGGATAAAAAACGCTTTATTGAAAAATATGGTTATGAGTTCTCCAAATTGCAGACAGAAACCTTCGATTGGTTGAAGAATCAGGATTTGGCTGTTTTCTTTTATTTTGCTGGAAGACAAAATATCGGTTCATTAGGAATTGCAATTGCACCTGCCAACGCTGCATTCTTTGCTTTGGGATTGTCAATGTTGCAGGAGATGGTTGCTGTAGATGAATTGAAGGATAATTCAGAACTGAAATCTGTAATTTTTGTGGCTCCGGTTTTCAGGCATACTCATTTTAACGGAAAGCAGGTTGTTGTTCACAACCGCACCGAATCAATCCACGAACTTTATTCATATAATTTATATCCCGGACCAAGTGCAAAAAAAGGCCTCTATGGCGTAATGCTCACACAAGCCGAAAAAGAAGATTGGATTATTGCACATTGCTCTGCAGTTCAATCAATCAGTCCTTATGACAATTTAACCACATTCATGCACGAGGGTGCCAGTGGCGGCGGAAAGAGCGAAATGCACCAGCACATTATCAGAGAGTTTGACGGACGCGTACTTTTAGGCCGTAACAAATTAACCTCCGAAGAAAGATTTATTACAATACCCAGGTTTTGTACTTTCAATTCGGTAGCCGATGATATGGCCTTTTGTCACCCATCAGTACAGAAAAAAGATGGTAAACTTCGGATTATTGATGCTGAAAATGCCTGGTTTATTCGCGTTGACAGCGTGAAGCAATATGGCGATGACCCTTTTTTAGAGAAGAATACAATCAACCCACTATCGCCACTTTTGTTTTTAAATATTGAAACCCAACCTGGAGCAACTGCTTTAATTTGGAATCATATTCAGGATGAACCCGGAAAATCGTGTCCAAATCCACGAGTGATTTTACCAAGAAAATCAGTTCCCAATGTTGTAAACAGGCCTGTATCTGTTGACATCAGAAGTTTCGGAATACGCACACCGGTTTGCACAAAAGAAAATCCATCATACGGAATTGTTGGATTGTTTCATGTTTTGCCACCTGCCTTGGCCTGGTTATGGAGATTAGTTGCACCACGTGGTCATAACAACCCAAGTATAGTTAGTTCGGGAGGTATGGAAAGCGAAGGTGTTGGCTCTTACTGGCCTTTTGCCACAGGAAAGCGAATTCCACATGCCAACATGTTGCTTAAACAGATAATCGATACTCCACGTACAACTTTCACGTTGGTTCCCAACCAGAATATTGGTGTTTGGGATGTTGCATTTAAACCTCAACTTTTAATGCGCGAGTACCTTACCCGAAGAGGTGCCGCCCGATTGAGAAACGACCAGTACCAACCTGCCCGTTGTCCGCTGCTGGGTTACGAATTAAATTATCTGACACTTGAGGGATCGAAAATACCTTCAAGGTTTTTAAAAGTTTATAACCAACCTGAAATTGGGTTGGAGGGTTACGATGCCGGAGCCGAAATACTGCTGGAGTTTTTTAAAACCGAATTACAGAAATATTTAAAAGATGATTTGTTGCATACCGGTAAACGCATTATTGATGCCTGTTTATCGAACGCAACCATTGAAGAATATAATGACATTATTCCGATGAGTTTTGAATATGAATATTCATTTCACAAAATTGAAGATTATGAGCAAAGTAGTGATAATAATGGGTTCTAAAGCCGACCTTGAATGGGCTAAGCAAATCAGTAATGTTTTAACAGGTTTTGAAATAGAAACAATTACCAGAATTGCATCGGCTCATAAAGTGCCATTGAAATGCTATAATCTGATAAAGGAATACCAGAAAGAGAATGTTGTATTTATAACTATTGCAGGAATGAGCAATGCGTTAAGTGGATTTACCGATGCACAGACGCACTGTCCTGTAATTGCTTGTCCGCCTTACAGCGATAAGTTTGCTGGTGCCGATTTGTTTTCAAGTATTCGAATGCCTTCAGGTGTGGCACCTTTAACAATTCTAAGTCCTGAAAATGCTGCGCTGGCTGCGGCAAAAATCCTGGGGTTAGCAAACCCTGAAATTCAAAAGCGCGTTATTGATTTTCAGGATAAAAAAAGAAAAGAGTTGGAAGATGCTGATAACAGTCTGGTATAATGACTAACCAAAGTATTTCAGAAGCTGCTCTAATTATCAAAAACGGAGGTTTGGTTGCTTTTCCGACTGAAACAGTTTATGGATTAGGTGCAAATGCACTTAATCCATTTGCCGCTGCAAAAATTTTTGAAATGAAGGAAAGACCATCATTCGACCCTTTGATTGTGCATATTGCATCGTTCGATGACCTTGCAACATTATCAAAGGGAATAAACGAAAACGTGATGCATTTGGCAAAATGTTTTTGGCCGGGGCCGTTAACAATTGTGTTACTCAAAAGCGATATTGTACCCGATATTATTACTTCAGGACTTCCAACGGTTGGAATCAGGATGCCAAATAATGAAATAGCACTGGAGTTAATTAGAAAATCAGGTTGCCCCATTGCAGCGCCAAGTGCTAATAAATTCGGTCAGCTTAGCCCGGTTAGTGCACATCATGTGAAAAAGCAATTACCCAACGTTGATTGTGTTTTAGATGGCGGAAATTCTTCAGTGGGAATTGAGTCTACGATTGTTTCTGTTGAAGGTAATTTTTGCAGGTTGCTGCGTCCGGGTTTTATAACTTTGGAAGACATTGAAAAAGCTCTTCCAAACACATTTGTTTTCGACCATGCAAAACCTGAAAAAATGGTTTCTCCAGGATTGCTTAAAAGTCATTATTCACCCAAAAAACCCTTGTTTGTTTTAAACGAATTTGAAAATAGTTTACCTGAGTTTTCGGGTATGATTTTACACAACGATTGTGATTTGCATTACAAGGCAAACCGCATTATTTACACATCTCAAACCGGAAATAAAATTGAGATTGCCGCCAATTTGTTTGCAGCACTGCATGCAATGGAAGAAGATGAAAATGTGGAAAATATTTACATTGAACGAGTAGAAGAAAAAGGCCTTGGTATTGCTATTATGGACAGGATTAAAAAGGCAGCTTATCAATACACACAACAAGCCCGCAATACACGTTTTATGAGCTAGGCAGAAAGTTTATTAATTAAAATTTAATATATGTAGTTTTAATAGTAGTATAATTTAAATTTCATAGCCCTATTTATTAGCTATCAAGCGATTTGCAGAGATTACAAATCAAAAGAAATAGCTCTTTTATCTAAAAAGTTGTAATTGATTTACAATGGAGGATAAAACCTAATTCATTTATATTTAAATGATTGTAAATCATTTTTTTATTTATGATTTCCAGCCTGATTTCGGGACAGATAAATATTAAAAAGTATTTTTATCTATGTCTCTGTAATGAGGCTGAAATTTCCATTTATTTGTGCGTAATAACTCATTCACCAAAAAGAGTCATTATTGAATTATCTTTGCAATGAACAAATATTTTATAACAATCATTTGATAGATAATAAATTGAATTTTTATGACTACTAACAAAAAATTATTAACCTGGGTTGAAGAATGGACACAACTTTGCCAACCCGATAAAGTGTACTGGTGTAATGGTTCTGAAGAAGAAAACCAGCGTCTGTTGGACGAAATGGTAGCTTCAGGCAGCGCTGTAAAATTAAACGAAGAGAAACAACCCGGAAGTTATTATTTCCAGAGCGATCCCTCTGATGTTGCACGTGTTGAAAACCGAACTTACATTTGTACCAACACAAAAGAAGAAGCAGGATTTTCGAATAACTGGATGGATCCTGCCGAAATGAAAGCCATTTTAACAGAGAAGTTCAGAGGTTGCATGAAAGGACGTACCTTGTATGTAATTCCTTTCAGCATGGGACCGCTGGGTTCTGACATCGCAAAAATCGGCGTTGAAATTACCGATTCTGCCTATGTTGTTGTAAACATGAGAATTATGACACGCATGGGGCAACCGGTACTCGATGTTCTTGGTGATGGCGATTTCATTCCTTGTATTCATTCTGTGGGTTCTCCGCTTGAAGCCGGACAAAAAGATGTGGCATGGCCATGTGCTCCGATTGCAGAAAAATATATCAGTCACTTCCCTGAAACACAGGAAATCTGGTCGTTTGGTTCTGGTTATGGTGGCAACGCATTGCTGGGCAAAAAGTGTCTTGCACTTCGCATCGCGTCATATACAGCTAAACAGGAAGGCTGGATGGCAGAGCACATGCTTATCATGGGCATTACCAATCCAAAAGGTGAGAAAAAATACATTGCCGCTGCTTTTCCAAGTGCATGTGGTAAAACAAACCTCGCCATGTTAATTCCAACTATTCCGGGCTGGAAAGTGGAAACTGTTGGCGACGATATTGCATGGATGAAATTTGGCGCCGATGGCCGTTTATATGCAATCAATCCTGAAGCAGGTTTCTTTGGAGTTGCTCCGATGACTTCTATGGATACCAATCCAAATGCAATGCTTTCGGCAAAAGCAAACACCATTTTCACCAACGTAGGTTTAACTCCCGATGGAGATATCTGGTGGGAAGGAATTGGTCACGATTGCCCGGCAGGCACTATTAACTGGAAAAACAAAGTTCAACCACCGGCACCATGTGAACCTGTGGCTCACCCGAATGCTCGTTTCACTGCACCGGCAAATCAATGCCCATGTATCGATAAAGACTGGGAAAACCCGGCTGGTGTGCCAATATCTGCATTCCTGTTTGGTGGCCGTCGTCCTTCAACTGTGCCATTGGTTTACCAGGCACGCAACTGGAACCACGGCGTTTTTATGGGCTCAATTGTTGGTTCTGAAGTTACAGCTGCTGCTATCGGGTTAAAAGCCGGTGTGCGCCGCGATCCATTTGCAATGTTACCATTCTGTGGTTACAACATGGGCGACTATTTCGGACATTGGGTTTCAATCGGAAAAAATGCTCCCGATAAAACCAAGTTGCCAAAAATTTTCAATGTAAACTGGTTCCGCAAGGACGAAAACGGAAAATGGCTGTGGCCGGGTTATGGCGAAAACATGCGCGTTTTGGAATGGATTTTCAATGCTTGCGACAATACAGTTGAAACGATTGACACGCCCATCGGTTTTGTTCCAAACAAAAAAGATATCAATGTAAAAGGTATCGACAGTGTTGCAGCCAATTTGGATGAACTGTTAAGTGTAAATACTGAAAAGTGGCTTGACGAATGCGAATTGATTAACGAACATTATGCCAATTTTGGAACTCATCTTCCAAAAGAACTGGCTGAAGAATTTGTCGCATTGAAAAATAGATTGAAATAAAAATCAAACTATATAAATATCTAAAGGCTGTCCGGTTTGGGCAGCCTTTTTTATGGCTTATTCACTAACTTTTTTATTGTTGTTCGCCGGTTGACTTCAAGTCACCCGGTGAATAGGGTGTTGTAGTCTTTTTGCATTTGAAAAGGACGGGGGAATCCTATCTCACCGGTGTTTTATTTTTGAGAAAAGTTGGACTTGTGAAAGTCCAACTCCCGGAAACAACCGCACTAAATTACAAGGGTCGAAGTCTTTGTATTTAATATTTCGACCAACGCTTCCTTAATACCGGGAAACTCAAATTTAAACCCATTTGCAATTAGATTCCGGGGTTCAACTTCCGGAGATTGGGTAAGTAAAACAGCCGCTTCACCCAAAACCAATTTCAAAATAAAACCCGGAATTGAAAAAATTGCAGGCCTGTTTAATGCTTTTGCAAACGCTTTGGTAAATTCTTTATTTGTAATGTTTTCCGGAGCAACCAAATTAAAAGTTTCACTTTTGTCAAAATCATTAACTGCCCAAACAAAAGCACGGATTACATCTTTTTCGTGAACAAACGGAAAGGATTGTTTCCCATTTCCAATGGTTGCACCAAGTCCAAGTTTAAAAGGCAAAAGCAAATTGGTTATGGTTTTGGCATTTTTCCCCAAAACCAGGCCAATTCTGAAAATATTCTTCTGAATGTGTTCAGGTAATTCGCTCGTTGCATTTTCCCAGTCCTTAACTACTTTTTCAACAAATCCATCATCAAAATTGGTACTGCTTTCATTGTGCGAAAAACCTGATTTGTAAATTCCGATGGCTGATGCTGAAATTAACTTTTTTGGTTGTTTCTCAACCGGCAAAGATTGAATTGCCTTTACAAGGTTTCGGGTAGTTCTGACCCTGCTTTCATAAATGAGTATTTTTTTTCTTTCTGTCCAGCGTTGCAATATGGGTGCCCCTGCCAAATTAATAATCACATCTGAACCTTCAATCTCTTTCGAAAGTGTGGCAAGAGATCCGTAAATTAATTTACGTGTAATTCCTAAAACCTCATGACCATTTTTCTGTAATTCTTCTGAAATGCTTTTTCCGAGATATCCTGAAATGCCTGTAATCCTGATTTTCAATTTTTAATGTTTAATTGTTTCATTCCTGCTTTGCACCTGTATAACTAACTTTTTTCTGTTTTTCGTTAGACATTAATTAAATAACAAAAAAATTACAGCTTAGTTTTTCCAAACTACGTTGTTAATCTGATGTTTTGTTAATTTTATCGATAAATTGATGAGAAAGAAATTAGGCTTGATTTAATAACCCATGTTACGAAGACTTAGAATAATAGGAATGCGCAGCTCCAGCAACTGGATAAACAAGGCGGTTGCATGGAGGATAGCGCATATTCCGGAAAAGAATTTCATTTACCTTTTAAGTTTGTTTATTGGGTTGATGAGCGGTTTGGCCGCACTTACACTCAAAACCCTGATTCATTTTGTTGAAGTTGAAGTTACAAATTTAATATCCGTCGATTCAATAAGTTACTGGTATCTCATTTATCCCATGATTGGGATTTTTCTGACCGTGCTTTTTGTAAAGTTTATTGTTAAAGACAATATCGGGCATGGAGTAGCCAAAATATTATTTTCTATTTCGCGCAAACACGGGCAATTAAAACCGCACAATTCATATAGCTCAATGATAGCCAGTTCGTTAACCATCGGACTTGGTGGTTCGGTGGGTGCTGAAGCTCCTATTGTACTTACAGGTGCTTCCATTGGTTCTAATTTGGCAAAATTTTTCAAACTTAATTACAAGTATGTTACGTTAATGGTTGGATGCGGCGCTGCCGGCGGAATTGCCGGGATTTTTAATGCACCCATTGCCGGAATTGTTTTTACCCTCGAAGTTTTAATGTTGGATTTAACAATGGTCTATTTGGTACCCTTACTCATTTCTGCTGTTTCGGCCACTGCACTTACTTATTTTTTAATGGGCGAGGGGGTTTGGATGAGATTTACAAGTATTTCGCCCTTTCATTTAGGTAATATCGGGTATTACATTTTGCTCGGAATTTTTATGGGATTGCTCGGATTTTATTTTACACGGTCGGCCATGTTTCTCGAATCGAAATTTGCATCCATAAAAAACTGGGTATTCAGGTTGGTTTTTGGTGGATTAATACTTGGAATTCTTATTTTTATTTTTCCGCCGCTTTGGGGAGAAGGTTACACCAGCATAAACACAATTTTTGAAGGAGGTGGTAAAAATTTGCTTAACCATTCCATATTTTACAAATTTAAAAGCGATCCGTATGCTTTGCTGGTTT
>JFJP01003019.1_pt1 | contig 14011 bp, 13 predicted proteins | sample 431651 | NCBI WGS metagenome assembly JFJP01 (sample SAMN02602958, study PRJNA72255) | Microbial mat metagenome, whole genome shotgun sequencing project. | biome: fresh water; feature: sink hole; material: water; isolation source: purple microbial (photo- and chemosynthetic) mats found in... | reverse complement strand
CCAAGGGTGCTTGTTTCAAACCGGGTTTCCAATACTGCGGACCGCCACCGGTTTCGTAGTAATAGATCCAGGTTTTCTGCGGGTTAGACCAACCCGCGCATAACAACACATGCCGCCGTGGGATGTTTAACAAATCGCCGGGACGAAGGTCTGTCGCGCTTGGCAGTTCATCGCAGACCGAAGGCAGCTGACGGGTGTCATGCACCGTCGGCAGTTTCAGGCAACGTGAAACAAAACCCGAGCAATCGACTCCCGCGGCATGCAAACTCACGGCGGAATTGTCCGCCTTGCGTTTCTGTGGAGATGACACGTCGCCAGCCGCATGGCCATTCGCCACCGCCGTATCAAACGATGCCGGACTATCAAAACCACCCCATTTGTAGGGCACTCCATGGTTCACCTCGCCCGGAATCCACCACCCTTGACGCGCTTGTTGCGGCTCGTGGCTGACGTCCGGCGTGTTGACGAGAATGCCCTTCTTATCTTTGCCATGTAGAATGTTGCCCGCGAACGGCCGCCACGGATGAGTGGCGAGTTCGTGCGCGATCGACATCGACTCCGCGGGCGTGAGTTGCGATGGCGCGGAAGCGTCCCCGGCCACCAATGGGGGCTCATCCGGTTTCGGGGATTTCACGGCACAGCTGGTTGTGAGTAAAGCGAGGGTCAAAAGGAAAAACTTCACGCGCGCAGATTGTGGATTTAGCCCACTGCGGTCAAACCCATGATTGCGACCATCCTGATCCGGACGGAAAATCATTGGCACATCCAGCAAGTGAAACACACACGCTCAGGTGAGAACCATCCACAATTAATGTCGCGGCCGCGACATTAATTGTGGATGGCTGGTGGGATGCACGTGCCAAATCATTTTCCGGATGGACCGCTAAATCTTCGAGGGTCGGAGTGTCTGGATGTCAGGATTGTGGCGGATTTCTCCATTCAGATTGACCTGTGGCGGCCCGGACGGCAAAACCCTCCCATGGCCAGCCGCCTTCAAATCGCGATTTTCGCCATCCATGGATTGGCACTGGTTTTTGCGACGGCGGAAACGCATCCCAAACCCCACGTCGCACTCGTCATCGGCAATGCGAAGTATGAAACCGCCGTCGGTCCGTTGCGCAACGCCGTCAACGATGCCAAGGCGGTTGCAAAGGCTTTGCGAGGCCTGGGATTTTCCGTCACCGAGGAACATAATGTCTCGCGCGACGACCTGATGGAATCCGTCGCTGGATTCCGTGCGAAAATCAAAGGCGCGGAAGTCGCCCTGTTTTATTATGCCGGCCATGGCGTGTCCGTCGCAGGCTCGAACTATCTGATTCCGATCAAATCCGGCTATCAGCCCGATCATGCCGATGACGTGACGTTGCGAATGCTCGCGGAAACCAAACTTTTCAATGCGGAACAAGTCGTCGCCGAGATGAGCGCGGCCGGCGGAGCTTGCAATCTGGTGATTCTCGATGCCTGCCGGAACACGCCCGTGGCTCGTAACCCGCGCAACCGGGATGCAACCCATCCCGGAGGACTCACAGAAATGAAACCGCCAGCCGGATCGCTCATTGCCTTTGCCACCGATGCCGGCCGCACCGCGCAAGATGGCGATGGAAAGAACGGCTTATACACCGGAGAACTTCTCAAATACCTACAAACTCCCGGTCTGACCATCGAGCAGGTTTTCAAACGCACCCGCGCTGGAGTCATTGAACGTTCCAATGGCGTGCAGATTCCCGCCGAGTATTCGCGGCTGATCGGGGATGACATCTATTTGGCAGGTCTCGCAGCGCCCGCACCACCGCCAACACCTACGGTGCCCAAAGCCGCGCCGGTGAATATCCCGACGTCCCGTGTTATCAACCAACTGGCCGCCGCCGGTCGCGTCACGGAATGCATCGAAGCACTGCGTCTCGCCGCATCCGCCAACGGCCCCGGCGACTTCTCCGCCGCGCCGATTGACGCTTTGTTAGAAAGCGTCAAAGAGGAACTCAAGGAAATCACCGGTCCCTCGCCGCGTGTTGAGACCGCGATGAAAACCTGCCAACTCGCTCTGGATGCTATCCGCGACTGCCTGCCGTCCGATCACCCGAAAAAATCGGCGCTCACCGCCAAGGGACGCAACCGTCTCGGCGATTGCCTGCTTCTATCAAATCGCACCGAGGACGCGCTGCAATGTTACAACATTGCGGTGGAACTCGCGCCCGAGGATTCCTATCCCCTCTTCAATCGTGGCCGCGCCCACCTCGCCCTCGGCCACAAGGAAGAGGCGAAAGCCGACTTCACCTCCGCCAGCAACCCGAAGTTCAAGCAACCCACGGCGCGCAAGCTCGCCCAGAATGCGCTGGCCGAGATCCCATGATATGATTCTGCGCCCTTCCCAACTCCTTGCCGCCGCGAAATGGCTGGCTGTGCTCGTGCCGATGGCCGTGGCGATCGGTTCGGCGTCGGCGTTTTTCCTGTGGAGTCTGGATGCGCTGACCAAGGTGCGGTTTTCAAACCCGTGGCTGCTGTGGTTGCTACCGCTCGGCGGCTTGGCGGTGGGCTGGCTTTACCATCATCATGGAAAATCCTCGGCGGCGGGAAACAACCTGCTCATCGATGAAATCCACCAACCCGGGGCGGGTGTGCCGTTGCGCATGGCTCCGTTGGTGTTGCTGGGCACCTTGGTGACGCACCTGTTTGGGGGTTCGGCCGGCCGGGAAGGAACGGCCGTGCAGATGGGCGGTAGCATCGCGGGTGCCTTTGCGCGTTGGCTTAAACTTGATGCGGCCAGCGTGAGGGTGCTGCTCATGGCGGGCGTGGCCGCAGGTTTCGGTTCGATTTTCGGCACGCCCATCGCCGGGGCGGTGTTCGCTCTGGAAGTGTTGGTGATCGGCCGGATGCAATATGACGCGCTGCTTCCTTGCTTCATCGCCTCGCTGGTGGCGGACTGGACATGCGCCGCATGGGGAATCGGCCACACGCATTACCACGTGGCGGTGGCGGCCGCCGCACAACTCGATCTTTGGTTGTTTGGAAAAGTGGTGATCGCCGCGATCGCCTTCGGACTGGCGGGAAGATGGTTCGCGCTGAGTTCGCATCAACTCGCGGATCTCTTCAAGCGCTTCATCCCGCGGCCGGAGCTGCGCCCCGCGGTGGGCGGAGTGTTGGTGATTGCCCTGTTTTTTCTCGCAGGAACTTCTGATTACCTTGGCCTTGGCGTGCTGGGCAACCGACCGGACGCCATCACGCTGCCCGCAATGTTTGGCTCCATGGACATCCCAGCCACCGCGTGGATGTGGAAATTCGTTTTCACGATCGTGACACTGGCCGCTGGTTTCAAAGGCGGCGAGGTGACGCCCTTGTTTTTCATCGGCGCGGCGTTGGGAAATTCGCTGGCGGTCGCACTTGGTGCGCCGGTTGATCTATTTGCGGCGCTGGGATTTGTGGCTATTTTTGCCGGTGCAACGAACACGCCGCTGGCGTCCACCTTGCTAGGCATGGAACTTTTCGGTGCGGGCAACGGCCTGTATCTCGCGACCGCCTGCATCATCGCCTATCGCTTCAGCGGCCACTCTGGTATCTACGCCGCCCAGCGCCTCGCCGAGCCGAAATTCCGCGCCTTGATCCACGATAAGTGATCCCATTTCCCACAAAGCAAGTGCCTCATGCTACACGATGAACTGGAGCACGGAATGAATTCCGCACTCCAATAGAAGAGTCACCTTGCTGATCCGTTCCGAAGTGGAAACGATTATTTGTCAGGCTTCGTCTTTTTTGGTGCGGTCGGCGCGGGGGCTGCGGGAGCATTCTTTTTCTCGGGGGCTTTCCCGGATTTCATGGTCTCCAGTTCTTTGAGGGCCGCGACGCGTTGTTTTTCATCGAGTTTGGTCGCAATCTCGGTGACGAGGGCATCGGCTTCCTTTTGGCCGCGTTCGGCGGCGAGAGTGGCGAGGGCCCATGCCTTGACGGTATCCGACTTGGTGCCGACACCCTGGTAAATCAGGCGAGCGAGGGCGAGGGTGGCAGGTCCGTGGCCTTGGTTCGCGGCGAGCGAGTATAGCTGGCCGGCATTTTCGATATTCCGAGGCACGCCTGTGATGCCACGCTCATAAACGGTGGCGAGATTGTTCTGAGCTTGGGCGTTTCCGCCCTGAGCGGCACGCGTGAGCCAAGCGATGCCTGCCGACGTATCGGCGAGGCCGAGTTTTCCGGAGAGGTAAAGCAGGCCAAGTTCATTCTGAGCTTCGGGCAGGTTGCCATTGGCGGCGGCGAGCAAATAGCCGTAACCCCCGAGAAGATTTGCAATTTCCGGTTTTTCCGCTGCGAGCAATTGCGCGGCGATGCGGAAATTAGCGATTGGATTTCCAGCTTCGGCAGCTTTACGCAACAGAGCTATGCCGCGATCGGCATCTTTTTCGACGCCTTTTCCTTCGAGATAGAAATCCGCCGTCCGCAGAATGCAATCGATTTGACCGGCATCCTTACCGCGTTCATACTCGGAAAGGGCAGCTTTGAGGTCTTTTTTGACGTTTTCTTCGTAATCGCCGAGGGCGAGATAGGCCGAGTATTCCTTCGCTTCGATGGCTTTTTTGAGCCACTCGCGGCCTTTCTTTTCGTCACGGATTTTTTCGTCGCCACTGAGAAAACGCGAGCCGAGGGCGGCCATGGCACCGGCATTACCGAGGGCTGCGGCCTTGGTGTAATTGGCGAGCGACTGTTTCGGGTCTTTCAACTCAGGAAATCCGAACTGGCCTTCGTAGAAGCGGGCGAGAAGCAGCACCGAGAGGATATCGCCATCAGTAGCAGCGCGATCCCACCAGAAAACCGCCTTGTCCGGATCCGGGGTAGGGGTGAGGAGGCCACGCAGATAAGCTTCTCCCAGAATGCGGCCCGCTACGGCCGGATCGTCCTTGGCTGCGGTTTCCAGTGCTTGGCGCGCCTGATCCCGTTCCGCTTCCTTGTCGGAGGCGAGCAGGATGAAGGACATGCGATAAATGGCATCCTTGTGTTTGCCGGCAGCAGCCTTGCGATAATATTCGAGCGCTTTTTCCTTCGAACCCTCCGCGCCTTGACCAGACTCGTGAGCGAAGCCGAGCAGGTAAAGCGCCTCGGCATTGCCTTGTTCGGCCAATGGAGTGGCGAGTTCAACGGCCTTGGCATGTCGGCCTTCCTTGAAAGCGTCCATCGCGGCTTTTGCTGGGCCTTCCGCTGTGGTGGGCATGGAGGCAGAGGAATCCGTAGGCAACGAAACCGCTGCTTGGAGGGAGGCGCTGAACGCGGTGAATAACAACAGGGTGGAAAGCAGACGTGGTCGCATGCCCATAAATACAACGTGTTTCCGGGTAATGGCAAGCCAGATTCTAGCCTCTACCCTGAAAGAAAACCCTCGATTCACCAGAGCCCGTATTTCCCAAAAGCCATGACATACAGGCCCATGAGGAGATTCGCGGTGGCGTGCATGACGACGCAGGCCCCGAGGCTTTTACTCCAAACACACAGCAAATACGTAAGACTGCCGTAAACAAAAGCCCCGGCGTAATCGATGGGCGCGTGCGCTAGCATAAACATTCCAGTGACGATGAGATAGGATTTCCAATGCGCTCGACCGAAGGGTTGTTTCCAGTAGTCCCCTTCCCAATCGCACACGAAACGCATGAGAAACCCACGCCAAAAGATTTCCTCGACGAGCGCGACGACCACCACCGCCCGCAGAAAACGCAAAACCACCACCGACCACCAAGCGGCCGGATTTTCAAAAATCGATGGATCGAAGCCCTCGAGTCGAGCATCGACACCCAACAGATGGAGGAGCCCGCTGGTTTTCCCGGTGAGCCCCCAGAAATCGTAAAGCACCGTGGGCAACAACCAAAAGCCGATGCCGACCGCACCGAAAACCAAGCCCGTGAGCGACCCTTTCCATGACCAGCGGAAAGCATAGCTTCTCCAGTAATAGACCAGCACGCCCAAGGTCACGAGCGTCTGGATCGGATAGATGAAATGTGCCGGATCCTGCCGCCACCACGGGGCTTCAGGGTGTTTCCACTCGATCATCGCCGCCACTAGCATCAGCACGAACATGAAGCCCATGAACACGGCGAACGGCGCCACATGCGCCCGCGTGAGACGAGCGGGATCATCAGCCGACGAATGCTCGCTCATGGCCGTTAGAGTCTGCCGACGAAACGCTCGATCCTGTCGGTGGCGGTGCGGATGTCTTCGAAGGCCGTAGCATAACAACAACGGAGGAAACCTTCACCGGATGGACCGAACGCACCGCCGGGAACGCAGGCGACGTTTTCCTGTTCGAGCAATTTCATGGCAAAGTCCTTGCTGGAAAGCCCGGTGCTGCGGATGTCCGGAAAGACGTAAAACGCGCCGCCAGGAGAGTGGCAGTCGAGGCCGATTTCATTGAGTCGGCGGACGAGGAAATCGCGGCGTTGGTGATAGGCGGCGCGCATTTCCAACATGGCGGGCGTGCCGTTTTCCAGCGCCTCGATCGCGGCGTTCTGGCTCATGATCGGCGCGCAAAGCATCGCGTATTGATGGATTTTCATCATCGCCTCGATGATCGGCTGAGGCGCGCAGGCATAACCAAGGCGGAAACCGGTCATCGCGAAAGCCTTGGAAAACCCGTGGAGCAGGATCGTGCGCTCCCACATGCCTGGCAGCGAGGCGATGGAAAGGTGCGGCTCATCGTCGTAGCGGAGTTCGCTATAAATTTCATCGGTGAGCACGATCAAATCGTGTTCGATGGCGAGTTTGGCGACGGGAAATTGAGCATCAGCACCCTCGATTTCGGCGTGATGGCCGCCGCGAGCGCTTCGGGTTTCAACGAAAAGCCATCCTCCTTGGTCGTCACCACCGGCACTGCGACGCCATGCGCAAGCACGATGCTCGGGCTGTAGGAAACATAGCAGGGTTCGTGATAAATCACCTCGTCGCCGGGATTGAGCAAGGCACGCAGGGCGATGTCGATGGCCTCGGAAACCCCCACCGTAACGAGGATTTCCTTCGCGGGATCGTAGGAAACACCGAAAAAACCGTCTACGTAGCGGGCGATCGATTTGCGCAGCGAGAGTAGGCCGAGATTCGAGGTGTAGGTCGTTTGGCCTTTTTCGAGCGAATAAATGGCGGCCTCGCGGATGTGCCATGGCGTGACAAAGTCCGGCTCGCCGACGCCCAACGAGATGACATCGTCGCGGCCTTGCACGAGTTCGAAGAAGTCGCGGATTCCCGAGCGCGGGATTGAGGCGACGTTGCGGGCGATTTTCGCTTGGTAGTCCATGGATGCACCGCCAGCGGCGGGTGCGGAATCTCACCCGGCCAAGCCGCCCGCGTCAATCCCGGGGCTGGGTTTTGTTTCACTCTCTCCTCGTTTCCCTGAAGGTGATCGGCGCTGATTGCTAGGAATTTGCTTTTGGGCGAGAGCTATTGAAACAAGCGCTGGCCGGACCGGAGGGCGGGCAAAAAAAGGGGGTGTTCCACACCGATCCAAGTGGCAACTCCACGAATAGGCGTAATTTTCAAGAGGATTTGCGGCGCAAGTTGCCAATTTGCTCATACGCTGCACTCGCCTTTGTGAGGAACCGTCCAATTGCCCGATTCACCCGCAGGTCCGTGGCAAAACGGGAAAAGACAAACCAACGACCATGAAAATCGCAATCATCGAGTGTCTCCGTATCTATGCGCTTGCCGCCTTCATCTCCCTTGGAATAGCGGTCGCCATCAAGGGCATCGTTATCGTTCTGACACGAAGAAACGCGTAGTTTGCCGATCAAAACCTTTCAGCTCCCAAGCCCGCATTTTCATGAATACTCATTGGTTGGAGATTTTCCAAGGAATCGACACTCTTTTCAAATCAGACCTTCTTCTCGCCGTGACACGGCTCGGGCTGATTATTTTGGGAGCGCTACTCGTTTACATGGGCACCAAGGGGGTTTTGGAGCCGCTGTTGATGATTCCCATGGGTTTCGGAATGATTGCGGTGAATGCCGGAGTTCTAATGCTTGCGGGCCAAAAATTTGGCACGCTGTTTGTTGACCCTCTGATCACCGAACCCGGCGATCTCGTCAACATCATGCAGGTGGATTTCCTGCAACCCATCTATGCCCTAACTTTCAGCAACGGCCTAATCGCCTGCTTGGTATTCATGGGAATTGGATCGTTGCTCGATATCGGGTACGTCATGTCACGGCCCTTCGAGAGCATGTTTCTCGCGCTGGCCGCTGAGCTTGGGACCATCGTGACCTTCCCGGTCGCCGTGTTTTTCGGGATGAGTTACAACGATGCCGCATCGATTGCCATGGTCGGCGGAGCAGACGGGCCAATGGTGCTCTATACATCGCTCATGCTTTCCAAGGAAATCTTTGTGCCGATCACCGTGGTCGCTTACCTCTATCTGGGACTCACTTACGGTGGGTATCCTTACCTCATCCGCCTGCTGGTCCCCAAGAAATTGCGGATGATCAAGCCTGTGCCGCTGAAAATCCCCGCAAAGCCTCTGAGCGCCGGCACCAAGCTGACCTTTGCCACCTTGGCATGCGCCCTCCTGTGCTTTCTTTTTCCAGTGGCCGCGCCGCTTTTTTTCTCACTATTCATCGGCGTTGCCGTTCGCGAGGCCGGGTTGAAGGAATTCACGACATTCCTCGGTGGCCCGGTCCTGTATGGAGCCACATTTTTCCTAGGATTGATGCTCGGCGTGCTCTGTGAGGCCAATACCCTACTCAATCCCAAAATCTTCACGTTGCTCTGTCTTGGAATCTTCTCCTTGCTGATTTCCGGCATCGGCGGGATTGCCGGTGGCTATGTGCTGTATTTTCTCAGCGGCAAAAAATACAACCCGGTAATCGGCCTAGCAGGGGTGAGCTGCGTGCCATCCTGTGCCAAAGTCGCCCAAAAATGCGTGTCTCAGGACGATCCCAGCGTGATTATCCTGCCCCAAGCTTTGGGAGCCAATATCTGTGGAGTCATCACCTCGGCCATTTTGTGCGGGATCTACGTCACCGTGGTTCCCTTGATGGACAAAACACAGGCAGCTCCGCAAACGACCGCCGTAGAATCGGCCAAACCTGCGATGGCACCATCGGCGATGTCCGAATCAACGACCATTCCCCCGGTATCCAGCGTGCTGCCGAAATAACAATCTGTCTTTCGGCGGAAGAGTAAGATCCCCGATTGATAATTATTGATTTTAGATGGCCCATCTTTGGAGTTCGTGGAAAAGTGAATGGGGCGGCAAGGATCAGGCACTCACTCCCTATTGCCCGGGAAACATCATTTCGTGATTCAATAACCGTGGTGGTGTCCGGGCGGTGCGCCGCGCGATAATCGGTAAATTGCCCGTTGCCTCTGGGCGGCTGCGTGTTCATTCTTTGCGAGCCGATGGTTGAAATTCCTCCTGCTGTTGAGATCAAAAACTTGGTGAAGGATTTTAAGACATCCTTTCGTCGCGAGCCGTTGCGTGCGGTCGATGGGGTTTCGCTGCGCATCATGCCGGGCGAGGTCTATGGCCTGATCGGGCCGAATGGCTCGGGGAAATCGACGACAATGAAGGCGTTGCTGGGCCTCGTGGTGCCAACCTCCGGGCAATGTGCGATTTTCGGCCGGGATTCGCTCAAGGTGGACTCGCGCAATGACGTGGGATTTTTGCCGGAGAACCCGTATTTCTACAAACATCTGAGCGGCGGCGAAACCCTGCGGTTTTACGGAAAACTCTGCGGTCTGGGCGGGCGGATGTTGAATGACCGCGTGAACGAATTGCTGGCTTTGGTGGATCTCAGCAGCGCGCGGGATCGCCGATTGGGCGGTTATTCGAAGGGCATGCTGCAACGGATCGGTCTCGCGCAAGCACTCATTCAGGAGCCGCGCCTGGTAATTTTGGACGAACCGACAGCGGGGGTAGATCCGGTCGGTTCGCGGCAAATCCGGGATTTGATCATGAAGCTCCGCGAGCGGGGCATCACCGTGTTTCTCTGCTCGCACTTGCTCGAACAGGTGCAGGAAGTCTGCGATCATGTGGGCATTATTTTTCAGGGGAAAATGATCCGCGAAGGGCGTTTGGAGGACCTCATCGCCATTGAAGACCAGACGGAAATCGTGCTGCGCGATGCCAGTCCGGAATTGATTTCCAAAATCACCGCGCTGGTCGAAGCGACTCCGGGTGCGGCCGTCGTGCGCACCGGCAAACCCCGCACCACGCTGGAGCGCCTTTTCCTGCGTGAAATCCGCGAAGAACAACGATGAGCACCGCCACTCCAAAACCGATCAAGGGCTCTCACCTGAGCCGTATTTTCACCATCGCGACGCATGCCTTCACGCAGTTGGTGAGAATGAAGGTGTTCTATTTCCTCGCGATCTTCGCGGTGATCGCCATCGCCAGCAATTTCTTCGATTTGCCACAACATGAGGGCCCGGAAGCGCTGGGCGCGAATGTCTTGCGCTCGATCAAGAGCTGGTCGCTGGGCGCGATGACCTTGTTTTCCGTGGTTTTGGCCATCGTGGCCACAGCCTTGCTGCTGCCCAAGGATGTCGAGGACCGCACGCTTTACACGATCTTGGCCAAACCGGTGCCGCGCTTCGATTATCTTGCGGGGAAGTTGTTAGGTGTGTTGTTGCTGATCTTCGTCTCATTGGCGCTGATGGACGTCCTGATGGTGGGGGTGTTGCAAATCCGCACCTCCATGGTCATCGAGCAGCAACAGGAAATGACGAAGGCGATGGGTTGGACGCAGGAGGCGATGGATTCGCTGCGCGGGGAAACCGAGGCCAACGGGCCGAATGCATCATTGCAAGGGGCGGTGCTTGCGGTGTTTTTGAGGGCATCGATCATGGCCTCGCTCGCGTTGCTGATTTCCACGTTTTCGACGAGCACCCTCTTCACCACGATCGTGAGTTTCCTGATTTATTTCATCGGCCACTTCCAAGCGGACGCCCGCGATATTTATCTCCATTCGGAGCAAGCGGGGGAGGGGGTTTTCGCCCGGATCGGGGCATTGTTGTTCTCGCTGGTTTTACCGGATTTCCAGCTTTTCAACGTGATTGACGCCGTCATCGAAGGTCAGGTGATGCCGCTGATGGTGCTCGGGAAATTGATCTTGGTGGCCGGCTATTACGCCGTGTTTTTCACGATTGCGTCATGGTTTATCTTTGCGGACAAGGAATTTTGAATTCGTGAAAATTTGGTGGAAATCGTTGATTCTTGCAGGGGCCTTGCTCGCCCTCGGCGGTGCGCGTCTGCCGTTTGAGTCCGGGCTCACCCACGAGCTCCAAGCCGCCGGGTTGATGTCGCCCTCGTTGGAAATTAGCACTCGGGATCGGATCGGCCAGACGAGCTCGGTGGTCGCTCTCGGCGGCTTGCGTACCTTGGTGGCCACCTTTCTCAATTTGCGGGCATTCACGTTTTTCACGGAACAGCGGTGGTCGGATGTGGCGGACACCTTCGAAACGATTGTCGATCTTGCACCGCGGACCCGCTATTATTGGGAAACCGGCTCATGGCACATGGCTTACAACGCGGCGTCCTATTACCAGCAAGATTCAAAATTGCCGCCCTTGCGCCGCCGCGAGGCTTGGCGTTTGTCGATCCTGCAGGGCCGTGCGTTCCTTGAGCGAGGCATTCGCAACAACCCGAACGATTGGCGTTTGCATGCCACTCTCGGTTACTTGCTCTCTGATCCAAATAAATTCCCTGCCTTCCGAAACCTTCCTGAAACCTTCACCGCCGCTGCTGAGGCATACCGGAAATCCGCCGCTACCGGCCAGGCGCTTCCTTATGTGCGGCGCTCCGAGGTTTACGCGCTGGCGCGTGTGGAAAACCGTGAAGCCGATGCGCTCGCCATGGCACGCGCGCTTTATGCCGAAGGGCTTCAAAACCGTAGGCCCACTCTGCTGATGCTCCTCCTCGTGCTTGAGGCGCACGAAAATCCCTCCATGGATGTCGCTGCGCGGGCCATCGAGTTGTTCGGCACTCCGGAAAAAGCCTACGCCGCGCTCTGCGGCCATTGGCAGCGGACGACCGAACGATTCCCGGTCTTTGGTGTGGCCAATGGCCTCGAATCTCTCGAAAATATTTTATCGATTCCCAAGGAAAAAAGTATTTTCAATCAGCCCTTGCCGCCGCCATTCGACCCAAACGATCTGTTTCAAAAATAATACCCTCGGGTTTCGTCTCGACAGCCTCGTTCCGAATGCCAATCATCCATTCAATCTTTTCCCTGTTTCCCCATGCGGATCGCTCTTTTCGGTGACATTCATGCCAATCTTGAGGCCCTTGAAGCGGTTCTCGAAGATTCTCAGAATCAAGGGGTTACCAACTATGTCTGCATGGGCGATATCGTCGGATACAATGCCGATCCCTCCGCGTGTCTGGAGATTGTCCGGGCGATGGATTGCCCGGTCGTCAAGGGCAATCACGACGAGGACGCATCCGGATATCATTCGCTCGATAGCATGAATCCGGTTGCCGCCGCCGCGCTCGAATGGACTCGCGAAAGACTCAGCGACGAACAGCGCGAGTGGCTCAGCCGCCTGCGGATGGTCCGCCAAGTTTCCGACTTCACCGTCGTCCACAGCACGCTCGACCAACCGGCACACTGGAACTACGTGACCAATCGCTTTGATGCGATGTCGAATTTTTCCTACCAATTCACTCAAATCTGTTTCCACGGCCACACCCATGTGCCGCGCGTTTACATCAAAAGTGACCGTGTCCGCGAGGAGCCCGCAGAGTCGGTGGCGATCGAAGCCGGTGCGAAATATTTCATCAATGTCGGATCGGTCGGCCAGCCGCGAGATGGCGACTGGCGGGCCTGCTACGCCATCTATGACACGGATCACAAGATCGTCGTTTTCCGGCGAATCGAGTATGACATCGTCAAGACTCGCCAGAAAATCATCGATGCCGGCCTGCCTGAAATGCTGGCCGATCGCATTCTAGAAGGCCGCTAAACGGGCTGACCCTCATGGAGCCACGACGCTCCTGTCTTAGGAGAGGACGGGAGAGCCTTTGAGATGGGGTCGCGCTTTTCAAAGGCTTCGCTTCCGCATGCACCACAGAGTGTGGCGCCACCTTACTGTTCCGCCATCGCGAGAGCGGCTGGGAACAACACGGAGTTTTCCAGGTGAATATGGCGGTGCAGATCCTCTTCGAGTTCAGCCAATCCGGCGAACAGGGCGCGATAGGTGTTGCACGCTTCTGGCGGCGGCGTGAATCCGTGAGTGAGTTCCCGTAGCCGGGAGATCGCCTCACCCGCGTCGTCGTGTTCCTGAAGCATGCAGGCGATCGGTCCATCGATCGGCATGGAGTGGGCTTGCCCTTGGGTCATGGCGACAATTGCAGGGAACAGGATTTGCTCCTCTTTTTGCAAGTGCCCGGACAATTCCTCCGCCATGGCGATGAAAATTTCGAAAACTTCCACCAGTGATGGCGTGTGGCCGCCGTGCACATGGGCGACGCGTTGAGCCATCGCTTGCAGTCGGGGTAATTCACTCCGCAGGTAGGCGTGGTGTGTGGTCACAATGTGCTCCACCAACTCAAGCGGCGGCAGCAGGGCGGGGTTATCCGCAGGATCGATCTTGATGCGCATGCCGGCTTCGAGTTGCTCCAGCACCGCTTCCGCAGCGATGCCTTTCAATACGCAGGCCTCGCGCAAAGTGCGACCGCCTTGGCAGCAGAAATCGATTTTGAAGGATTGGAAAACCCGCGCGAGTGAGGGTGATTCGGCGACAATTTCACCGACGGTGCGATCAATCAGCGGCGTTCCTGCGGGCGAAAATACAGTTGGGGAGTGGCTCATGGTGAGAAAAGAGTCTGCCGCGTTTCGCGTTTGAGCAAGAATAAAAGAAAAGAATTTCTTTTATTGGAATTGGAATGGGCAAGCGGTGGTGGTCGTGTAGCTTGCGGCCCCCTATGTCAGCCAAAATTCGTTTTACCTCCGCCTACGCCACCGGCCTTGTGCTCGCCAAAGTCGGCCATCCCCAGCGGGATGAGCCGCTCCAGACTTCCAAGGAGGTTTTCAAGATCGAGGAGAACGATCAGGAG
>JFJP01039260.1_pt1 | contig 14013 bp, 10 predicted proteins | sample 431651 | NCBI WGS metagenome assembly JFJP01 (sample SAMN02602958, study PRJNA72255) | Microbial mat metagenome, whole genome shotgun sequencing project. | biome: fresh water; feature: sink hole; material: water; isolation source: purple microbial (photo- and chemosynthetic) mats found in... | reverse complement strand
ACGACCGCTATTTTGATTATTGCTGAAATCTACTTGCGTTTATTTGCAAGAAATTACGATTTTCATCTTTTTTCTTATATGTCCTTAAATGACTTATATGGTTAAGTTTTCAAAATTCTTCTGAGTTTTCAGTTAAATATAAACCACAAATATATACGTTTTTTTTTACTAAAAAAACTTGTAGTTTCACTCCTCGCTTGTAAGATTTTGTAAAAGCGTTTGAGTTTGCATAGTATTGTTTTTGCAATAAAACGTTGTAAATCTAAATTCGTTTTTGCAAAAGTAATTAGAGTCTGTTCATAAAGTCGCTTTTTTTTATGTGAATTAAAGTTCCGTAGGAACGACCTGTTAATAGAATGAAAATCAAAACACCATACAAGCCCCTTCGGGGCGACCTGCAAATCAGCACGTTCCTACGGAACTTAGAAATTGGAGGGTGGCTCTTTCTATTAACAGCACACACCTAACGGTGCTAAGAGCCATCTTCCACAAAAATGTTTGAAGAACCAATTTTTATGCTCTCTTCAAATTTTTCAATGTTAGGTTTCGTTATATCAATTGAGTAAAAAATGTAGATTGCAAAAACTAAATGCTCAATTTGTATTAAATTGCAACAAATTTGCATACTAAATACCGAACTTAATACTTACTTAAAAACGTAACCACAATGAGAAATTATTTTTTAACCATCTGGATATTCGTTTTTGCATTTCCGCTGATGGCGCAGCAGAATCAATTTTCAACCGGATTGAAATTTAACGACGATGCCTATAGGAATACAAAAATGAAAGCTCCGTTAACGCGAGCGTTGTACAATTTGCCTTCGAGTGCTACGCTCAAAAACTGGGCTCCCTCTCCCAAAAGTCAGGGTTCGTATGGTACGTGTGTGGGCTGGTCAACCAACTATGCAGCACTAACAATAAGCGAATCTATCGCTCTTGGCAGAACCGACAAAGCAACGATAACCGAAAGTGCTTTTTCACCCGGATTTATCTATCACTTAGTAAAATTCGACGGAGATGAAAATTGCAGCTACGGTTGTTATATAAACGATGCTTTTGATAAAATGGCAGAAACCGGAGCGGTGCGCTACAACGATTTTAATGAGAGTTGTGTGGAAGAAATACCAAGCGATGTAATGAAACTTGCGGAAACAAATAAAATTGAGGGGTATGTAAAACTTTTTGAACTGGGCGATGCCGAAGTGTTTGTGCTACAGGCAATGAAAAAAAGTTTGTCGGAAAACAAACCTGTGGTGATTGGAATGCGGGTTCCACCGTCGTTCAACTATCCTACGGGTTGCTGGGAGCCAACAGAAGACCCCGATGGCGACTGGGGCGGTCATGCTATGTGTGTCATTGGGTACGACGACAGCAAGTATGGCGGAGCGTTTGAAATTCAAAACAGTTGGGGCGACTGGTGGGGCAACAATGGCTATATTTGGGTAAAATATGCTGATTTTGTGAGGTTTACAAAATATGGATACGAACTTACCGGAGTGAAACTGAAAAATAACGAAAAAACAGAAAAACTTTCGGGAACGGTTCGCTACGTACTGTCGGATGGTAAACCCATGAAAGCCACATTTGCAAGCAAAGGATATAAAATTAGTGGAAATTACAAAGCAGGTACACGTTTCAGAATTTACATTGCCAACAACGCTCCAGCGTATGTATATGCTTTTGGTTCAGACAAAACCAACAAGGCTTTTCAAGTGTTTCCACACGCGCCAAACATCAGTCCTGTAATGGATTACTCGTTTAGCGAAGTGGCTTTGCCCGACGAAGACCATGACATAGAAATAGACGATGCCGGAGGCACCAATTATTTGTGTGTAGTTTATTCAAAAACCGAATTGAATTTCGATGCCGTTCAAAAATCGTTTGAGCAAAGTACGGGTACTTTCTACGACAGAGTGAAAACAGCAATGGGCAGTAATATGCTCGATTACAGCAATGTAGTGTACAAAAAAGATGGTTCTATAGGATTTGATGCCGAGTTGAAAGGACAAACCAACTCCGTAGTTTTGATAGTAGAAATAGAATCGAATTAAACAAAAAAGCGTACTACCCCAGTGCGGATAGTACGCTTTTTTTACTTAATATCGAAATCGAGTAAAACACGGTCTTCTATTTTCCCCAACAGGCGGTCGCCTGCCGATACTTTCCCCACTCCCGATGGAGTTCCGGTATAAATCCAGTCGCCAATTTTGAGTGTAAAATATTTCGACACATGGGCAATGAGTTGGTCAATAGTAAAAATCATTTCCGAAGTATTGCCTGTTTGTACCCGTTTTTGGTTGAGGTCGAGCGAAAAATTCAAATTTTGCACATCACCAAAATCAGAAATCGGAAAAAATTCGCTAATGGCAGCCGAGTTGTCAAACCCCTTTGCTTTTTCCCACGGCAAGCCTTTTTCTTTGCACATCTGCTGAATGTCGCGGGCAGTGAAATCAATACCAAGCGCAATTTCGCTGTAATAGCGATGCGCAAACTTCTCTTCTACATTTTTTCCAATCTTAGCTATTTTTACCACAATTTCAACCTCATAATGAACATTTTGGGAGAAATCGGGGATAAAAAAAGGATTGTTATTTCGCAATATTGCACTGTCTGGTTTTATAAAGACAATGGGTTCTTCGGGCACACTGCTTTTCATTTCTTTGGCATGGTCGGCGTAGTTGCGACCTATGGCGAGTATTTTCATCGAATTGGTATTAAAAAATTTGAACAAATAAAATGAAACTATGAAACAAAAATAGAACTTTGTAGGCGAAAAACAAAAGGAATAAAATTTGTTATGAAAGTTTTTTGAAAAACATTGGTAGGTGTAGCAAAAAATGCGTATTTTTGCTTAATAATGTGCAAAAAAATACATAATGGAAAACGACGAAGTTGTACTTTTTATTCGCAGATTCGACCCTGAACGAACTACAAAGCTTAGTTTGTCGAACAGGGACATAGATTCGATTCCAGCCGAAATTGGAGAGTTGAAAAATTTAAAACACTTAGATTTAAGTTATAACAATATCACCGATTTGCCTGTTGAATTATTTGGCTTAGAAAATCTGGAAACGCTCTTGCTATTCAGAAACAAAATAACGGATTTGCCCACTCAAATCAGTAGGTTGAAAAACTTGTCGCTACTCGATATTAGCTACAATCCGATAAAAGAAATTCCGCCCGAAATTGGCTCTCTCATAAATCTGAAAACTTTCGATGCCGGACACTGCAACGTTACCCACTTGCCACTCGATTTTATTAAGTTGTTGAGTTTAAAAGATTTGTATTTAGAAGAGAATCCGTTGGTTTTTCCACCGTTGAATGTGGTGATGCGGGGTTTGTATGCCACCATGTACCATTTGGCGCAGGAAAAGAAAAAGCGTGATGCGGCAAAAGTTGTGGTACAGGTGTATAATATGCCAGAGGAAATTCAAATTCCATTCAAACAGTATGTTAGCACGTTCAATGATGTAGTTTCAAATATAAATTCGAGCGAAATAAAATTTGAAATAAAATTCATCAATCAATATTTGCAAAACGAAATTGAGCTTGAGGTGGGAGTAGAAAACTATCTGTATGATTTTCTGAAATTTATAAAAGAGAATCTTGAGTCTCTACGCAAAGGGCAAAAAGAAAATGTGCGAATGAGTATGTTCGACCTTCAGGTGGTAGAATTACGCAACGAAATCATTCATCTCAACGATTCGCTGAACGAAAAGATGTCGGAGTTGAAAATAATTCAACAAAAAATAAATCAATTTACATCGGTATTAGACCATAAACATTAGTAATTGATTTTTTGATATTTACATATTAAACGCAAAAAAAGGCATAACGAAAAAGCAAGACATTTTCGTTGTGCCTTTTTTGATTATTGGGTAGGGTTTTTTGTTCAATATCTGTATTATTAACAAACCATTGAAAAGCATTTTCAAATAAAACGTTATAGAGTTGGAAACATTTCAGTTGCTTAAGCGAAACACAGAAACCAAAGGGATTGGTAAAGAAGAATTTAGCCAAATTTTCGATACTTTGTACGTCCCGATTCGAAATTTTATTTATTACAAAGTAGGCGATGTGCAAGTGGCAGAAGACATAGCTCAGGAAACTTTTTTGAAGGTATGGGAAAAACGCCACGAAATTATTGGCGATACAGTTAAATCGTTGGTTTACACCATTGCCAACAATTTGTTTATCAATAGGTACGACCGCAAAAAAGTAGAACAAAAATATAGTGGTTCGTTTACAGGAAGTTACATAAATTCAGAATCGCCCGAATTTGAAATGGAAATGAAAGAATTTGATACCAAACTTCAACGAGCACTTGCAGCATTGAACGAAAAAAATAGAGAGGTTTTTTTGATGAATCGCATAGATGGGCTGAAATACAACGAAATAGCAGAAAATTTGAATATAAGTGTAAAGGCGGTTGAAAAACGTATGTCGCAGGCACTTGCCACACTTAGGCAATTTGTGGAGAAAAAAATATAACATAATAAAAGTTAATGATATGGAAAACAAATACATACATAATAATTTCAACGAACTGAATACAGACGATAAAATTGATTTAATTACATCGGGATATTCTGTTTCGGGAGGATTGAGCAAAAAAGATGCGTTTGAACTTTTGCAGAAAAAAATAGCCGAAAGCGAAACCAAGCAACCCAAAATTGTATATCGAAAAGCCATCACGTATTGGAGTATAGCCGCATCGGTGCTGGTTTTGGTGGGGTTGTTTTTTGTGTACAAGGGCAACAGCGAGCAAACCATAGTTGCACTTGCCGGACAGCACATAGAACACAAACTGCCTGATGGTTCGATAGTTACACTCAACGCTGGTTCGCAAATTAGCTATTCGGAAAGCAATTTTAGAAAAAAAAGAAGCCTTCATTTGTTGGGAGAAGCTTTTTTTAATGTAGAGAAAGGAAGTCAATTTGTGGTTGAAACGCAGCAAGGTAGCGTGGAAGTTCTCGGAACTTCGTTCAATGTATATGTGCGCAAAACCAACTTTGTAGTAAGTTGCAAAACGGGAAAAGTAAAAGTGAGTAGCGAGGGTAACAGCGAAATAATTACACAGGGCGAATATGTTGTAAAAGAAAATAATTTGTTGAAAAAGAACACCTTAGCCGAAACCAATACACCATTGGATTGGATAGGTGGAACATTTCATTTTGAAAATTCAGAACTACAGACTATTTTTGAGGAAATTGAAAGGCAATACAATGTTTCGATTGAATGTGGCAGTGTAGCAAACGAAAAATTCACTGGTAGTTTTACAAATAAAAACTTAACCGAAACGTTGGATATAGTGTGTATTCCAATGGGACTCAAATATGAAATCAAATCGCAGCAAAAAATTATCATTAGCAAGGCAGCAGATTAGAATTTTTGGATTAATTCTCCTGCTGTATTTTGTTTGTTATCAAACAGTTAACGCTCAAAAATATCAATTCAATTTTCGGCAGACCACACTTTCGGTTGCATTAGATGAGGTTGCACAAAAATTGCAAATCAATATTGCATTCGATGCAGGCGTTCTCAACACAATTCCGCTCAATAAGCAAGTGCAAGCAAACACCACAGATGAGTTGCTTACTCAAATTTTGCTTTTTTCGGGCTATACTTATACCTTCAAGCACAATTCGTATCTTATTGTAAAACAAAAAAATACGCATACTTCGTTCAGTTTAATAGGCACAATATCTGATGCCGAAACCGGAGAGCTGATGCCATATTCGAATATTACTTTTGGAGAAAAAGGATACGGAATAACTTCGACCGTAAATGGCAGTTTTAGCCTAAAAAATATGAAGAATCCCACACATCTCAAAATCAGCTATTTGGGTTATTATCTGCTCGATACCACCATTTTTTTTACCGATTCGGTAATGAAAATTAGATTGAAACTTCGGAGTAAATCGCAAATTCTTAAAACAATAGAAATAAAATCGCAAAAATTAGAAATGATTGAGTGTAGCGGCGAGGCAGGTCATATCACACTGAATCCCAAAAGTTTTACGAGTATCCCCAACTTGGGTGAAACCGATATTTTTAGAGTTTTGCAGCTTATGCCGGGGATTAGTTATAGCGAAAATTCATCGGAATTGAATATTCGCGGCGGCTCTGCCGACCAAAATCTGGTTCTTTTCGATGGGTTTACTCTCTACAATTTAGACCACTTTTTTGGTAATTTTTCGTCAGTCAATCCCAGTGTTGTGAAAGATATTCAGGTATTTAAGGGAGGATTCGATTCGCGATATGGCGAGCGAATTTCGGGCATCGTGGACATCACTGGCAAAACAGGCAACGATAGCAAACCACTTGTTTTTGGAAGCATTAATCTGATTAGCACTAATTTAGTAGCAGAAATTCCTATCGGAAAAAAAATAAATGTAATTGGGGCAATTCGCCAATCGTTTAGCAATGTGTACACCACTACGTTGTACAAAGACTTATTGAAAAACCAATTAGGCGAGCCGCAAATACCCCGAATGCAGAATATGAGCGAATTGGAGCCAGAGTTTAAATTTTACGATTTTAATACAAAAATTTCGTTCAATGCAAGCAATACCGAAAAATTTTCTATCAGTATGTATGGTGGAAAAGATTATTTAGATAATTCAATCGAAGGTCGAAATCCGAATTATCGAATTGAAACAGTGGATATTAACGAGTGGCGAAATTATGGCGTAAGCTTTTCGTGGCTTAAGCAATGGAACGCGAGCTATTTTTCCAATCTTCAGATTGGAAACTCCGGCTACTCAAATAATTACACAAATAGCACCACTGTAACACGGCGAGAGATGAACGAAAATAATGATAGTATTCTGCCAAAACTAATAAACAATTTTGCATCTGAGGAATCGAACAATTTGAGAGATGTGTCTGTGAATCTGCGAAATACATATTTAATAGATGTACACAATCAATTGGATTTTGGTTTTGTGATGAAATACAACGATTTTGAATTTGAAAAAAATGTTGACGAAATTTTTACCTATAATCGCCTGAATAACCGTTCGTTTTTGTATTCTGCCTTTATTCAAAACAAATTTCTACCGCATTCAAAGATTTCGATAAAACCCGGAATTAGAACCAATTATTACTCCAATACTCAAAAAATGAATGTTGAGCCGCGTTTTTCGCTTACCTACAATCCTGTGAAGTTGTTAACGCTCAAAATGGCAACCGGAAAATATTTTCAATATCTAAGCAAAGTAACAGTTGACGAGCAGTACGGCTACAACCGCGATTTTTGGGTACTCTCCGACGACAATCTGCATCCTGTGCTTACATCGGTTCATGTAATTGGGGGGGCTGCAATTCAAATGGGCGATTTTTATCTCGATGTGGAGGGATACTATAAAACTATGCGTGGATTGCAGTTGTATCTTTTTATATCGCCTTATTTGAAAAATACCACCATGAAAGATTTTTTTAACCCGCAGGTGAGCGAAAAACCAGTTCCAAGTATTTTTTTAACTGGCGATGGCAAGGCAAAAGGGCTCGATGTGTTGCTTCGCTACGAAAAACCTTTTTATACCTCGTGGATTTCGTATTCGCTCAGTAGTTCGGTGCAGTCGTTTAAGGCAATCAACAATGGGGCAGATATTCCGGCACCTTACGACCATACTCACGAATTGAATTTTGTACATATTGCTTCGGTAAATAAGTGGAATTTTTCGGTGGTGTATTTATTTACAAGCGGAAATCCATATATTGATTCTACTTATTATCAGAAATTTAAAATAAGTAGAACCTACGCGCGTTTGCCCAATTATCATCGGGTAGATATTTCGGCAAATTACAATCTAAAACTCAAAAAATCGAAAATTACATTTGGGGCATCTATCATCAACTTGTTCAATTACAGCAATTATCACGATATTTATATGCGCGAATTTGATTTCGACAACACATCGTTTACCGAAACAACCTTGGTACAGGCGCAGAATTTTACCCCCAATTTCTATATCAGCTTTGAGTTTTAAAAATCTGTTTTAAATTTGTATTCCAACTACCAGAATATCATCTACTTGCTCATTATTGCCTTTCCATTCCTTGAGCGTATCTTCTAATATTTGTTTTTGTTCGTTTAAATCTTTTTTATGAATACTCAATAAGAGCGTTTTGAAGTTAACTATCAGATATTTACGTTTTGTATCGCCTCCCGTTTGGTCAACATATCCATCGGAAAAAAGGTAAATCATATCGCCTTTTTCAAATTTGCACACATGGTTTGTAAAATCTGCTTTTTCGTTCAAATGAATACCAATGGGCATTCTATCTCCTTTTGTAATAATGAGTTCGTTGTTTCTTATCACAAAAAGTGGATTGTATGCACCTGCAAATTGAGCGTCGAGGGTGGAGGTATCCAATATGCACAGAGCTATGTCCATACCATCTTTGCTTTGGTTTGTGCCTTCGGTTTGGCGAAGCGAATTTTTTACGTGCGCCCTCAAATGATTTAGAATTTCGGCTGCTGTAAAATTGGGATTGTTCCCTGTAATTTCATTTAATATACTGATACCCAGCATACTCATAAAAGCTCCGGGTACACCATGTCCGGTACAATCGGCAACAGCCACAATCACTTTGTTTTCTTTTCGGCTTATCCAATAAAAATCGCCACTTACAATATCTTTGGGTTTGTAAAGTATAAAATATTCCCTATTTAGTGCCTCAAATTCTTTGTTGGGAGGCAGCGCAGCCTGCTGAATTCTACTGGCGTAATTGATGCTGTCGGTAATACTTTGGTTCTTCTGTTTTATTATATCGTGTTGTGTTTTAAGCTCTTGGTTCTGATTCGATATAACTGCTGTGCGTTTTTGTACCTCAAGTTCAAGATTTTTTTTCTGTAGGATAAGAATGGCTATTCGCCAGCGAACAATAAAAATGCTACTACCCACTAATATAGTAATAACCAATGAAATAAACCACCATTTTTTCCAAAAAGGAGGTTTAATAGTGAACGAATAGCTTGCAATGTTTCGCGAATCCCAATTTTCGGTATTGTTCGACACCATTACTTTAAACACATATTCTCCAGCCGGAAGATTGGAGTAAGTAGCTGAGGGAGTTTGAGTTACTGCACTCCAGTTAATATCAAACCCTTCGAGCATATATTTATAGTAGATATTTTGGGAAGCGGTAAACCAAATTCCTTTAAAATTGAAACTTAAATGATTTTCGTTGTACGAAAACAATTGTTTTCCGGCGGGCAGTTCGTTGTAAAACAAATTGATAGATGAAATAAAAACCAGAGGAGATAAACTAAGTTTCTGATAATGTGGATTGTAGCGAATCAATCCTTCCAAAGTTCCAATCCATAGTGCCCCGTCCGAATCGGTGTAAATGGCGTTAAGATTGGGTTTTTCGAATGCCACTTCATCGGGTACACTATAGGTATTAATCCATTTTTTGGTGGTAAGATTGAAGCACTGAATGCCTTCGTGAGTAACAATGTGCATCAAATTCGATTTATCAATGGCAACAGATACAATTGATTCGTCAATTAACTCCTTGTTGAACAATACTTTAGTGCAACTTTTGGTAGTCAACAAATGAATGCCACTTAATGCGGTGTAGGCATACAAATTTTTGTTTGCATCTTCTACAAAACCATAAATTGCAGAACTCTGATTTTCAGTGTGATACGAACTTAATTTTCCATTTTCGTACCATGCAATATTGCCCCCATCGAGTCCAAACCATGTTCTGTTTTTATAGTCGGTAAAACTTGAATATACATAATCGGCTGGTAATCCGTTGCTTGTGTTGAAAGTAGAAAATTGCCACTGTTGGTCAATGTTCAACATCGAAACACCACCACCAAGAGTTGAAAACCAAATTTTTCGATTTTTGCCGCTTATCGAAATCACATTGTCGTTGGCAAGTCCATCTTTTGTAGTGAAATTTTTGTATGTCTGGTCTTTGGGGTTGAAGCGAAACACGCCTTTGTTGAAAGTACCCACCCACACAAAACCATCTTCATCTTTATAGAGCGAAACATATTGAATATTAGCATCTTTGCTGCTCTCAAAAATACGCTCGATGAGCAAATTGCTGTATATGTCTTTTGTTATTCGATAAAGACCATTTTGAGAGCAAAGCCAGTAACAATTTTCATTGTCTTGTAAGAAGCTGAAAATTTGCACAAAAGCCGGATGAAAGGTAGCGGGAATTGTGCTAAACAAATCACCCGTATAGAGCGAGATTCCGTTTGAAGCTCCCATCCAAATATTATTCTCTCGGTCTTTAAAAACAGTTTTTATATCATTGTTTATCAGTCCATTGTCTGTCAAAAAATGTCGGTATATGGGTTTTCCGTTGATAAGGCGAATATTTACAGTTCCATTTTTTTTCACCGAAACCCAAATGTTGTTTTCTTCCGAAATGAGCAAATTGTTTACCGTACCAAAATTCCACCCTTCTAAAGGAAAAAATTGTTTTGTTTTTGTATCGAAAAAGCATACACCTCCATCTTCCATTCCTATCCACAGATTGTTATTTGCATCAAAATCAATGCTTTTCACAATATTGTCGGGCAGTCCGTTATCGTTAGAAAATACTTCGAATGTTTTTGATTGCTGGTCGTAAGCCGATAAGCCAGCATCGGTTCCAAACCAGATTTTACCATCGGAAGTTTCTGATATACAGTAGGTAAAATTATCGGCAAGTCCATCGTCTGTATTCAAATTTGTCAATCGTTTGCCTTTCTGCCTGTACACGCCTTCGCCAGCAGTGGCAAACCACATCATGTTTTTTGAATCTTTAAAAATGGAAGTGATTTTTTGTTCTCCCAAACCTTCTTCGGGTTCCCATTTCTCAATTTTTTTATTTTTGATAAACGTGATTTTACCGTTGGGATGCCCTACCCAAATTTTGCCTTCAGAATCGACATTTATTGCCGAAACTGCTTTATCTGCCATTGAATCAGTGGGATAGTAGTAATATTCCAACCCATCGTACCTTACCAATCCTTCTGAAGTACCCAACCACAAATTGCCAGATGAATCCTGATGTATGGCATCTACAGTATAATTCTGTTTGGATTTGAATAAGCGATGGTTATCAATTTTTGAATTTTGAGCACTAAGTTTCCACGTAGGTAAAACAATGATAAACAGTAATATAAAAACAAATCTGTGCATTCGATTATTTTTTGGGTTTCAATTCCAATTCAACTTTTACCGAAATTTCTTCTGCCAATTTCTGATTTACTACTGCCGGTATTTTAATATTGTGTTCCTCCAAAAGAATGGTAAAAGCCGATGTAATTTTTAATGAAGATTTGCCCACAACAAGTGTACTTTTTATGATTCGCTGTTCGGTAACTCCGTGAATTACAAGGTTTCCCTTTGCCCTTACAGTGTAAGTTCCGGTTTTACTGAAATCGAGGTCTTCAATAATTTTTCCATTAAATTCTGCTTTTGGAAATTTTTCCGATTCAACATAGTTTTCGTTAAAATGTGTGCGCTGCAAACTGCTGTTAAAGCCTTCAAAAGTATTCATTTTTATATTGAACAAAAACGATTTGTCGGCAGTATTGAGTGCTCCAATAAGTTTATTCGATTGAGCTTCAATAAGTTCGAGTGGTGCATCGGAAGTAAAACTAACCGTTCCGGTGTTGCTTACATAGATGCCCTCTGCTACTTTTTGAGCATCGGGCGAGTTTGGCAACAAAAAATGTGACGCAACTATTTGCAGATATAGTAATATGAACATGGTATTAAGTGTTTTAGTTTAGTTTCTCTTTCTTATTCTTAAACGCAAATATTCTGCAAATATTAAACCCTATGTGCACATCGCCTTTTTTCCAATTACTGGTGGTTTGAGTTACAAATGCCTCGTCAACCAGTCCTTCGGTATTTGTTAGGTGAATCTGAAAAACGTGTCCACCTGTCTCAATATCAATGCCTAAGGCAAGGGAATTGAAATTTTGATTCTGTTTGCTTCTGTTCAACCAATGATAATATTCGGCACTAAGGCTCATTCGTTTTGTGAGCTTGTATCTGCCCGCAATGCCAGCAAAAAAAACATCGTTTTTGTCGGTGCTGGTAGCAACAATATTCCGATGCGCAAATGCGGGTGTAAACTGCAATGTGAGTTTTTCGCTCAATTTCGATGCGCAAATCAACCCCGTTGAGTAGTACAAACGGCGTGAAAACGGATTTTTGCCATCGGCATATTCCTGTTTTGTTGCTTTTATGCCCTCGCTTGCAAATACCGACAGGCTGAGAGGCATAGAACTACTTCCCGTTTTTTGTTCTAATATTTTGTATTTCAAATAGGTATCGTAGGTTTTGAAATGGTTGCTCCTACCTGTACCCACCGAAAGGCGATGATTGATACCGTATTCAAACCCAATGCGAATACTTGCCGATACATCGAGTCCATAAAAATCGTAGAAACCAGATGAAACAAGCCCAAACCTATGCGACAAGGTGAATGATAGTTCGTTTTTTCCGGCATTTTCAATAGACATTCCATTGATAATGCGCGTGGCTTTGAAAAAACCTTCCACTTTCTCGGTTTTGTCTTCCTCCAAACTATTTACAATATCTTCGAGATTTTGAGCAGAAACCGAATATGAAAAAAACAACATAAATACAATTGCAATGAATTGAAAATGAAGTATTTTTGATTTCATTTGATAGGATATTTAATGTTTTGAAATTAAAATCAACTTACTCGTTTCGTAAATAATCAATGAGTTTTTTATTCATCGAAAAACGCGCCGATAGATAAATCCATAAAAAACCACTTGCTACAATTGCAATTATTATGCAGATAATCAGCATATAAGGTACACTTACTGCGGGAGAAAGCAAGGAGGGCAAAGTAGCGACTACTGCCGCCGCCACACCTACCAAAACTCCGCAAAGGAGCAAAAATATATTTTCTTTCAAGGTCATACCAATTATATGCTTGATAGTGAAGCCAATGGATAGCATTATGGCAAATTCATGTTTTCGCTCTGCGGTATTTCGCACCACCACTACAGCCATTCCAATTGTTCCCAAAATTACCCCTAAGCCACCAAGTGCCAGAAAAATAGATAGATAGGTATTTTCAACCGAATTAAATTCTGCCAATCGTTGGGCTGCTACGCTTAAGTCTATTCCATTATCAACAAACAATTGTGAAATGGCTGCAGCCGCTTCATTTATCTGATTTTGAGGAACATCAATAAGCATTATTTTTGAACCACTCACCGATGGAAAATGGCGAATAAAAGCCTCATCGCTAATAATTACATTTCCTTGAAATACAGAATTTGCAAGCCCTGCCACCAATTTGAGTCGAATGGTTTCGCCTTTTTCGTTCTTATACAACAAGGTGTCGCCAATTTGCTTTTTCAGTCCCCATGTTATCACGGTTTGGTCGGCAATAGCTGGAATAATACTGTCATTCAATTGTTCAGTTAGCAAATCCCAGCCTTTTGACTTAGCTTCTGAGCTTATATTTGCAAAACTAAATGCTTCGCGCTCTGCCAATTCGTGCGAATTTACTCCCAAAATAGTAGGAATTTCTATCTGATTGAGATTCAAACAACTGGCATCGTTCCCTTCCAATACTTTGCACTGAAAAAAATGGACAGAATCGAGTCCTAAATCGCTTAAACCCAAATTGTTTTTTACATCTTGTTGGTTCAAATTGTACAATATGGGCATGGTTGTTTCTGCCCAAAAAGCATACCCCCCAGTTCCCGATGTGCGTTGCAGTGAATTGGAAAACAAGTCTTTACGGTTTGCGCCAGTTGAAATTACACTAAACGCACCAATGGCTATAAGTGCCACCACCGTAAGGCTGCGCCCTTTTTGCCTACTCGAATTTCGGTAAGCCAATTGATGGAGTGAAATGTAGGGTATATTTTTTTTGTTTAAAATATTGATTAACAATATATTAACCAACGAAATTAAACCAATAAGCAATAAGCCGCCAGCAATAAAAAACAAACTTGCATTTTCGGCTACTGGTTTTAATCCACTTAAAATCAATACAA
>JFJP01039259.1_pt2 | contig 14013 bp, 9 predicted proteins | sample 431651 | NCBI WGS metagenome assembly JFJP01 (sample SAMN02602958, study PRJNA72255) | Microbial mat metagenome, whole genome shotgun sequencing project. | biome: fresh water; feature: sink hole; material: water; isolation source: purple microbial (photo- and chemosynthetic) mats found in... | reverse complement strand
GCAGAATAGATTCATAGGTCAGGGTTGCCAGTCTCATTTCAATTTCCCTGATATCGGCTTCTCCAAAATGGATCAGTCCCGTATTCTGATAGGCAGAATTTATTTCAAGTTTTGATTTACCAATGTAGATTTTGTTCTGAAGAGATAAAAGATGAGTATTAAACTCCTGATACCAGATATTGTTATTTCTTCCTCTGCCCGTTATCTGATCAATAGCTTCATCTTCAACTAAACCAAGTTTTTGATTACTGTAGTCATAGAAGAGTTTTGTTGTTCCGGATTTGCCTGTATATCCGGCATTCATTTTTAACGAAACTTCATTAAACCGGGAATTTGGAACAAAGTCACCACCGCCCTGCAGGAAATCTGAATTTGTTTTGTTCCCTGCCCTTATTCCACCGAATAATTTTCCCGACGACCCTTTAATTCCGAAATTATTTGACATCCCCTGTGTATTTGAGAACAACTGCATATTGTAATCACCTTCCACAGTTCCGACAGGAGAAGGCTTCTCTTTAATGAAGTTAATTACTCCTCCAATTGCATCTGACCCGTACAGAAGAGAGGCCGGCCCTTTGATTATTTCAACATTTTCGATGCCGAACTCATCTATTCCCAGGGGATGGTGGCTTGAGTACTGATAGTTTTCAAATCTCACTCCATTATTCAGAATCAGTATATCATTCATTGATAGCCCCCTTATTACTGGTTTGGATACCCCGCTGCCCTTCGAAATCATATCCACACCTGGTACACGTGTGAGCATTTCTGAGAAGTTGGGTGTGCTTTTTATTGAATGCGGATCAAGTTTAAGGACATCAACTTTTACTGCATTGCCATGCTGGGTAGAGCTATAACCACCTGATATTATTATTTCTCCTGCCTCCACTGCAGTGGCGATGAGGGTTACGTTTAGGAATCTGGTTTCGTTAATGAGGTCTACGGTCACAACCTGGTTTATAAATCCGATATATGAAAACTGGATACTTATCTTCCCGTTTGGAAGATTTGAGATTATGTACTTACCTTCACTATCTGAAGCAGTCCCCTTATTCAGTTCCGGTATGTAAATTGCCGCTCCGGGCAAAGGCATATTGTCCTGATCGTTAATTGTTCCTGTAATGCTGTTCTGAGCATTTATATTATTATATATGGATACAATAATACAAATGAAAAATATCTTTCGCATCTGATTAGATTTAAGTTTACAAAAGTTAATTGAGACAAGCGCAGAGAATTCTGCGAATCAGATAAGAAAGGAGGGAGGAGCTCTTAATTGAAAGTTATACTGAGACAGATTCCGGAAATAGATTGAAGAATAGTCATTTATATAGGAAATTGGATGTTTATTCTCTTCAAAATACACCTCATCGTTGACAGATAAAAAAACTGAAAACTCAAAGTTGCATATAGCACAATTTTCACGAAATTTCTGATATGGATATTCGTCATTGGCTTCATGTTCACCATGTTTGTGGAGGTGTTCAATCTTGACAACTGATGGCATTATAAATACCATAAGCAGCAGCAGTGATGTAATATATCTTGGCTTAATCTTCACTTAAAATATTGAAAATCACGTGATTATGAATTATTTGATATTATCAGTTTTTAATTCTATTGTAAATATATTTATAAATATTAATCTGAAAACTATTTAATTCTTATTTCGTGAATCCGAAAGCTGTCATCATTTTTTGAAAGATCTCAGTGTTATCATATATTCCGTTGAAACTTTCTGCACCCGGACCGTAAGCAAAAACAGGAATCAGTATTGGGGTATGATCTTTCGATGAGAAGTTCAGTTTCACTTTACGTGACTGAAGATCACCGCCAACAATAGTTACTCCGCCTGTTTCGTGGTCGGCTGTTATTATAACCAAAGTATGTCCGTCTGCCTCGGCAAAATCAAGTACTTTTCCTACGGCTTTGTCAAAATCAATTGTTTCGTCAACCAGTGTATCTGCCACATTCGCATGGCCAGCCCAGTCTATCTGAGAGCCTTCGATCATAAGGAAGAAACCCTTTTTGTTTGTGCTCAGAATTTCTATGGCTTTGGAAGATGACTGCGGGAGCATATCTCCTCTTCCTTTAAGCCTGTAGGGAGTATGAACCGGAGCAACCAGTCCGGCGAGTTTGACAGATGAAGAGCCCAAAACCTGACTTAGAGTGTTCCCAACTTCATAACCTCTGGCTTTCAGGCTGTCAATAAGATTTAATTTGTCATCCCTTTTTGCAAAATGGTCATATCCTCCGCCAATAAAAACATCAACATCTGTCTTCAGAAAATCAAGGGCTATGTCCTCATAACTTCCTCTGCTTGCCTGATGAGCGATGAATGAAGCAGGTGTGGCATGGGTAACTGAAGAAGTCGATACAAGACCTGTTGCGAGTCCGTTTTCCTCAGCAATTTCGAGTATCGATTTTACACGTATCCCTTTTGAATCCATTCCGATTACACCGTTGTTTGTTTTATTGCCTGTTGCGATAGCAGTACCTGCGGCAGCGGAATCTGTAATATAATTATTTGCCGAATTTGTCTTCTGCAAACCAATAGTTTTGCATCGAACAATGTTGAGAGGGTGGTCAGAGACAGTCATGGCTGAATACATTGTTGCAAGACCCATACCATCGCCGATCATTAATATTACATTTTTTATTTCAGCTTGCTTTTTGCCTCCTGAGTACTTTGATGAAGAGCAGGTAATCATTGACAGGCTTATCGCTGTTAGAAGTACTAATTGTGATAATCTGCTTATTTTTCGAAATAATTGATTCATATTGATAAGGTTTTAGTTTTCAAGTTTATTATACAAATTTAACAAATTATTATTCAAGCATATTTCCAAAACGTATTCCCAGATATATGGTTCTCGGAGATACAGGGCCATAAATATATGAAGGATCCCTGTTTATCCCTGAATCGAAGTCTGACTGGTATGAATTGAAGATATTTTTCATTCCTGCATACCACTGAGCCGATGCCCCATTGATTTTAATTGTATGTGAAATCTTCAATCCAAGATCGATAAATGAACCCGATTTTCTCAATTCTCCGGCAACAGGGTCTGTGTTTGGACCAAAATAGGGTACAAGCATTTTACCTGTGTAATTGAATGATGATGAAAGGCAGAATTTCTCTGTTAAATCCCAGTCGGCAATAAGGAATCCATAATCAGAAGGTGTTCTGAAAAATAATTTCTCATTGAATTGTTGTACTTCATCATAGCGGCTTGTTTGTATTGTCAGTCCTCCTGTAACAGAGAAATGTGTCAGAGGCTTTAGCATGAGCTCCATATTCAATCCGCTGACTGTTGCCCCGCCTTCTGAATTCATGCGTGTGTAGTATACTGTACCCTTCTCATCCGGCACACCTATTTCATTCACAAACGCATCAGTTAGTCTGGTGTAGAAGAACTCCGCCAGAAAACCTGTATTTACAGTTCCCAAAAGTTTGTTGAAATCGAGAGAAGCCATTAAACTATGACTTTTCTCCTGATTTAGGTTGGGGTCGTTAATAATAATAATTTTTCTCGATCCTGATGCTTCAATATGCAGATCTTCATTGAAGATCTGAGGAGCCCTGTAGCCCTGAGAATAGCTTATTCTGGCCTGCAATGGTTTCGTTACTTCATACATCAGATTAATCCTGGGGCTGAAAACGTTTCCGAAGTTGTTACCTGCAGCATTAAAATTGTCAGTTATGGAGAAGTGTTCAAATCGTCCTCCGAAACCAAGCTTAAACCTGTTTAGTTTAAGATCATACTGTAAAAAAAGGCCGGTAGTACTTGTTTTCTGGTCGGCAATTATTGTGTTATCAGTGTGAGGTACCGAAGTGATTGTATCATTATTTATAACCGCGTTTAAGTAGTCGGGGTACCCTAGCTTGGTATCTCTCAGAGCCCCCGCGATATTTTCTATACCTCCAATTAGAGTCGATTTGTCAAACACTGCTTTATATTGAAAACCAATATTATAGGTAATGTCTTTAGATTTTCCATAGCTATTGAGAATCCTGTTTGCTCCGTAATAGGAGTCCCTGTTGAGGAGTTGCGTAGAGAAGTAAACAGAGAGAAGATCGTAATCCCTGAAATATTGCTCAAAGGTTAAAGCTCCGGCTTTAATATCATGTTTCAGCGATTCAGCAATATCTCTTTCGTGAACAGTATGATCAAGTTTGTTACCTCCGTCACGCTCCTCATTGATATTGTAAAAGTCAACTGAGAGTTTGTTTCTAAGGCCAAATTTGTGATAAAATGTTGTTCCTATAGTTGTTGAGGATAGTTTTGAAAGTTCAGAAAACCCATCATTATTTACATCAAACATGTTTCTTTTTCTTGTAAAACCTATAAGAGAAAATCCTGTTTTACTGTCGGACGATATGATTGAGGTATTGAAATTAGCAGAAAAGTCGGGTGCGGCTCCCCCTGTACCTGAAATTCCCACGCCTGTTATATTTGTGTTAAATCCTGCTTCATATGTACTGGATTCCGGTTCCTTAAGAATAATATTTATTGTACCGGCAATTGCATTGCTGCCATATATTGCAGATCCGCCGCCACGAACAATTTCAACCTTTTCGATCATATTGGCAGGTATCAGTTCCAGACCATATACACCTGCCAGTCCGCTGAATATTGGTCTGCTGTTGATAAGGATCTGTGAATAGGGGCCCTCCATTCCATTCATTCTTACCTGTGAGAACCCGCAGTTCTGACAATTATTCTCCATCCTCAATCCGGGTGAGAAATTTAATCCTTCACTGAGAGTTACTGATTGTGTTGATGTAAATACTTTCAGAGACAGAGTATTAACTATTGAAGCTGATTCAATTCTTTTAATCTCACCTCTGTCGGCTGTTACAACAATTTCATCAAGTCCAAGCAGGTCCTGATCGAGTTCAAATTTTAGCTCAATTGTTTCCCCGAATTTAAGTACAATCTCTTTTTCAGCAGCTTTGTAGCCAATTGAATATGCCCTGACAATATGTCTGCCAATTGGCATGTTTATCAGCTGAAAATGACCGGTTTCATCGGTAGAAGTACCTATTGTGGTACCTTTAATGCTTATAGTTGCAAAATGAACATGTTCTCCGCCGCAGGTTACATGGCCGATTATATTGGCGTCGGTGTTTTTCTGCGAAATTCCCGGTGATGCTATAAATAGAGCTAAAAAATATATCAATATTACCTTTCTCATATATTTTTAAACATATGTACAGAGTTTTTGTTCAGATGAAAAATCTGGCATCTTTTTCAAGAAATAGCAGGCCTGACTTTATCAGGAACTATTTCACCCTAGAATGAAATGTCCCATATGCCAGACGCTTTTTCCAGTTCGATAAGCGCCGCTGCCTGGTTAAATCGTGTTTCATAATATGCCGTCTGAATGTCATTATATGTTCTTTGAGCGTTCAGAACTTCCAATAGAGAAGTTTCCCCCCTTTGGTAGCTGTATATTTTCCCTTTCCTTACACTCTCTGCATTCTCGAGCAATCCGTTAGTGAAATTTTCTACCTGTCTGCAATAATCCATGTAATATTCCCAGGCTTGTGTAATCTCGCTTCTGATTTTTAATTCTGCATGATCGTACAGATTTTCAGCCTGTTCAATTCGCGCTTCTGCCATTTTGATATCTCCTTTATACAGATTTGAGAACCTTAAGGGCACTGCAATACCTGCAGTCAGGCCTGTCGCAGAGGGCGAACCCATACCTGTAAGATATGAATTTGAAAAACCAACCTTTACATCGATATCGGTATTTCGTTCTTTCTTTGTCAGCTGAAGAGCATTACGCGAGACATTTTTATTAAGAAGTGCAGCCTGCAGGTCTGCCCTGTTGTTGAGGGCTTCATTTATAAGTTTTTCAAGGACAAAATCTCTTGAAACTTCATGAAGGTGACTGGATGGTAAGAACAGGGTATCATTTTTTGAACTTCCGGTCAACACAGCGATATCCCAGAGTGAGTTTTTCCATTCTGAAATCGCATGTATCAGTTCGTTGCGCAATATTCCGGTCTCAAGTTTGCTCTGAATGGCATCAATTTCCATAATGCTCCCGAGCTTATATCTGATACTGTCTGCTTCAGCGAGTTTCTTCATAGTCTGATATGAGTTATACCTTACCAGAAATAGCTGCCTGTGCTTCATTGCTTCGATATAAAAAAGTGTTGCATCGGCCTGAAGATTGCGGAGATAATCATTTACAAGTGCAGCGGTAAGATCCTTTTCACTTCTTGAGAGGTCAATTCTTGCTTTTCTCTCACCTCCGAGATCAATTGTTTTCACAAGTTCAGAGGAGAATCCATAGCCTGTTCTTAACCTGTTTTCCGAATCACTTGTAACATCGAATGACAGAAACGGGTCATTGAAGACTTTTGAGGCTTCAACAGCTGCCTCTGCAATGCTTATATTTAGTTTTTCAGCAGCAAATTCCAGATTATGGTTTTTTACCATTTCAAGATATTCGCTGAACCCGATATTATAGTGTTTGAAAGGAATCTCTTCCTGAGCATTACTACAATATGGTATAATAAGGAGAATTGATAATATTAATATATATTTTTTCATGATTAGTCGGTTAGTTCTTTTCGCCCCATCTTTTCTCCATCATATAATATAAAGGAGGGAGCACATAAAGTGTAATTATTGTTGCAAAGAATAGTCCGTAAACAATAACTGTTGCAAGGGGCCGCTGAACATCTGAGCCAATGCCTGTTGATACCGATGCCGGAAATAGTCCGACAACTGCAACCAATGCAATCATAAGTATTGGTCTGAACCTGTGTCTGGATCCTGATATTACAGCCTCCTTCAATTCCATTCCTCCCTTCCTCAGTGCATTCATATGTGCTATCATAAGGACTCCATTCTGAATAGAGACGCCAAAAAGTGCAATGAACCCTACTGCTGATGAAACATTCAGAGTCATGCCTGTGACGTTTAATGCCAACATTCCTCCAAAGAATGCGAGAGGCACCAAACCCATCAGAAGAGCTGCCTGATTGAATTTGTTAAAAGCTGCAAAAAGAAGCAAAAACATTATTGCAAGCGCCAGCGGTATTATCATGGCCAGACGTGCATATGCCCTGTTCTGATTTTCAAATTGTCCGCTCCATCTTACAAGATTTTTTGTATGATCGTATTTTACATTTTTACTGATTTCATCCTGTGCCTTGTTGATAAAATCAGTAAGATCTATTCCGCGCAGGTTAATACGAAGTGTTATATACCTTTTATTCATCTCCCTGGTTATGGTACTTGCGCCTGTTGTCATTGTTATTCTGGTAACCTGCGAAAGAGGAATCTTCGCACCCGATGCCGAGGTAAGCATAAGATTTCCTATTTTCTCAGGTGTGTCGCGACTTTCTTCGCCGTAACGACAGATAACATCAAACACTTTATCGCCAATAAATATTTGTGAAATAGCTTTTCCGCCTATGGCAACTTCAATCAGTTCAGACACATCTGACACATTCAGTCCGTATTGTGCTATTTTCTCCCTGTCGGCATGAATCTGCAACTGAGGAAAAGGGGGTTCCTGATCAATTGCCAGATCTTCAGCGCCCTCTATAGTTCCCAGAACCTGTAATATGTTTTCGGCAATCTTTCTGCCCTCCTGAAGATCTTCTCCATAAACCCTTACTGCAAGATCGCTGTGAGTACCCGCAATCTGATCCATAACCATATCAATTATGGGCTGCGAAAATCCGATAGTGTACCCGGGCATTTTAGCCAGATCCTTTGCCATCTCATCAACCAGATCACTCTTTCTTTTTCCTTTTTTCCACTCCTTATAAGGCTTTAGCCCTATTGAACACTCAAGATGGGATGTTGAAAATGACTCAGCACCTTCATCATCACGTCCTGTTTGTACCATTACATAAGTTACTTCATCATATTTTATTATTCTTTTCCTGAGAGTGTCGCTCATAACCTTTGATTTTTCAAGCGATAGTCCGGGAGGCAACTGAACCTGCAGCCAGATAGAACCTTCATCAAGCTGAGGAAGGAAATCTTTACCAACAGTAGTTGTAAGAACAATAGCTGCAATCATTATTACTGCCAGTGGTGCAAATACCGATTTAGGTTTATCAACAAGTTTTTCTATATGCTTATGATAAATATCGGTTAATCTGAGCAACCATTTATTATGATAGGTTTTTTGTGGTTTTTTATACACTACAAAAGATAGACCGGGAATTAACAAAAGAGCAACCATAAGGGCTCCGATAAGGGCAAAACCTACTGTAAATGCCATTGGAGTAAATAACTTTTTTTCAATCCTTTCGAAGGCGAAGAGAGGGAGATATGCTGTTATAATAATAATTGTTGAGAAGAAGACTGGCTTTGCGACTTCAAGAGTTCTTTCCAGAACTGAGACCTCTTCCAGTGGAGAATCAGGGTGATCTTCCCTTTTCTTAAGTACTGTCTCCATCATCACAATAGCACCTTCCACAATAATTCCGAAATCTATTGCTCCAAGAGAAAGAAGGTTGGCAGGAATATCGGTTAAGTACATAAGAATGAAGGCAATCAGAAGGGATAATGGAACAGTTATTGAAACTATCAAAGCCCCCCTCCAGCTACCGAGGAAAACAATCAGAACCAGGATTACAAGAAGTACTCCAAACAATAAGGTATGAGATACTGTATTAAGTGTAGTACTAACCAGATCGGTTCGGTCCATGAATGGATGTATTCTGACACCTTCGGGCAGTATTTCATTATTAAGTTCATCAACAGCTGCATGCACTCCATCCAGTACCAGCGATGGATTCTGGTGCCGCAATAATTGTACAATTCCCTCAACGCTTTCAGGATAATCGCGGGTATGGTCGGTAAATCCCAAAACACCTTTACGTTCAAGATTACCATATTTCAGCTTTCCCAGGTCTTCAACAAAGATGGGTATTCCGTTTTCCGTTTTAACAACTACATCTCCAAGATCGCTAAGATCTCTTACCAGGCCAATTCCCCTGATTACATAACTCAGTTCTCCCCGTTCAAGAAGGCTGCCTCCTGCATTAGAATTGTTTTTCTCGATTTTATCAGTTACATCAGATAGCGACAGGTCGTATTGCTCGAGTTTAAGAGGATCTATTTCAATCTGGAACTGGGTTGTAATTCCACCGAAGTTACTGACATCAGCAACTCCTGTTACCTGTTTTAATCTCGGAATAATCACCCATTTGTTTAACTCCGTAAGTTCCCTGAGATCGTGGCCGTTGCTTTCAATTATATACCTGTATATTTCACCGGTGGGAGAGGTTAGAGGATTCAGTCCGGGCATTGCATCATAAGGAAGTTCGACATCCGAAAGGCGCTCCATCACTCTTTGACGTGCCCAGTAGTCTTCAATTCCGTCATTAAATACCAGAATTATGGCAGAAAGTCCGAAAGTGTTTTTGCTTCGCATCGTTGTGAGCCCGGGCAATCCATTCAGTTCCCTTTCCAGGGGAATTGTAATTTGCTGTTCTATCTCCTCTGCTGCCAGACCTGGTACCTGTGTAATTACCTGTACAGTAACATCAGCAATATCAGGATAGGCCTCAATAGAGAGCTGTTTCCAGGAGGCATACCCAAATATCGCAATTACCGAGAATAATACTATCATTATTCTCCAGCGCTTAAGCGCTATAAGTATTATTGTTCTCATAGTCAGTTCCTGATTTCCATAAGAAGACTACCGCCCTCGGTAACTATTTCATCAGAAGGATTCAGTCCGGCTTTTATAATCACCCTGTCGCTGTCTGTGCCGTCAACCTGTACTTTTCTTTTCAAAAACTTATTTTCACCAAGGCAGACAAAAACATAGCTGTTCTCTTCCATCTGGAATAGAGAACCAGCCGGAATGAGAATTGTATTTCCGTTGCTTTCAGAAAAGGTGGCGGTAACAAACATACCTGGTTTCATGATACGCTCACTGTTATCACATAATATGTATACCTGAACTGACCTGGTTGACTCATCAAGTATTTCACCTATATGAAAAACTTCCCCTTTTAATGGTGTTTCTGTCATGCCGGTGAGTCGTATCTCAACATTTGCAGAGCGGGGCACAGATTTAATATCTTTTTCCTTTACCTGACCAATGACCCATACCTTACTTAGTTCAGCTACAATCGCCACTGGCTCTGCATCTTCCCTGAGATACTGACCGATTACAATATTATTTTCAACAATCTCACCTTTAATTGGCGAACGCACTATAAGTGGTTGACCCAACACAAGTTCATCAGGATTAACATGATATACTTTCAGACTGGCAACAGAGTTTTCGAAATCGCGTTTCGATAGTTCATAATTAACTTCAGCTTCTTCAAGTTCTTTTTGTGCCCCAACACCATTATTAAGGAGGTCTTGCTGCCTCTTTAGGTTTTTTTCTGAGAGCTGCATTTCCTGTTTGGTTTGATAGTAGGTTTTACCTGTTTCAAAGAATTCAGGAGAACTGATCTCAAATACAGGGGAGCCTATATTCACCTTTTGTCCAAGACATACAAAAGATTTTATTATGCGACCCGAAAATGGAGAGGCAATCTCAGCATAGTTATTCGGAATGGCTTTTACAATACCTGAGGTTATGATCTTTTTCTGGTAAGGTTCAGCCGATAATTTAATCGTTTTTATTTTTGCGGTTAAAATCGGATTATCAATATAGATAATTGAATCTGATACCTGATGTTTTATTGGTTCCGATTCCCCATTACTATTTTGTTTACATGACGTAATTATTGCAATACTGCAAAAAAGCAAAAAATATTTCATTGGAAATGTATTAGAAGATGCTCAAAAATGTGCAAAAACCTGAACTCAGGGATCAAGCGAAGTTCAGTCAGATAAGAATATTAATTGAGCAATCCGTCAGGTGGGGCTCTCAGAGAATATAGATGAAGGAATGAATGTTTTGAGTACCCGTCTCTTGTTTCATTTTGTAATTCGCGAATGCAGGAAACATAAGCATGGAATGAAAAATAGAGCAGGAGAGATGAAAGCACTATAATGGAAAGAAATTGAATTGTAATGTATCCCTTTTCGTTGTGTGAATGTAATGGTTTGCCGTCATTGTCTGATTTGAAAGGGTGCGAATGAACAATTGTATCGCCCAGAACCAGATGTGAATGATAAAACAAAGTTACGCTCCCATAATAACCGAGAAACAGTATCAGGAATGAGTAGCGCAGTAATTTTTGAAATCTGTATTTTTGACTTATAATCAATTCAATATACAATTTGACGGTCAAATATACAATTCGATTGAGTTCAATCCAAAAAAATAATACCGGCAAAAAGTTAAAAAAATAAAAAGCGGCAGATTTCCTGCCGCTTTTTATCTTTTACTTTTTCAGTACAGTTTTCAGGACAGTTTCTTTGTCCAGTTTTTTAGTGCAGAAGAACCAGTCGTAGCAATGCATCTCTTCTTTGCTTTCCATACGTGCTTTAGCTACTCCGCATGATCCTGCAGTAGGTACAATAACATCATCGCCCGGCTGCCAGTCGGCTGGTGTTGCAATTGAAAATGCATCAGCAGTCTTCATTGCTATTACAGCTCTGTAAAGCTCTTCGAAGTTACGTCCCATGCTTAGTGGATAGTAAATAACAGCCCTTATAATTCCTTTAGGGTCGATGAAGAATACTGCCCTTACAGCTTTTGTTGAGCTTTCACCCGGCTGAAGCATACCGTATTTATGGGCAACTTCCATGGTGATATCTTCAATAAGGGGGAAGTTAACTTCCACATTTTTCATGCCCTTATATTCAATCTTCTCTTTAATTGTCCGGAGCCATGCAATGTGGCTGTATAATCCGTCAACAGATAGTCCTACAAGCTTACATCCGGCTTCTTCGAAGCGCTTCTCCATGCTTGCAAATGTCATGAATTCTGATGTACAAACAGGTGTAAAGTCTGCAGGGTGACTGAATAGAATTACCCAGTTTCCTGCATAATCTGCCGGGAAATTTATTGGTCCCTGTGTTGTTACTGCCTTGAATTCAGGAGCTTTGTCGCCGATTCTCGGCATTGGTGTTACATGATTGTCTTCCATAATATTGATAATTTAGTTAATAAATATTCATTTGTTACCGGGTACTTTATACAAGGTACTGCTTTGAGCCCTGTGCTCTTTGCCCTGTGCCCTTTGCTCTGTGCTCTGTGCCCTGTGCCCTGTGCTCTTTGCCCTGTGCCCTGTGCCCTGAGCCCTGTGCCTTAGCTTCGCCTCTCCAGCATGAGTTCCATATCTTCTTTTAATGAAGAAAGGTCTTCTTCGTGTTCGACCTCGTCGGATAATATCTGAAGTATTATATTGTAAGTAATTGGGTCTCCAACTCTTGTAATATCAAGGAGTTCGCTGTAGACTTTTATAGCACACTGTTCCCCCTTAATATTCTGGTCGAGGATAACTCCTACATATGGATCGGAGGGTATGTCATAGCCGCAATTTGAAAGTTTAAACCATTCCTGAGGGGAAAGAACCGGAGTTCCTCCGAGTTGTACAATTCTGGAAGACAGAAGTTCTGCATGTCCAAGCTCTTCGGTAGCATGTAAAGTGAGCTCAGCTATAACAGCATCTTTCATCGGGCCCTTAACTACTTTAGCTCCAATCCAGTATTGATAATAAGCCAGCCACTCATCTGATAAGGCTTTGTTCAGTAAGTTGATTAGTTCATCAACATCCATTTTTACGATTGATCTTCCTTTTTGTCCCATTGTACATTGCTTTTGTTTGTTCTTAAAACTTTTGTCTTTTTACTTTTGTCTTTTATCTTTTCAAATCTCTAAATTTCCCAACAATCTGAAGTTTTATATCATTAATCTGAAAATTGGGTATACTCTTCTCTTTAAGGTATTTTTCAAGCATTTCGTCAAGTTCAGGATCAACAAAATCTTCGATCCTGTCAGATTCAGCGCAGTATAAATGATGATGTCTTTCAGTTATTGCATCATATCTCATAATGTCGAGATCTGTCTTGACTTTTTTTATTATGCCGCATTTTACAAGTGTTTCAAGGGTTTTGTAAACTGTGCCTGTCGCTATATTAGGGTGATTCGATTTAATATAGTCAATTACATTTTCAGCGGTAGGATGGTTATTCAGATTAATTACTGCATCAAAAACAGCTATCCTCTGGGGCGTAACTTTAAGTCCGCATTCTTTCAACGCTGCGATTATACGTTCTTTGTTCATAATAATTACGTAATAAGAATCATTCTTATAAAAGAATAATCAAAGATAAGCATTTTTTATTGAAAAATGAAATTTATTTACAAAACTGTTATCTCAAATATTTCTTTTCTGTCCCATTTGAGCCAGAATTTAATGGCTGTCTGCCTGATAAGGTTCCAGTAATCCTCGTCCTGCAGGCCATAGTCCCTGACACCTTGTTCAATTACAGATTTAATCTCTTTAAGGTTTTGGTCTTTAAGTTTTATGAGTATCGACTTGTTATTATATTTGAATACTGCCTGCGGCCTGGCAATGGTATCATTAATAAGATGAATGCTTCCTTGTCCAAGCGTGGCTCCTGTACTAACCTGCAGTCCATCATTCATGCAGCTGAAAGGTTCAATTGATCCGGCATATGAGCTGATCTCAAGAAGATCGGTGCCAATACCGAAATACTCTCTGGCAAGTATCCCCATTTTTGCGCCAACAATCGAGAATACGCCGAGATGTCCGTGAAACTCATCAGTTAGAGTGCAGGCTTTCCATTCTTCCGGGCCATATTTTGAAATTGCAGGGTTTAGTATCTCTCTTACATCATATGTATATAGTTCAGGATCAACAGGGAATCCATAAAGTGCTACAAAGTGACCTGATCTGTAGCGCCCGGCAATCATATCTCTGATAACATCTGTTAAAGCTGTTATACTGTATTCAGTATTGTAGCGGATTTTCAGGTTAGATTCCAGCGGAGCCAGTTCAAATAATTCATGATTTCCCAGGAATAATGCAACTGTCTCCTCTGACAACAAAGTGAGATTTTTATCTTGTTCCTTAGACTGAGAATTTAAAAG
>JFJP01003242.1_pt1 | contig 14013 bp, 13 predicted proteins | sample 431651 | NCBI WGS metagenome assembly JFJP01 (sample SAMN02602958, study PRJNA72255) | Microbial mat metagenome, whole genome shotgun sequencing project. | biome: fresh water; feature: sink hole; material: water; isolation source: purple microbial (photo- and chemosynthetic) mats found in... | reverse complement strand
AAGTCGAGTCAGGTATCGCGCTTATCCGTAAGAACGGTGATGGCTTGAAAGAGATCATGAACGCCACGGTCTCCATGTCTAGTCGTATCGACCACATCGCACTGGCATCAAAAGAACAATCAGTAGCCGGTGAGAACGTCGCGAAGAGCCTGGAGAGCATCACCAGTTTAGTGGATGAGAACACCCGCTCAGTGCAATCGACCAAGGTAGCGGCTGAAGAATTGGCGAAATCTGCCGATGAACTAAGCAGAGCGGGATATCCGCTTACGAAATGTGCAATGACCAAGTGATATGTGATCGACGATTCACTTGAATGGAATACTAGGAGAAGACGATGTCAGACCTGTTAAAGAACATTGATGCTCGTACCAAATTGGCGGGCACCAACAAGCTAGAGATACTCATGTTCTCGCTCGGCAAAGACTTGCGTACCGGGCGTGACGAGACCTTTGGTATCAATGTGTTCAAGGTGCGCGAAGTGATGCGCATCCCTGCCATCACACGTGCACCCGAGATGCCGCCTTCAGTCGAGGGGATGGTCAGTTTGCGTGGTGCATTGGTACCCGTCATTGATCTTGCCAAGTACATCGGCATGGAGCCGGACGGCAAGCCAGAGATCATGATCGTCACCGAGTACAACGGCCATACTCAGGGCTTCCTCGTGAAATCGGTGGATAACATCCTACGCCTAGACTGGTCTGCCATGCGTGTGCCCCCAGAGATGTTGGTGGCGGAGTTGGGTGGCCTAGTGACAGCGATCACCGAACTTAAAGACAAACGATTAGTGATGATGCTCGATGTAGAGAAGGTGCTGGCCGAGACCGGCCACTTCGGTACCGACGAGATCATCTTCAAGTCAGTCAAACATCTGGGCAAAGATGATCGAACCGTATTCTTTGCCGATGACTCCTCAGTGGCGCGCAACCAAATAGCCAAGACATTGGATGCGATGGGTGTCAAACATATCTCCGCAATCAATGGTCGCAAGGCATGGGAAGAGTTGAGCCGCATGGCGGACTATGCCGACGCTAGCCACACACCGATGAAGGAGATGCTGCAAGTCATCCTCACCGATGTCGAGATGCCTGAGATGGATGGCTACATGCTGACCCGCAAGATTAAGTCAGACAAACGCTTCAATGGCATTCCCGTGTTGATGCATTCCTCGCTATCCAGTACCTCTAACCAGCAGATGGGTAAATCGGTCGGAGTGGATGAATACGTGCCGAAGTTCGAGCCACAGAAATTGTCACAGACGCTGGCGCGTCTTTTAGCTTAAGGAGCGCAACATGAGCTACACAGAAGATATGTCGTCATCAGACAACCTGCTCGACCATGTCGATGCGCGCACCAATCTGGCGGGCACCAACAAGATGGAGATCCTGCTGTTCAATCTGGGCAGCGATGAGAAGTTCGGTATCAACGTTTTCAAAGTCAAAGAGGTGTCGCACGCCGGCAAGATCACCCGCACGCCCAACATGCCGGGGGGCGTGGATGGCATCGTCAGTCTGCGCGGTCATGTCATGCCCGTGCTCAATCTGGCTCGCTTCATGGGTATCCAGCATGACGTACCCCATCAGACCATGATGGTGGCCGAATACAACACCCACATCCTTGGATTCTTGGTGAAAGAGGTCGATCGCATCATCCGTGTCGATTGGGACAAAGTGCGTCCTACCGAAGGCATGCTGTCCGATAAAGGCGCATTGATCACCGCCATCACCAATCTAGGGGACGGTTCTTTGGTCTCCATCTTGGATGTGGAGCAGATCCTTTCCGATGCGTTCGGTGAAGCGATCGTCGGCAATGTCGAGAAAGTCGAATCAGGGCATGAATTATGTGTCTTCTTCGCGGATGACTCCATGGTCGCCCGCCGTAAGATCGCCGAGACGTTGGACAAGATGGGCGTCAAACACATCCAAGCCAGCAATGGGCAAGAAGCGTGGGACAGGTTGCGCACCATGGCTGATGCATCGCAGCACGGCGGCAAGAGCATGCGTGACCAGATGCAAGTGATCTTGACCGATGCCGAGATGCCCGCGATGGATGGTTATGTGCTGACGCAGAACATCAAGAACGACAAGCGCTTTGAAGGAATTCCGGTGGTGATGCATTCGTCACTGTCATCGGATGCGAACAGAGCGATGGGTAAACGAGTCGGCGTCGACTACTACGTGCCGAAGTTCGATTCGATGATCTTGTCGTCTACGTTGCGACCGTTGCTGACGTAAAGAATTAAAAAAGTATTAGGAGATCGACATGGGTATAGAAAACACAAAATTCTTGGTGGTGGATGATTTCTCGACGATGCGACGCATCGTGCGCAACCTGCTTAAAGAGCTGGGATTCTCCAACGTACAAGAGGCAGAGGACGGCGTTGATGCGCTCAATAAGTTGCGGAGCGACCAATTCGATTTCGTCGTGTCCGACTGGAACATGCCCAATATGACAGGCATCGAACTGCTGCGCGCTATTCGTGGCGATGCGGCACTCAAACACTTGCCGGTATTGATGGTGACGGCAGAAGCTAAGAAAGAGAACATCATCGAGGCAGCACAAGCAGGGGCATCTGGTTATGTGGTCAAGCCTTTCACGGCTGCGACGCTGGACGAGAAGCTCAAGAAGATATTCGCGGCTTTCCCGCAACTGAACAAGTGAGGCAGACATGGCGACCCATAACGCAAGCAATGATTCCGATGATCTCGAAGCGCTGTTCGACAGCATAATCGCGGCCAATACGGATGAGGAGAAGCCCGAATCCGCAAAAGTGATCCCGCTCAATGCGGATTCAGAACAAGCCAAAGTTCTAAATCAAGTCGGTCATATGGCGCGCAAGTTGCACGACACTTTGCGCGAATTAGGATTGCACACTGAGATAGAAAAAGCTGCTTCGAGCATCCCTGATGCACGTGATCGCTTGAACTATGTCGCCACGCTGACCCAGCAAGCCGCCGAACGTGTTTTGAATGCGACTGAGGCTGCGCAACCTGTCGTAGATAAGCTGGGTACAGAGTCGCATCGACTGGCTTCTCAATGGGATCTGCTGTTCGAGAAGAAACTGGATGTCCAGCAGTTCAAGAACCTTGTCATTCAGACACATACCTTCTTGCATGAGACCCCAAAGCAGACCAAGATGACCAATGCCTATTTGACAGAGATCATGATGGCACAGGACTTCCAAGACCTAACAGGACAGGTCATCAAGAAGATCATCCATCTTACACAAGAGATGGAACAGCAATTATTGGCGCTGTTGCTAGAAAACGCGCCTGCATCAGTCAAAGCGGAGATCAATACCGGACTGCTGAATGGCCCTGTCATAAATGGAGCAGGTCGTAACGATGTGGTGACTAGTCAAGATCAGGTCGATGACTTGTTGGAAAGTTTGGGATTCTAGGATATTGGAGAACCGCTTCATTATTACTAAATCCTAATCAGGAGATGAAAAATGAATGACTTTGCCGGAATGGAAGAACTGCTGAGTGACTTCTTGCTAGAAGCGGGAGACATGTTGTCCGATGTGGATAGCAAACTAATGGAACTGGAGAAACGTCCGAGTGACAGCGGTCTGCTCAATGAGATATTCCGTGGTTTTCACACTATCAAAGGTGGAGCAGGCTTCCTCAATGCGACCGAGCTCGTCACCTTGTGTCACTTGACCGAGAACCTGTTCGATAAATTACGCACCAATCAGCTCACCTTGAACGCAGAGTTGCTTGATGTGATCTTCGCGGCCACTTCTGAGGTGCGTCGAATGTTTGGTGCTTTGCAGCAGAACCAACAACCGACACCAGCCCCAGCAGACATCTTGCATGCATTGCAAGATGCACTTGAAGGCAAGGCTGTTGCCGCCATCAGTAAGGCCAAAACTGCACCAGCTCCAGCGGCTGCAGTAGTTTCACCTACCGAGCCATTGCCCGCGATCGCCCATGAGAATGTGGATTGGGATGCTTTGTACAAAGTACTCACGGGTAACGACATCGCTGAGACAGTTGGTGTGACCCGAGATCCTGAAGAGATCAAGAAAGCCATCGACGAAGAAGAATCAACCAAGAAAGCCTTTGGTCGCCGAGCTTCCGATGTGCCCGGTGCCACGGTAGGTCGTCGCGGTGGTGATGTGCCTGCGGCTGAGGCCAAGGAGACCACGATTCGTGTGGATACCGTGCGTCTCGATCAGGTTCTGAACCTGTCAGGTGAGATCGGTTTGACCAAGAACAGATTGACGCATCTGCGCTCCGACATCTTGCAAGGACGCAACGATGCTTCAATCTTGAGTGAATTGGATCAGTCCGTGACACAACTGGACATGCTGGTCGTCAACTTGCAGAACGCAGTAATGAAGACGCGCATGCAGCCTATCGGTCGACTGTTCAAGAAATATCCACGCTTGGCACGCGATCTCGCTCGCTCCTTGGGGAAGGATGTAGAGCTGGTGCTAGTGGGTGAAGAGACCGAGATGGACAAGACAATGATCGAGGACCTGAACGATCCCTTGGTCCACTTGGTGCGTAACGCAGTCGATCACGGAGTGGAGACGGTCGAAGGACGGCGTGAGGCCGGCAAGCCAGAGAAGAGTCTGGTCGAATTGAGTGCACGTCAAGAAGGTGACCACATCCTCATCACCATATCGGATGACGGCAAGGGTATGCGGCCTGAAGTCATCCGCAACAAAGCGATCGAAAAAGGACTTATCACTAGCGAGATCGCAAACACCTTGGATGAGAGCCAGTGCTTAGAACTCATCTTGTTGCCGGGCTTCTCTACCAAGGAAGAGATCTCAGCCGTATCAGGCCGTGGCGTCGGCATGGACGTGGTGAAGACCAACATCGAAAAACTAAACGGCAGCATCCATATCCATTCTGAACCCGGCAAAGGTTCGACCTTCTCCATCTCATTGCCACTCACACTCGCCATCTTGCCTGTGTTGGTGTTGCGTTTGGGCGACCAATCATTTGCCGTGCCACTGTCGATGGTACGCGAGATATTGCCTGTCACCAAAGACCAGCTGCAACAAGTGTCTGGCAAAGCGACCATGGTCGTACGTGGAGAAGTGTTGCCGGTGTTGCCACTCACCCAACTCATCGGCTGGGGCAGTAGCGAAAGATCAGAAGTCGGCGTGTTGATGCAGTTCGGTAGCAACAGCTTCATCCTCACTGCTGATGGATTCGTCGGTCATGAGGATGTGGTCATCAAGTCATTGGATACATTCCGTCCCAAAGGTGTGGCGGGGGGCACTATGTCCAGTGAAGGGGACATCGTGCTCATCCTAGACATCAAAGAACTATTGAGCGACGTGCGTGGCAGTTAAGCATGCTTATGCCAGAGGAGAAGCAAAGTGTTTGAGAATATGTCGCTGAAGAACAAATTCCTCGCTCTAGAGGCGGTTTCATTCTCCATGCTCATCATCACCGTGGTGTTCGGCCTGATCGTGTTGCATGGCGCGATGGAGACAGAGAAGGAGAGTATCCAGCGCCTGAAGATGGACATCGAGGTCATGAGCGAGATAGACACCTTGAACATCGTCGTCATCAAAGAAGCCAAGCTGGCTAAAGACGTGTGGATACGGGGTGACAATCAAGAGAATATCGATAAATATAAGACCGAGTTCATTCAAAACGTCGAGCGTTTCCAGACTACGCACGAAGCCGCCCTGAAAGGGTTGCAGCAGTTGGCTGAAGGGCATCAAGGTTTCGACGATTTCATCAAGCAGCTCGAGGTCATCAACGAAGAGCATGCTCAGGTGTCGTGGAAGTATCTATCGCAGATCGAAGCACATCGTGGTGATGCCCATGCTTCAGATACCAAGGTGGTCGGTATCGACCGTGATCTAACCGTTCACATCAAAGAGTTGCGCGACAGTTTCATCAAGTTCGTGGATGAAAAAGGTAGCGAAAAGATAGCGTTGGCTGAAGAGGATTACGCCACGAATCGCAACATGGTCTTCGTTTGGGTGTTCGTAGCACTGACATTGTCCTTTGTTATCGCCACGCTGATCATCCGTCAGATCATGCGTCAGTTGGGCGGCGATCCGCAGGAAGTCGCTACGGTAGTGAACACCATGGCGAACGGGGATTTCTCCAAGCAGCCCACCAGACTTCCCGTTCCAGGTAGTTTGCTGGCCAATGCTTTCAACATGCAAAGCAAACTGCGCGAAATGATCTCCTCAGTGAAGAACCAAGCGGCGCAGGTGGGTGATATGGCGCATAGCTTGGCGACATCGGCCAACCAGATTGCAGAGAATGTCAACCATGAATCCGATGCGGTGAGCAGTATGGCCGCCGCCATCGAAGAGTTGAGCGTCTCAACCACGCACATCAGCGATCAAGGCGATAGTGCCAAACGCATCGCGAATAGTTCACGTAGCAATGCCGAGCAGGGTGCACAGGTCGTGAACAAGACGGTGAGTGGATTGCTCAGTTCTGCGCAGGACATTCAGACAGCATCCAACGAAGTTTCGCGCCTCGGTGAGGATGCATCGCGCATCAGCGAAGTGGTGAAGGTCATCAAAGAGATCGCCGATCAGACCAATCTTCTGGCCTTGAACGCCGCCATCGAAGCCGCGCGTGCCGCAGGGGCGACCAGTGAGATCAACCAGATGTCTTCCAAGATAGGCGAAGTGGCGAATCACGCTCTGAGCGGCATGGACAAAGTGGTGAAGACGACCCAACAAGGTGTGGGCGATGCCGAGACGGCACAAGTCTCCATCAAGAATATCCAAGAGAGTTTTGGAAAAGTATCAGGTGTGATCGATGACATCGCGTCGGCCTTGGTTGAGCAGACTGAAGCGGCGAACGAATTGGCGAAGAGCACAGAGAGAGTCTCCCAGATGTCGGAAGAGAATTCTAGTTCAGCACAACAGCTACTCAGCTTGGCGAACGATTTGGAAGCTAAGGCACGCGAGGTGCGCAACTCGGTAGAGATATTCAAGGTTTAAGTCGCAGCAAGAAGTGAGACTGATACTAATCAGCAACGATTACTTTCATTAGGACAGGAGAGCATCATGTTTGGCGGCAAATTAAAGCAAGAACACCAAGTCGCATTACAACGTTTGATAGAGAACGAGCGTGAAATCGCATCCTTGCGCGCAGAGCTTGCCCGCTTGGAATCGGAGCAAGGTGCTTTGCGTGAAGAGGCGACGGGTGCTAAAACGGCAAGCCTTGTGGCCGATAAGATCTACGGAAACATGCAGGGTTTCGGCGAGTCGTTCATCTCTCTGCAGCAATCGCAAGCGGCAGCAGCGAATGCACTGCGTGAAGAAAAGCAGCATGCGATCGAGGCCGCTGACGTATCGGTGAAGAACCGCGAAGCCGTGATGAACATCGCTGGTAGTTTGGAGGCCTTGTCGGGCGATACCTTAAAGACTTCAAAGAACGTACAAGGCTTGACTGAGCGTGCCGCGCAGATCGGCAGCATCGTGCAGCTCATCAAAGAGATCGCGGACCAGACCAATCTGTTGGCATTGAATGCGGCTATCGAAGCTGCGCGTGCAGGTGAGCAAGGTCGTGGATTCGCTGTGGTGGCGGATGAGGTGCGCAAGTTGGCAGAGCGCACTGCAAAAGCGACCAGCGAGATCTCTGTCATCGTCAATGCTATTCAAACCGAGACGAACACCGCCAAGACGCAGATGGAAGATTGGGCAGATAAGTCAAAGGCGTTCAGTACCGACGTGAGCAATGTGATGGAGAACATGAAGCACTTGCTCAATCTCTCGCACACGATGGAGGGGACGATCTCAGCAGCAGCATTGCGCAGTTTCGTCGAGGTCGCCAAGATCGACCACATCTTGTACAAGTTCGAGATCTATAAGGTGTTCATGAACATCTCTGACCGTAAGGCAGATAGCTTCTCTTCACACACAGGATGCCGTCTGGGTAAATGGTATTTTGAAGGTGAAGGCAAAGAGTGCTTCGCGAAATTAGACGGTTACCAAGCGGTCGCGAATCCGCACCAGAATTTTCACCAGAACGGTAAAGATGCGGTATCTGCGTTCCATGCGGGCGACCCGCTGCGCGGCATGGAATTGGTCGCCAAGATGGAAGCCGACAGCATGGCTGTACTAGCCTCGCTTGAACGTATCGCAATCGCTGGCGAAGGTGACAATAGTCTGCTGTGTCATTCGCCGGGGTGATGCATCAATTCACATAAGCCGTCATTCCTGCCTTCGGTGAATGGTGGGAAGATGGTTTGATGGATCGCTTGGATAATCCTAATGCCCCACACACGCGAATTCGAATTCACCGACCAAGATTTCCAACGTATCCGTACATTGATACGTGATTATGCAGGCATCTCGCTGGCCGAGAGCAAGCAGGAGTTAGTATATAGCCGCTTGGCGCGGCGTTTGCGTGCAACCGGTTTGCAGACATTCTCTGCATATTTGGCGCTGTTGCAGAGTGGTAACGATTCGGAGTGGGAAGCGTTCACCAACTCACTCACCACCAACCTCACTTCATTCTTTCGAGAGGCACATCACTTCACCTTGCTCGCAGAGCATCTGCGAAAACTCGACAAATCTCGGCCTATCCAGCTGTGGTGTTCTGCCTCTTCAACAGGGGAGGAGGCCTACTCGATGGCGATCGCCGTGACGGAGACATTGGGTGGATCCAATCATCAGGTCAGCATCATCGCTTCCGATCTGGATAGTCATGTCTTAACTACAGCACGTGCTGGGCGATACAAGGCGGATGCTGTATCAAAGTTATCACCGCAGCGCATCGAGAGATTCTTTACGCCCGCCGATGAGGGATATTTCTCTGTGCGCCCTGAACTTCAGCGCATGATCGAATTCAAACGCATCAACCTATTGGATGCGAGCTACCCGATACATGGGCAACTGGATGGCATCTTTTGTCGCAATGTGATGATCTATTTCGATAAGGATACGCAACTAGCCATTCTGAAGAAATTCGCCCCGCTGCTGCGACCGGATGGATTGTTGTTCGCAGGACACTCTGAGAATTTTTATCATGCGGCGGCGTACTTCAAATTGCGTGGGCAGACGGTATATGAGCGCACCCCCTCACCTTAGGTACTCCCGCATCATCGTCGTAGGTTCATCCACCGGCGGTACCGAAGCATTGCGTGTTTTTCTGGCCATGATGCCCCAAGGTTCGCCCCCCATCCTCATCGCACAACACATGCCAGAGATGTTCGTACTTTCGTTCGCGGCACGGCTAGATGGTGTGTGCGCGATGAAGGTCAAGGTGGCCGAGCAGTCCGAATCGATCTTAAGTGGGCATGTGTACCTATCTCCTGGGCACTCACATATCGCGCTTGAGCGTCATGGTGCAAGCTATCGCATCGCTTTGAGCGATGCGCCACCTGTCAATCGACATCGTCCTTCGGTAGAGGTCTTGTTCAAATCTGCCGCAAAAACGTTGGGTGCGCATGCCATTGGTGTCATGCTCACTGGCATGGGTAAAGACGGCGCGATAGCGATGTTGGAGATGAAAAAAGCGGGTGCGTTCAACCTCGCGCAGGATGAGGCAAGTAGTGTGGTATTCGGTATGCCACGCGCTGCTATCGAACTGGGCGCTGTGGATGAGGTCGTTGCGCTCGAAAAAATGGCGGAGTGTGTACTCCGCCATTGTTGATGCTTCTATTTGATTGAACTTATTTCGGTAGCTCTGGGTGTTTCTCGATCACGATCTGGTCGAGGATGTTCATCACTTCTAGACTGGCGCTCTCTGCTCTTTGCAAAGTCTCGATGATCTTGTTTTGCATAACCTCATCGTGCTCCCATTTCCCCTCCATCAGATGCAACATGTGATGTACGGAACTATGCACCTTGCTATGCGGATCAAGTAACTTCCGGAAAGAGGGGGCATCGCCGAACACTTCTTTGCCCGGACCTTCGTACCATTTCCCTAAGCGACATCCTATGTGATCGACGCCGACCATCTTCTTGAAATCGTCGTTGTTGGGCTCGTTGATCAATACATAGGCTCGTTGTTTGTAGATGACGTGATCGACCTTGACTAGTGATGCAAAGCTCAGGTCTTGTGCATATCTGGCGCTGGTCATGGTGGTGACGGCGGATTGATAGAACTGACCGAACTTCTGTTCTAGTTTGGCGATGGCACCTTGTGATGAGTTCGCGATCTCGTGCATCTCTTCCGAGTCAGTCAGCATCTTCGAGGCCTCATCTTGCAGCATCAGCATGATCTTGCCGATTGATTCAGAAGCGTTCTTCGTGTTCTCAGCAAGCTTACGTACTTCATCCGCCACAACGGCGAAGCCTCGGCCAGCTTCCCCAGCGCGCGCCGCTTCGATAGCGGCATTCAGTGCGAGCAGATTGGTTTGGTCTGCGATAGAGGTGATGAGGCCAACCGCTTTGTTGATCTCGCTACTGCGTTCGTTGAGTTGAGTGATGGCGGCATTGGCATGGTTCACGCGCTCTACGATGCCGGACAGACGAATCACCACATCTTTCACTGATGTCTGGCTCTCTTCAGCATCTTCGCGGGTGCGGCGGGAGAGTGTGGCGAGTGCAGACATATTGTCCGTTATGGATTTCAGATCAGTTTGGCTGGAGACCAGATTCTTCAGCAGATTATCTGTGTTGAGGCTGTGTGCGCTAGACAAGATGCGGTTGCGCATCGCAGCCAGTTTTTGTTGTGTCATGCCTTCTAGCAAGATGTTCTGATTGATAAGCCCTTTGTTGAAACCGCCATGCATGCCCGCATTCATGGCCTTGCGCGAGAAATTCCCCTGTAAGTTTGAACGGAAACTGGTCTCTTGTTCGCGGAAGAAGGCGGCGAGCTGATCTAGCATGTCGTTGATGTCCCAGCACAACAGGCTGATCTCATCCTGACTATCCGAGATGCCCGTGACACGACTATTGAATTTACCTGCGGCGACCTCATGGATGACAGCTTCCAGTTTGGGTAGGGGGGATAGCCATTTCTTGGCTTCCCAATGTCCCCAAATAGCGACTGCGATGCCGATAGCCAGAAAGACTAGCATCACAGCTTCGAACCCATGCAGGTAGAAGCTAGTCAGTATGGTGACCAGCGTGCCGAAGGAGAACGCCCATAACAGGGCGGAAATCCTAGATTGCAAGGACCAGTTCATCATAGCTAATTCCTTTTTGTTTGAGGACATCTACCAGGATCTTGGTAGATGCTTCGATGGCGTTGGCTGGGCCGGCTTTCTGCTCGGCTTCCAACATCGCGGCATATAGCGGTGTCACTGCATCGATGCCACTGAGCTTAGGTTTGCGCCGGACCGAGAGATAACCAGTGATCTCGCCTGTAGGACTGAAGGTGGGAGTCACATTGGTGAACACCCAGTAGAAGCCACCGTCCTTGGACATGTTCTTCACGTAGGCGAAGCATTCTTCCTTGTTCTGTATCTTGTCCCACAGCAATTTGAATACGGCGCGTGGCATGTCTGGGTGGCGCACGATGTTGTGCTGACTGCCCAAGAGTTCCTTCTCCGTGTAGCCAGAGAACTCAATGAAGATCCGATTGCCGTAAGTGATGCGACCTTTGGGGTCGGTCATGGAGACGATGAAATCGTCTTCGCGCATCATCCGCTCGACCGTGGTGGGGGTGGTCTGTCTTTTCACGTTTCTCCTCCAGACAAGTTCTATGTTCTTGGTCTATCGGCACCTTCATTCATAGCTTGAGGGGATTCGCCGATGAATGTCATGTTAGCCATGCGCCTTTCAAGTCATCCTTTCATCAAAGGTCTAAATCTCCCCCATTTCAACCATTTGACTAGACAGCGCATTCGCATAATGGCTGCGTGCAGTATCGGAACAGGGCTTACCCAAAATGAACGTGATCTATTCATCGTGTGCTCCCCCAAACGAGCGTGTGTTGTTGGGGCTTCAGCCCCAAACAACCGCGGCCTACCCCTTGCGCGTGCAACCCTCCCCCAGAGGGAGAGGGGGCAATCGCAGTCGCATTGCGACGTATATTTAATTCCTTGCCATGGCCGACCAAGACAGCGACCTCGAAAAAACGGAATCGCCCTCACAGCGCAAACTAGACAAGGCGCGTGAAGAGGGGCAAGTCGCGCGTTCGCGTGAGTTGTCTACTTTTCTGGTGATGATGGCGGGCGGTGCGGGGCTGTGGGTGATGGGCTCGTATTTTGCGCAAGCGTTGATCAAGATGTTGCGCGAGGGACTGACGCTGGATCGCCAACTGGCTTTCAATCCCGAACAACTGTTGCCACATCTGCGTGACATGAGCATCGACATCCTAGTGTTGTTCTCGCCCTTCTTATTGTTGGTGCTGGTGGTGGCCGCGTTCTCGCCTTTGCTGATGAACGGGTGGCTGTTCTCTACCAAGGCATTGGCCCCCAAATTCTCCAAGCTCGATCCCATCGCGGGTATAGCCCGAATGTTGTATGGCACAACAGGGAGTCGGTGCTGTCGCTCATCGGTGAGCCGGTCACGACTTCTATCCCGCATCTGGGCGGACTCATCTGGTGGAGTTTCGCCGCCATCATGATGGGTATGCTCATCATCGTTGCCATTGATGTGCCGTTCCAATTGTGGGAGCACAACAAGAAGCTGAAGATGACTAAGGAAGAAGTGCGTCAGGAATCGAAAGAGACCGAGGGCGATCCACAGGTCAAGGGTCGCATCCGTAGCATGCAACGTGAGATCGCACGCCGTCGCATGATGTCTGCCATCCCGACCGCCGATGTGGTGGTGACCAATCCTACCCATTACTCGGTCGCCTTGAAATACAGTGAGAACAAGATGCGAGCGCCTATCGTCGTAGCCAAAGGTTCGCATCTGTTGGCGGCTCGCATCAAAGAGATCGCAGCAGAACATCGCGTCCCAATCCTAGAAGCGCCTCCTTTGGCGCGTGCACTGCATAAACATACCGACCTAGGTCATCCAATTCCCGAAGCGTTATTCAATGCCGTCGCTGAAGTGTTGGCTTATGTCTATCAATTAAAAAGATATCAACAACAAGGCGGAGCGATGCCTCAGTCGCCGACCGAACTTCCAGTTCCGAAAGAGCTAGACCCAGCGACACAAAGTCCTAAAGGGTATGAAGAATCTGCCGATAAGCTCAATTGAGTCCTAGAGAAATAAGTGATGGAGGGGGTATGAAAGTAGCAGTCATAGACGACGCTCAGATCAACGTGACGTTGTTACAACATCTCGTTAAGAAACTACCCGATTGCGAGCCAGTATGTTTTACCGACCCCGTTGCCGCTTTGGCATGGTGTTTGGACAATGATCCCGACTTGGTAGTAGTTGATTACATGATGCCGCAGTTGAATGGCACTGAACTGACCCAGCAGTTCCGTGCGCGCTATCCAGACAACCCTGTGCTGATGGTGACTGCCAACCATGAGGTCGATCTGCGTCTTGATGCGTTGCAACATGGGGTGACGGATTTTCTGACCAAGCCATTGGATAACGCCGAGTTTCGCGCGCGCGCGAAGAACATGCTCACTTTGCGTAAGAGCCACAAGATGTTGGAAGACCGAGCGGCTTTGCTCGCTGAGGAAGTGCGCAAGGCGACCGAGAAGATCGTGGCTCAAGAACGTGAGACCATCTTCTGTCTGGCCAAGGCGGCGGAGTATCGCGATCCAGAGACGGGCGCACACATCATCCGTATGGCGCATTACTCCAGACACATCGCTCGCGTGTTGGGCTTGTCGATAGAACAACAAGAACTGTTGCTCGAAGCTGCACCGATGCACGACATCGGCAAGGTGGGTACACCCGACCTCATCCTACTCAAGCCGGGCAAGCTCACGCCAGACGAGTTCTCCATCATGAAGCAGCACGCAGTCATCGGCTATGAAGTGCTCAACACCGCAAGTTCGCACATGCTGAAAGTGGCGGCTGAGATCGCTCATACCCACCATGAGAAGTTCAATGGTTCGGGTTACCCACGAGGCTTGAAAGGCACAGACATCCCCTTGTTCGGACGCATCGTGGCGGTAGCTGATGTGTTCGATGCGCTGACTTCCGAACGTCCTTACAAGAAAGCATGGAGCATCGAACAGGCGACCCAGTTGTTGCGAGATGGTGCGGGTACA
>JFJP01011160.1_pt1 | contig 14016 bp, 6 predicted proteins | sample 431651 | NCBI WGS metagenome assembly JFJP01 (sample SAMN02602958, study PRJNA72255) | Microbial mat metagenome, whole genome shotgun sequencing project. | biome: fresh water; feature: sink hole; material: water; isolation source: purple microbial (photo- and chemosynthetic) mats found in... | reverse complement strand
GCGGCCTGGGGCGATCTGGACAACGACGGCGATCTGGACCTGTACCTGGTCAACGACGGGCAGGCCGACGTCTACTACCGCAACGAGGGCGCCTACTGGGCGACCATCAGTGGACCCGGATTGGGCGATAGTGGGCACGGACGCGGCCTGGCGCTGGCTGACTTCGACAACGACGGCCGGCTCGATATCTTCGTGGCGCGGTTCAATGAACCGGACCTGCTGCTGTTCGGCGACGGCAGCGGCGGGTTCACGGCCTCGCAGATCATTCCCGCGGCCCAGGGCGCGACCACAGCCGTGGCCTGCGGCGATATGGACGGCGACGGCGGGCTCGATCTGTATCTCTCGCGCGACGGGCAGCCGAACGTGCTGCTGCGCAACACCGTCACCGGACGCGGCCACTGGCTGCACCTGGATCTGCAGGGCGAGGCCACGAACGCGGATGCCATCGGTGCGCGTGTGCGTCTGGTGGCAGACGGGACGACTCAGCTGCGCGAGGTCACGGCCGGCGGCGAAAGCCTGGCCCAGCATGCGCGCCGCGTCGCATTCGGACTGGGCGCCGCGGCGACGGCGGACAGCGTGATCGTGCGCTGGCCCGACGGCACGACCACCGTGCGCCTGAACGTGGCGGTCGACCGAGTGCTGCAGATCGCGCAGGGTGTGACCAGCGACGTGGCGCCGCCTTCGATGGTCCCGATGGTGACGGCCCTGCACGCGCCGTATCCCAACCCGTTCAACCCGTCGACGACGGTCTCCTTCGACCTGGCGAAGCCGGGCGCGGTGACGCTGGTCGTGTACTCGGTGGACGGCCGTCGGGTGACGACGCTGCACAACGGCGAGATGGGCGCGGGCCGGCATGCCGTCACGTGGGATGGCCGGGACGAGCGCGGCCGCACGGTGGCCGCAGGAAGCTACATGTGCCGTCTGGTCACCATCGACAGCGAGCAGGTGCGGCGGCTGACGCTGGTGAAATGACCGCAGCGGCCCACCCTTAACCCGGACTATTCATGAATAGTCCGGGTTAACGGTACCTGGCCTTCAGTTCGCCCCAGGTGGTCGACTCGATGGGCGTGGGGTCGGCTTCGCTGACCACCCACGCACCGGGAATCCACGCCGCCACGCCGCCCTGGGTGCCGCCGCCGGTCACGAGGTGGAACGAGGGCGCGTAGCTCGACTCCAGCAGGAGGCCGTCGGGTTGCGTGGTCTGGTCATAATAGCCGATCCAGCGCGGGCCCCCGCCACCGATGGTGAACTGCGAATCGCCGAGCACGTCGATCAGCAGACCGTCGCCCACCGCCGCCTTGCCCAGCAGCGCAAACACCTCGGGGGCCGTGGCCCAACGCCAGTCGGCATGCGCCAGGATCCAGGCGTCGACCTGTTCGCGCGTCGAACCCACGAAGGTCGCGGGGTCGCACCAGTAGAGTCCGGTGCCGAGGTCGCGGAAATACTCGCCGTTGTCGCCGACGTTCACCAGCCGCGGCGCGGCTGCCGGGTCCGTGGCCGCAACCAGCCAGGCGCCGGCGTTCCAGCTTTCGGCTCCGCCCTGGAAGCCCGAGTCGGTGATCGCGTGGAAGTCGGGATCGTCCGCCGATTCGACGAGCCAGCCGTTGGGGTCGCCGGCGTCGGCATGGTAGCCGATCCACCGTGGACCGCCGTTGCCGATCGTGAATTGCCGCTGTCCCATCACGGTTTCGATCGCGTCGCCAGCGGGCGCCGTTCGCCCGACGAGCGCGTCGACCTGGGCGCTGGTTGCCCAGTCCCAGACGTTCGAGTACTGGACGAGCACGTCGATGCTCGCGCGCGATTGCCCGGCGAACACGGAAGGGTCGAACCAGTACAGGCCGGACTCGACATCAAGGAAGTATTCGCCGAGCATGCCGTGGTTCGTCACCTCGGCAGCTTCAGCCCGCGGCAGGGCTGCCAGGAAGACCAGAGCCAGCAGGGAATTCCGACGCAAGTGGCGGGTCATGGCGCGCTCCTTGGCCCAGAGGTTTTGTGGGCAATTGACAACGTAAATTCATAACACGCCAGCCAACGACGGTCCATGGTATTCCAGCCTTCGGACCCGGGCAGGGATGAGCCAGCGTTCGCCGGGGAGGTCGCCCGTGAAACCGTTCCTTGCTTCACTCTTCATGGCAGCCGCTCTGCCCCTCGCGGCACTCCCGCAGACGGCGTCGGCCGCGGAAGCGTCCGCGCCCATCAGCATCGCCGACCGCACCCTCGGCCAGGACCGCGAGAAGAGCTTCGCCGCCTACGTCGACTTCATCGTCGGTGTGCACGCCGTGTCGCAGGCCGGGGCCGGGCGCATCGGCGTGCCCTGGGACAAGGCGCTGGAGAACGGACGTCGCCGCTTCCGCGAGGCCCGCAGCGTCGAAGACGTCTACTACGCGCTGCTTTCGGTGCAGCGCACCATGCGTGACGGCCACGGGAGGTTCCTGAAGAACGAACTGCCGGTTTCGTTCGGCCCGGTGGTCGTTCTCGACTTCGACGTCGTCGTGCGGTACGCGGGTCCGAACGGCGGCGCCCACGAGTATGTGGTGGCCCGCTCAGGCGAACCGTCCCTGCCGGTCGGCAGCACGATCACGGGCTGCGATGGCCGCGGCATCGCGGACTTCGAAACGCAGATGCTCGAATGGTATGACCGCCACTCGCCGGAAGGCTTCCGCGAATTCGTGGCGCGAAACCTCAGTCGCCGCAAGCCGCAGTCCATGCCCTGCCCGCGTGTCGGGGATGCGGTCGCCATCGCCTATCGTGGACAGGACGGTGCGCAGCAGGTTGCCGGTTTGGTCTGGCGTGCCGGCGCAAGCAGCGATCCCGACGCCAACGGCTCATCCGATGCTTCGTTGACGCCTCCCGGCCAGAGGGAGCCGCTCAGGTTCAGTTCCCAGTACCGGGGCTTCCCGCTGGAGACCGCGGGGCTGTTCTTCGAGATCTACGGCACGCGCGCGGCCGACACGAAGATCCTGCGCTATTTCTCGTTCAACTACGAGAACGAGGCGGACTTCCCGCCGGAGATCGCCGCCGTCGCCGCGCATCTGCGCGCATCCGGCGCGAAAAGGGTTCTTGTCGACGTTCGCGAGAACGGCGGCGGCGCCTTCGACCCTTCGTTGGTCGGTGTCTTCACGGAAGAGCCGTTCCGGATCATGATGAAGAGCCTGCACTACGGCGCCCGGATCAAGGCGCACCCGGAAGTCCTGGCCCTGGACGACAATCTGGAGCTGTGGACGGACGATGAAAGGCGCCTCCTTCAGGAAGACCTCGCCGCACACCCGGAGGCCACGTGGTCGCGGGAGATCCCGTTCTTCTGCCGGACGGCGGCATGCGGAGCGGATGAAGCGGTCCTGCAGTTCGACGGTTCCCCGGGTTTCGAAACCGTCGTTCTGTGCGGGCCGGCGACCTTCAGTTCGGGCGACATGTTCGTCACGCTCATGAAGGACAACGGCATCGCGAAGCTCGCCGGCATGCCGTCGGGCGCCGGGGATGCGCCGTACCGCTGGAGGCTCGACTACCCGCTGGCGGACGGCACGAAGGTGACCCTGCGGCTGACGACGGCCGTCAGCTACCGGCCCAACTCGGGCGGCATCATCATCGAGGGCAATCCGCCGACGGTCGACTATCCGGTGTATCCGACGCGCACGAATGCCGAGGCGCTGCTGGATTCGGTGCTGGCGACCGTGGGCTGGGAGTACTGAGGCGGCTGACCGGTTGCTCGCGCGGAAGGGCGCCGGCGCGATTTCCGTCAACGCACCAGGAGCATCCGCCGCTGCTCGGCGCCCTGCGGCGTGACCAGTTCGTAGAGATACAGTCCCGAGGCCACCGACCGGCCGCCGCTGTCGCATCCGTCCCAGCGCACCCGGTGCCAGCCCGCGTCGGCCGAGGCGTCGGTCAGCGTGCGCACCAGCCCGCCGGCCAGGTCGTAGACCCTCAGGCGGACCGGGCCGGCGGCCTCGAGCCTGTAGCCGATCTCCGTGCCGGGGTTGAAGGGGTTGGGCCGATTCTGCAGCAGGCTGCCGAAGCCCCGCGCGGGCACGGCCGAAGCCGCCGCACCCGCGGCGCCGAAATCGAGTCCTGGCAGGGCCTGTCCCGTGAAGTCGAAGAGCGTCAGGTTTTCGTAGGGGCTCCCCGGTCCGCCGTCGACCGGGATGAACGCGGGCTCCCAGGTGACCACGCCGATCCCGCCCGAGGTCTCGACGACCCGCCGCACATCGCGCAGGAAATCCCGCTGTCCGTTCGGCGTCGCCGGATAGCCGTTCGTCAGGTCGTCCACGCTGGTGACGAAGTTGCCCGTCGCGTCCGCCGTCGCCAGCGTCCACGGGTACGCAGTCTCGACCACCATCAGGACCTTCCCGTAGCGTGGCCCGAGATCCCGCAGATTCGTCTGCAGCTGCCAGAGCGTGCCGTGCCACCAGGGATAGAAGGACAACCCGATCACGTCGAAGTCGACCCCGGCGGACACCAGCTGATCCAGGAACCAGCGGCAACGGACGTTGTCGCCGCCCGGCGCCAGATGCACGATCAGCTCGGTCGCCGCGCCGGGCGGCAGCGCGGCGCGGGTGGCGACGGCCGCTGCCTGCAGCAGCGAGGTCAACCCGGCCCACTGCGCCGGCGTGTCCCAGACGCTGCCCGGCCAGCCGACGCGCCCGGTGTCCCACAACAGGCCCGCGTCGATCTCGTTGCCCAGTTGCACGTAGCGGGGAACCAGCCCCTCGGCGACGAAACGGTCCATGACGCGCGTCGTGTACGCGCCCACCGAATCGACCAGCGCGGCAACGGTGGCGCCCTGCCACGCGGACGGGATCACCTGCTGGCCCGGGTCGGCCCACGAATCGGAGTAGTGGATGTCGAGCATCAGCTCGAACCCGGCGTCCTGCAGCCGATGGGCGAAGGCGATGGTGGCGTCGAGCCCGTGCCACGGCTCGGCCGGGGTGTGCCAGAGCCGCAGCCGCACCAGTCCGATCCCCGCATCCTCGACGAGCGACAGCACCGGCGCGGCCTGCCCGTCGCGACCGTAGGTGGCGCCGAGTGCCTCGAGCAGGGGCACGAAGGACAGGTCCGCCCCGACCACGCGCGCGCCCGGGTCGAGGGTTGCGCTCAGGTCCGCGAAGTCCACGATCGGCGGGCTGCCGCCACCGGTCGGCACCTGCCAGAGCCGGTTGGGGATGTCCTCTTCCCAGACCTCGGCGCCGCCGCTGCGCACGATCAGGAACTTGTAGGCGATGCCCCCGGCGGGCAGGTCGATCGCGACCGACCAGGTTCCCGGAACCGCGCCCGGCTGCAGAACGCGCCCGGCAGCGGCCCAGCCGTCGAAATCGCCGCGCAGTTCGACGCGGTCGGTTGAAGGGTCGAAGTAACCCGCAGCCAGATAGGGTCCCAGATTCACCTGAAACGTGACGGGAACGGCCAGGGCCGCGGCCGGCAGCAGGAGAGCGCAGCAGAAGATCCAGGTCAGCAGACGTTGCACGCGGTTCCACCTGTCGATACCGGGCCGGCCGTGGAATGGAATCCACTTGTCCATCCACGCATTTCCATGGGTACCATTATACCCTGAACGGGCTCCGCGGAACCGGTGGAAATCCCATACGCCAGGGACAGGCTCTGTCCGTGCGGAATGACGGTGCCGGTCACGCGCCCCGATCCCGCTTAATCAGGAACCCTACCTGATGACGGCGCCACCGAGGGCAGGAGGAACCGGCACGTGACCGACCCGGCGACACGGAACCACCGCGGCAGGATGATCCTGATCTGGATCACTGTCTGGATCCTCTGGCAATGGGTGAGAGTCCCTGGTTTCCACCTCAGGCACCTGCCGTCATGTGTCGTGTTGGCCCTGGTTCTGCATCAACTGTGGAGCGGGTCGACACTGGCGCGCGGGTTCCTCGTGCTGGGCCTCGGGACGTTCGGCACCGTCTTCATCGCGGTGGCCGTTCACGACCTGTTCGCCGGTCACGCCTCGTGGTACGCCGCCCGCTGGCTCGCCGAGTCGTTCGTGGCGCTCAGCATCGCGCTCGTGCTCTGGCGCCATCGCGACGTGCGGAGCTATCTCGCCGGGCGCCGGGCCACGCCGACGGAATCGTGAAACTTGCGCCGGCGCAAGTCGCAGCCGCGACACGCCATTTCACTTCACGAGAATCATCCGCCGCGTGACCTCTCCCCGACCCGATCGCAACCGGCAGAAGTACACGCCCGACGGCACCTGGCCGCCATCGTCCGCGCGACCATCCCAGACGTAATCGAAGAAGGCCGCGTCGAGAGGACCGGACGCCAGCGTGCGCACGAGCGCGCCGCGGATGTCGAAGATCATCAGCTCCACGGTCCCGCTCGCGGGATTGCCGACGCGCAGGAGTGTCTCCCGACGGAACGGGTTCGGAGCGTTCTGGGCGAGCGAGAGCACCGTGGGCGCCGCTTCGGGTTCCGCGGACTGCACGTCCAGCGACAGGGGAATCGCCAGATCCGGGTTCAGCGGATCGTTGCTCAACAGATGCATCACGCCCAGGTGGGTGCCGGCGCCCAGGCGCGCGGAATTCAAGGTGACGGTCAGGTCCAGACTGCCGCCGGCGGGAATCGTACCGGATGCCGGCGCCACGGTCGCCCACTCCGGGACCGACGAAAACCAGACGGCCAGGTTGTCGTGGATGTACGCGGCATCCCGGACGACCTGCAGGCCGACCGTGCCGGCGGCGTTCTGGATGCCGACGGTGGCGCTGCCGGTGTCGGCTTCGCCCACGGTCAGGTACTGGAAGACGATCGCGCCGCTCGGCCTGAGGATGATCTGGAAGGTCACGGGGATCGTCGTCTCGCGGCGCATCACGCTGCTCCACTGGACGATCAGACCCTCGTCGACATTCCGGAAACGGATGTCTCCCGATCCCTCGGCGTCCAGGTCCAGGTCGTCCCAGAACGGCGCCACCAGGTTTCGGGGCGCCAGCACGCTCGGGAGTTCCCGGTTCGCATGGTCGGTGCCCAGGCTCGAAAAGCTCAGCCAGCCGTTGGAGCACACCTGAAAGGTCGTGAACAGCCGGCCATAGAAGGAGAACGGGAAGCCGATCGGCAACGGCGCCGACGTGATGTCGTCGCCGGACGTGAGAGCCGGCGTGCCCGTGTCGGAAATGTCGATCCAGTCGAAGACGGGGCCGCCTTCGGCGTCGCTGTCGCGCCAGCGGTAGCCAAAGGCGTCGGCGCCACCCTGTCCCAGAGTGCCGGCGGGTACGATCCCGGACTTGTTGTGGAGTTCCGGCGCCGGCACGCGGAATTCCAGTGCGTCGCCGCCGGTGTTTTCGACGTGGATCACGGCGCTGCCTGTCTCGTCGGCGCCCAGGGCGGCGCTGATCCCGGCGGGCGTGACCAGGACTCCGGCGGGCCGGACTCCCGTGCCCGTGAGCAGTACCGTCAATTCGCTCCGGCCCGGATCGTTCGTGGTCAGCGTCATCGTGCCCGTGACGGGGCCTTCGGCTGACGGCGTGAACGTCACGTTGATCACACGGGTCGCTCCGGGTTCGACGTCGAACGGCGCCGACGCGTCGGCCCGGAAAGCGGGGTTGTCGATCGTTGCGCCCGTCACCTGCAGGGTGGCGCAGCCGGAGTCGGCGAGGTCCACGCTGAAGGTCGAGCTCGCGGGGATGACGACGTTGCCGAACGCCAGGCTCGTCGACGAGATCCGGGCCAGGGCCGCCGGCGGCACGAGCAGGGTGACGGGGATCGCGAGATCCGGCGAATCCGGGTCGTTGCTCAGCAGGTGGAGGTTGGCCAGCAGGACATTGTCGCAAAGTCCTTCGGCATCGAAGCGCACCGTCACCGCGGCGCTCCCGCCCGGCGCCACGGTGCCGCTCGCTGGTTCCGCCGAGAGCCAGGGGCGAACGCTGTCGAAGCGGATGGCCAGGCCGTCGTGCAAGTACGCGACGTTGTTCACGGCCGTCACGCCTACCGTACCGGTGCCGTTCTGGAGCCCGACCGTGGCGTTGTCAACGGGGAACGACAGCGTCAGGTAGTGGAACTCGATCCTTCCGCTCGGATACAGATGGATCTGGAACGTGCCCGTACCGGCGGAACCCAGGCGGGGCACATCCTTGTATTCGACGATCAGGCGCTGCCCGTCGTAGCGGTACCAGGCGCTGCCGCGACCCCCCGTGAAGTCCAGGTCGTCCCAGAAAGGCGCGACCATGTTCCTTGGCGCCACGAGACTCGGCAGCGCACGGTTGACCTGGGCGAAGTTCGTGCGCTCCGTGAAGCTGATCCAGCCGTTCGAGCAGACGCTGAACTGCGTGAACGCGCCGCCGTAGAACCCGAAGGCGAAACCGAGATCGAAGGGACCGAGCGTCTCTTCGCTCGTCGAGAACGGGATGCGCGTGCCGACATTCGCGATCTCCACCCAGTCGAAGGCGGGCCCGTAGGGGGCGTCGCTGTCCAGCCAGTGGTACCCGTAGGCGTCCGGGCCGCCCGATCCGGAGGCGTCGTTGACGATCGCCGCGAATCCGTCCGGACCGGGAGACTGCGGAATGTACTCGCCTTCGGGAATCGTGAATTGCAGGCTGCCCGTGCCGTGGTTGGTGACCAGCAGTTGCCGGGTGGAGGAACCGCCGGGCATCAGCGTATCGGCCAGTGCGGTCGGGGCCACGACGATCCGGGGCGCGGCCAGCCCCGCACCCGTCAACGGTACGGCGCGCTGCGGTTCGTCCGGATCGTCGGAAACGATCGTCAAGCGCGCGCTCACCGGGCCCAGCGCCGTCGGCGCGAAGACCACCGGTACGGCGCGTGTGGTTCCGGCCGGGACGACGAGCGGCAGAACCTGCGGGCTGGTGAACAGCGCGCTGTCGAACTCGAGACCGGAGATCGTCAGATCCGAACAGCCGGGGTTCGCGACGACGAGGTTCCGCGTCGCGGTGCGGGCAACGAAGACCGCGTCGAAGGCGAGGCCGGCGGGATCGGTGACGATGTCCTGCGCCCCGATCAGGGTCAGGGTGACCGGAACGGCGGCATCCGGGCTGTTCGGGTCGTTGCTCAGGACGTGCAGCGTGGCGGCATGGCCGTTGCCGCACAGGCCGTTCGCATCGAAGGTGACGGCGACATCGAGACTGGCGCCGCCGGCCAGATGCGCGACGGCCGGGCTGACGGAAAGCCAGCGCGGCAGCCGCGCGAAGCGGATCGCCAGGTTGTCGTGCACATAGAGGGCGTTGGCTGAAACGGTGAGTCCCCGGGTCCCGGTCCCGTCCTGGATGCCGATCGTGGCCGTCACCGAGGCTGCCGGCGACATGTCGAGATACTGGAATTCGACGACGCCGCCCGCGTAGAGGTGGATCTGCATCGTCTGCAACCCGCCTGTCGCGCTGCTGACCCAGTCGGAGTACTGCACGATCAGACGCTCGCCGTCGCTGAGGTAATGGCAGGCGCCGTCCCCCTGGACGAGATCGTCCCACAACAGGGCGATGAGATGAGCCGGCGCCGCCGCCGACGGCAACGCGGTGTTGCCGGCGCTCGACGCCCCCGGGGTCAGGGTGATGTAGCCGAGCGGATCGATGTGGAAGGACTCGAACGCGCCGTCGTAGAACGGGAAAGGGAAGCCGATGGGCAGCGGGCCTTCACTCGTGCCCGCGGCCGGGCTGATCGCGATGCCGGTGCGGGTGATGTCGATCCAGTTGAAGGCGGGGCCGCCGGGCGTGTCGCTGTCGGTCCAGTGGTAGCCGAAATCGTCGGGTCCACCGGCGCCCTGCGGAATCGCGCGCAGGTCCAGGGAGCCGGCGGAGGGTACGTTCCCGGGAATGGAGACGTCGAGCACGCCGGCTCCCGCGTTGGCGATCGTCAAGGTGCGGGTCGCGGTGTCTCCCGGGCGCACCGGGGCTGTCAGCGCGGCCGGCGTCACGGAGATGGTCGGGGCGGCCAGCGTGGCGACGACGAGGCTGTTCGAGAAATCACCCAGGTTCCCGTATTCATCCCGCGCGCGAAGGCAGAGGTGGTACGTGGTCGAGGCCTGCAGGGCCCCGACGCGCATCGTCAGGGGTGTTCCGGGAACTGCCGGAGTCGGAGCGTTCGGCGCCCGCTCGGCGCCGCTCCAGTCGGATTCGTCGACAAGGGGGCCGGTGGAATAGCGGACCTCGTAGCCCTGGACGGCGCTGTCGTCGCCGGGCGCCGTCCAGGACAGCGTGAGCCAGTTCGACGCCACTTCACCAGCGGCCAGATCGGTCACGGCGGACGGCGGGATCGTGTCGGGATCGGCGATCAGCTTGCGGAGATTCAGGCGGCCGCCGCTGACGCACAGTCCGGACAGGGATGCCAGGGGATCGTTGCCGATGGTCAACAACCGGGCCCGCCCGGCGGCGACGGAGATTCCCGGATACCGTCCGCGCAGGAGAGCCAGGGCGCCGGCTACATGCGGCGTGGCCATCGAAGTGCCGGACAGGTACATGTAGCCGCCGCCGCGGATGGTCGACCAGATGCGGACGCCGGGAGCGGCGATGTCGACCGCGGCAGCCCCGTAATTGGAGGCCCAGCCGGTCTCGATGGCGCGCTGGTCGCGATTGTCGGTGGCCATGACCGCGATCACGTTGTCCACGTCGTAGCCGCTCGGATAGAACGGCATGTAGTCGTTGTTGTCGCCTTCGTTGCCGGCGGCGGCGACGAAAAAGATGTCGGCCTCGTCGGCGCCCCGGATGGCGTCCAGAAGCGAGGCCGACGGGATCCGGTTGCCCCAGCTGCAACTGATGACGTCGACGCCCATCTTCACGGCGTAACCGATGGCGGCAATCGCATCCGCCGTCGTGCCGGTGGAACCGTCGGTGACGAACCGCAGCGGCATGATCCCGACGTTCCAGTTGACGCCGACGATGCCGAGGCCGTTGTCGGCGACGGCTCCGATCGTTCCGGAACAGTGCGTGCCGTGGCTGGTGTCGTCCATGGGGTTGTTGTCGCCGTTGCCGAAGTCCCAGCCGCGGATATCGTCGATGAAGCCGTTGCCGTCGTCGTCGAGTCCGTTGCCAGGCACTTCCCCCGCATTGGTCCAGATGTTGGCCGCCAGGTCCGGGTGCAGGTAGTCGACGCCGGTGTCGATGACCGCGACGACCACCGACGACGCGCCGGTGAACACATCCCAGGCTTCGACAGCGTCGATGTCCGCGTCGGGAACGCCGACCACGCCGCCCACGGTCTGGCCGGTGTTGTGCAGGTTCCACATCTGGCTGAACAGCGGATCGTCCGGGGTCTCCAGGGTCTCCAGGGTCCGCAGAAGGTAGTTGGGTTCGGCGTACTCGATGCGGGCGTCGGCGGCGAGCGCCGACGCAGACGCCGTGACCGAACCGCCGTCGGCGATCCTCCAGAGTTCGGCCCCGGTGAAGTCGAGGCGCTCGAGCAGCTGCCCGTTCACCAGTGAGGACTTTTCCGAAGGTGCGACGCTTGCGCGGAATTTGACGATGAGCTCGCCGGGGACCCATTCCCCGGCTCCGGAGGTGGCCGGGAGCGCGGACGAAACCACCGTGAGGAGGGCCAGAAGCCAGGGCAGTGGTCTCAAAACGGACCTTCCGTGCGCAGGGTGGCGGGCTCACGGCGCGGGTTGGCGTCGTCGATCCGCCATCCATTCTTCATCATATGCCCCAAGCAATGAATATACCGGAGCGGAGCATCTCCGGGCAAATGGATCGGAACGCACCGACTTCGCGTCGGGTGTGCGGGGGATTCCGCGGGTCCAGCGGACGGAGACCGGTACCTTCGCCCGATACGCATCAGCACTAAAGAACTGGATCAGGAATCCGATTTCAATACCGGGCCGACGGTCACCGACCGCCGGGCGCTCTCACCGCCACCTGAACCGGGGACCCCCAAGAAATGCCGAAGCTCGCCCTCCGTCGCCACTCGCTGCAGACCCATTTCCTGCTCGGCATGGTGGTGGCCGCCGTCGCCGCCACGGTCATCATCGCTTCCGGCACCCTGCGCACCGAGCGGCAACGACTCGAGGCCGATCTGGCCACCGATTCGCGGGCTTTCGCCTCGCTCATGGACGATCTCGTCGTCCGCGAGTCGCGAAACCTGGAGATGTCCCTGGAGATGATGCTGGCCGATCCCGAGATCGGCCGCAGGATGGCCGCCGGCGACCGCGAATGGCTGAGCGAACGGCTCTTGCCGCAGTTCGAATCCAGACTCAAGCCGGAATTCGGCGTCAGTCAATTGCATTTCCACGAGCCCAACGCGCATTCGTTCCTGCGCGTGCATCAGCCCAAGAAGTTCGGCGACGATCTGAGCCGTTTCCGCGCCACCGTCGTCCAGGCCAACGCGCGGCGCGCCGTCGTGCGCGGACTGGAGGTCGGACGGTTCGGGCCCGGCCTGCGCGTGGTCGCGCCCGTGACGAGCGAAGGGCGACACGTCGGGACCGTGGACATCGGTGCCGATATGGGCCAACTGCTGGCGGCTCTGGCCGACCGTGTGGGCCTCGAATTCGCGATCGGCATTCGCCGCGATGTCTTCGCCAACGCCGGACGCGAGGCGGACTCGGCCAACGAGGTCGTCAACGGCGACCTGGTGTTCTATGAATTCCACGGTGAACTGGCGGCAGCCGCGGCGGCGATGCCGGCGCCCGAGCCGGGAGAAATCGCGTGGCGCCGCCTGGACGGCAACCGTGTCGTCATGTCGGTCATCCCGCTGAGGGACTGGTCGGATCAGGAGATCGGATCGGTACTTCTGGTTCACGGCGCGGAACAGCAGTTGGCGGCCGCCAACCTGAACGCCCTGCGCAACGCCGGCATGATCGTGTTCATGTTGCTGGTGCTCATGGGGGCCTTCGCCGTCCTGGTGCGCACCCGGATCCTCAATCCGCTGCGGGTCATGACGGAGGTGACCGGGAACATCGCCGCGGGTGACCTGAAACAGCGGGTGCAGGTCCGCGGCCGGGACGAGATGGCCAGTCTGGGAGAGTCGCTCAACGGCATGGTCGCCTGCCTTCACGAGATCATCCTGAGCGTCAACAAGGGCAGCGAGCAGATCGCGGGCGCGGCCATGGAACTGGACGGCCGGTCCGAGCAGACGGTCGAAGATACCCGGCAGGCGCTGCACCTGGCCGCCGATGTCGAGGCTTCCGGCGAGAACCTGCGGACCGGCTCGCAGAGCATCGCGCTTTCCACGCAGGCCATCACCGAGCGCCTGCAGCAGATGTCCGACGGCATCTCCCAGATGGACGACACCATCCGCGACATCGCCCGCAGCAGCAGCAACGCGGGCCAGCTCTCCCGCGACGCCAACGACCAGGTGCAGAAGGCCGCGTCGGTGGCCCGCGACCTGGCGGTCTCCTCGAGCCGGATCAACCAGGTCGTCGATGTCATCTCGCAGATCGCCAGCCGCACGAATCTCCTGGCCTTGAACGCGACGATCGAGGCCGCGGGCGCCGGCGAGGCCGGGCGATCGTTCAGCGTCGTGGCGAACGAGGTCAAGGAGTTGGCGAGGCAGACTTCGCAGGCCACCGGCGAAGTCCGTCAACTGATCCAGACGGTGCAGGGCCAGATCGAGGAAGTGGTCGCCAGGATCGGCGGCATCGAGACGGCCGTGGCGGATGTGCAGGGCGCCTCGCTCTCGATCGCCAGCGCGGTGGAGGAGCAGTCGGCCACCTCGAGCGGGATCTCGCGGGCCAGCACGGCCTTGCGGGACGACGCCCTGTCCATCGCGGCCCGGGCCGAATCCGGCGCCGCCGAAGCGGACGCCATCGCGCGCAGCATCGCCGGCGTCCGGGATTCGCGGTCACCGCCACGCGCGAGAACAGCATCGAGTTGACGTCGCTGTCGGAGACGCTGCAGGAGTCGGTCGTGGTCTTCCACGTCTGAGCCGGGACCGCGAGCGGCGGCGGGTCCACGGCGATCCGCCGCGCCGCTGTACCTCAGGAGATGTTGGTGTAGACCGCCTGGACGTCCTCGTCGTCCTCGATGCGGTCGAGCAGCTTCTCGATCTCCGTCAGTTCCGCCTCGCTGAACTCCTGGGGATTCTGCGCAATGCGCTGGAGGCCGGACTTGCCGACCTCGATCTTCTGAGCCTCGAGCGCCTGCGCGAGGCTCC